>Ga0182016_10005346_pt1 | contig 13870 bp, 15 predicted proteins | sample 712S2MmetaG_FD_120491 | JGI IMG/M metagenome (GOLD analysis project Ga0182016, IMG submission 120491) | Permafrost microbial communities from Stordalen Mire, Sweden - 712S2M metaG | ecosystem: Environmental > Terrestrial > Soil > Wetlands > Permafrost | place: Sweden: Stordalen | collected...
CGACACGCGCCCGATGATCTCCACCCGCGAGTGATTCCAGATGAAGCCGCCCTGGACGTGGGTGTGGCCGAAAAAGGCCAGCCGGCTCTCCAGGTATCCGAAGGCCTGTCCCGCCTCCCCGGCCGCCAGCACGTATTCGTCCTCGTCGAAGGGCGAGCCGTGCACTATTTCGAAACCGTCCAGCAGTACCGGGCCTTTGGCGAGCGTGGCCGTATAGTCGATATTCTCGCGGGTGAGGACTTCGAGCGTCCACAGCGCAGCTTGCCGGGCTATGGGATTGAACCACTGCAAATCGTCCAGCCCGGTGCAGGCGCGGTCGTGATTGCCGCGCACGACTACGGCGCAATTGTCGCGCACCCAATCCACCACCAGGTTTGGATCGGCGGCGTAGCCCACCAGATCGCCGCAACAGATGGCCTTGTCGTACTGGCCGGCGGTCTGGCTGACGACGGCCTGAAGAGCTTCCCAATTGGCATGCAGGTCGCTGAGGATGAGGTAGCGCACGGGGACGGGTCTATGCCTTTCTCAATCGCAGGAGGGAGATTTCGGGCGGCGCGCCGATTCGAGCCGGAATGCCGATGGTGCCGATTCCGCGGGTCACATACGCCGCCGCGGGCCCCTGGCGGAAGAGCCCGTAAACGTATGGCGTGAAAAAGCGCGCGGGATTGATTGCCTGGTCCAGAATTTCCACCGATACCTGTCCGCCATGCGTATGGCCTGCCAGCATGAGATTATAGCCCTGCCGCGCAGCCACCGGGAAGACGTCCGGATTGTGGGAGAGCAAAAGGTTGGTTTCGCCGGGCACTACCAAGCCGCCGGCGCCGCGCAGGTAGTTGGCTTTTTGGAACAGCGGTTGATAGTCCACGCCGGCCACATTGAGGGTCGCCCGGCCGAAACGAAAAGGCCGCGATTGGCCGCGCAGGAAGGGAATGCCCACGCGCGCGGCGGCGGCTGCGGTGTAGTCCTCTATCTTGGCGAAGTGTTCGTGATTCCCCATGCAGGCCACCACGCCGGCATCGGCCTTCAGGCGCGCCAGTTGGCGGATGCAGGCGTCGATCGGGTCATCGCGGTGGGAGATCAGGTCTCCGGTAACGGCCGCCAGATGGGGGCGCAAGCCGTTGGCGGCGTCAATCACGCGCGCCAGGTCGGCCTCGCTCAGAAACGCGCTCATGTGGATGTCGCTGAGATGCAGGATGCGCAGACCGTCGAGGTCGTCGGGAAGGCCGGGAATGGGCACGTCGACCTCACGTACGTGGAAATCCAGACGTTCGATCAACGCTCCGTAGGACAGAGCGGCGAAGGGCGCCGCGAGGGCCAGATTGCCGGCGGCATTGAGCAGGCGCCGGCGGCCGGGGTTGAACTCCGCGCCCACCAACTTCCGGAGAGGGTGAAGCAGGGCGCGCAAGGCGAACGCGGCGGTAGCGGTCATGCAATACGTCAGCGTGCATGTGCGGAGCACGAAGGGCAGAAGTCCGAGGAGGATCGGGCCTCCCATTGCGGGGATGAAATCGAGGACCCAGCCCACCGCCAGAAGCGCATCGAGCAGGAGGATTCCGCGGCGCAGGATGGTAGCCCACGGGGCGGAACGCCGGCGCAGGGCGCGCAGCCAGAGCACCGTGATGCGCCACTGTACCGGGACAAAGATGAGGAGTACGAAGACGTCGAACGACTGAATCAAACCCAGGCCCCTAGTCTCAATCTTCTATTGTAGTGACATTCGTGGAGCGGGGAGCTTCGGCCGCCAGCCACGGGTGCTAAACCGACCTGGGGAAGGTCCATCACCGGAAATACGCTCCCTAACGGTCGCGGCTCGGCAACTAATTGCAAACACGCGGGCACTCGTTACGCACTCGCCAGCCACGCGTTGCCGGCTACCGCCAGGGCCGCGGCCGCCGCCGTTTCCGCGCGCAGCACCAGCGGGCCCAACGACACCGGCTGCCAGCCTGCTTCGGCGGCCAGTCGCCGTTCGGCATCGGTCCAGCCGCCCTCGGGCCCTACCATCAGGGCAACATGGTCCGCGGCCGTGCGGCGCTCCGGCAGCGTGCGCAGAAAAGGCGGCGCTCCGGCCTCTTCCAGAAAATACCGATAGCCCGCGGGCTCCGCCAGACAGCCTTCGAACGGCACGGCGGGCAGGATCTCCGGCACGCTCACACGCCGCGCCTGCTGGCTGCTCTCGCGCGCGATGCGCCGCCACCGTTCGGCGCGTTTGCGAGAAGCTTCGAAGAGGCCTTTTTCGGTGCGCGCCGCTTCCATCGGGAGGATGCGCTCGACGCCGAGTTCGGTGGCCTTTTCGACGAGCCACTCGAAGCGGTCGAATTTGACGATGGCCGCGACTAACGTGAGGCGCACCGGAGCGGTGGGCGATTCCAGCGGCTCGAGCGTGCGAAAGACAACGCGCTGGCCGCGCGCTTCCGTCACTTCCGCGAGCCACGCCGCACGATTGTCGGAGATCTCGAATCGCTGGCCGGCCTCCACGCGAAGGACCCGAGTGAGGTGCAGGGCATCGTCGCCGAGGAGTTCGGCAGTGCCGCCGCGGATGTGATCTACGAAAAATCGTCGTCTCGCCAAGAGACTATTGTAATGAATTGTAAGTGCCGGCACTCAAAGGGGCTAGGTAACCAGCCTGGAGCGCAGACGTCTCTATAAGTGAGGAAAATCAAACTATGAGAGCTAGATCTATTTTCGCTAGTGGAGTGTTGTTTCTGTCAATGGTTGCCCTGGGGAACGCCAAGAGCTGGGACATTGTGGTCGGTTCGGCCACCCGGGCAGGTAGCGTGACGCTGCCGGCCGGGAACTATAGTGTGAAACTGAACAATAATCAGGCTCAGTTCACATCGGATTCCGGAAAGACATTCACCGTAGCCGTAAAGGTTGAAAACGCGGCCAAAAAGTATGACCAAACCGCTGTCCAGACCCAAACACAGGGCGATACCCAGGTGATGCAGTCCATCGATCTGGGCGGCAGCACGCAGCAGCTTGACTTCGGAGAGTAAGGCAGACATCGGGTGCGGAACCGATCTGGGGAAGGTCAGGCACCGGTGAACGCTCCCTAACGGGGTGCCCTCTGGGCCCGGCTCTGTAGCGCCGCATCCTTCCAGCCCCGCTACAATACGAACTGATGATTGCTCATCTTCGCGGGATCCTGCTGGAGAAACATCCGAATCAAGCCATCGTCGAAACTGCCGGTGTCGGCTATGACGTCACCATACCGGTTTCCACATTCACCCATTTACCGGACGCGGGTGCTGAAGTCCGTCTACGGATTCACACCCACGTTCGGGAAGATGCATTGGCTCTTTATGGCTTCCTGACTCAGGACGAGAAGGCGCTGTTTGAGAAGCTGATAGACGTTAGCGGCATCGGTCCCACGCTGGCCGTGAAAATCCTCTCGGGGCTTGCCGCGCCCGATCTCATCAACTATATAAGGCGCGGCGAAGTCGACCGTCTGGTGCGGATTCCGGGGATCGGCAAGAAGACCGCGGAACGCATGGTGCTGGAACTGCGCGACAAGTTGCCCGCCGTGAGCGGCGCTGGGCCCGATGCCGCGGCGGCGGATACCCTTTCGCCGGTCGACCAGGACGTGCTTTCGGCGCTGCTCAACCTGGGTTGCGCGCGTCCGCAGGCCGAGGCCGCGGTGCGCAAAGCCAAGGCTGGGGGAGGCGGCATGATGGAGTTTGAGCCCCTTTTCCGCCGGGCGCTGGAACTGGTACGTTAAGCTGGTAATACATGCCCGACCGGCCTCTGGTCTCCAGCAATCTCCAACCCGAAGAAGCGCAGTACGAAGCCGGCCTCCGTCCGCGCCGCCTGGCCGATTTCACCGGGCAAACCAAGCTGAAAGAAAATCTTTCCATCGCCATCGAAGCCGCCAGGAAGCGCGGCGAGGCCATGGACCATGTACTGCTTTATGGCCCGCCCGGACTGGGCAAGACTACCCTCGCGGCCATCATCGCCGAGGAACTGCAAGTCTCGTTCACTACCACCTCCGCCCCGGTTCTGCAAAAAAAACTCGACCTCACTGGTATCCTCAGCAATATCCGGCTCCATCAGGTCTTCTTTATCGATGAGATCCACCGGCTTCTGCCCGACGTGGAAGAGATGCTTTATTCGGCGCTGGAAGATTTCCGCGTCGATATCCTGGTGGGCGTGGGGCCGGGCGCCCGCACGCACTCGCTGCCCATGCCGAAATTCACGGCCGTCGGCGCTACCACGCGGCAGGGCTTGGTAAGCGCGCCGTTGCGCGGACGCTTCGGGTTGCCGTTGCGCCTGGAGCCATACCGCGAGGACGAATTGCAGGTGATCGTCAACCGGTCGGCGCGCCTGTTGAATGTGGAAATTGAAGATGGCGCCGCCGCCGAACTGGCCCGCCGCTGCCGTGGAACGCCGCGCATCGCCAACCGTCTGCTGCGGCGAGTCCGCGACTATGCACAGGTGCGCGCCGATGGCCGCATCACCCAGCCGGTGGCGCAGACCGCGCTCAACCTGTTGGACGTGGACCGTTACGGCCTGGACGAGATCGACCAGAAGATCATGATGACGATCCTCATGAAATATCGCGGCGGGCCGGTGGGCCTGAATACCATTGCAGCGTCGATTAACGAAGAAGCGGACACCATTGAGGAAGTGTACGAACCTTACCTGATCCAGCTCGGCTTCCTCAATCGAACGCCGCGCGGGCGCGTGGCTACCGCTTTGGCGTACGATTACTTCAAGGTGAAGCGTCAGTCGGGTAGCGACGAGCAGCCTGGACTATTTTGATGACTAAGTGGGGTACATCGCTCCCTCACGGCCGCGGCTCGGCGCGATGAAGAAGATCTACTTAGCGCTGGGCTCTAACATCGGCGATCGCGAGACTAACTTGCGCGCGGCCATACAAAGTATCCCGGCGGCCGGTATAACCGTGCTGCGCGAATCGCCGATCTACGAAACCGAGCCCGTGGGTTACACCGATCAGCGCTGGTTCCTGAATATGGTGGTGGAAGCGGAGACCGCGCTTTTCCCCATGCAATTGCTGACCCGAACCGGGAAGATCGAGCGCGCACTCGGGCGGGTGCGCACCGTGCCCAACGGTCCGCGGACGATCGATATCGACATCCTGCTGTATGGTAATGCCGTGGTGCGCACCGCGCGGCTGGAAATCCCGCATCCGCGCATGCACGAGCGCCGTTTCGTGCTGGCGCCGCTGGCCGACCTCGCGCCCGACCTGCGCCATCCGCTGCTGCGTCAGACCGTGCGTCAAATGCTGGAAATCGCGCCGCCTCAGACGGTACGGCTGTTACACTCAAAGTTCACACCGTGCCCGACCTCTACCCAGCCCTGAAACGGTATTGGGGCTATGACTCGTTCCGCCCCATGCAGGAGCGGATCATCCAGAGCCTCATGGGCGGCAGCGACGTCGCCGTGGTGATGCCCACCGGCGGCGGCAAATCGCTGTGCTACCAGTTGCCGGCGCTGGCCATGGGCCAAACCGTAGTGGTGATCTCCCCGCTGATTGCCCTGATGCAGGACCAGGTGGCGCAGCTCTCCGACATGGGTATTCCCGCGGCGGTTCTGAATAGTTCGCAGACGGCCGACGAGCAGCGGGCGGTGATGCGCGCGGCGCAACAGGGCGCGTTCCGCCTGCTCTACCTCTCGCCGGAGCGCCTGGCGCGGCAGGATACCATCGCCTGGCTGGAGAAAGTGCCGCTGGCCTTTTTCGCCATCGACGAGGCCCACTGCATCTCCGAATGGGGCCACGAATTCCGCCCCGAGTATCGCCAGCTTAGCTCCCTGCGCCAGCACTTTCCCGACAAGCCCTTGGCCGCCTTCACCGCCAGCGCCACTAAGCGGGTGCGGCACGACATCCTGCAGCAGCTTCAGCTCCGCGACCCGCACAAATACATCGCCAGCTTCCATCGCGCCAACCTGCGCTACATCGCGCACCAGTGCGATAAACAGAGCCATCCGCGGCTTCTGCTGGCCGCGGCGCGCGCCAATCAGGGGCAGAGCATGATTGTGTACGCGCCCACCATCGCGAAAGTGGAGGAGACGGTGGACTTTCTGGCCGGCCGCCGCATCCCCGCCGTTCCCTACCACGGCCAGATGGAGACCGGCCTCCGCCGCCGCAACCAGGAGCTTTGGATGAATGACGAAGTGCGCGTGCTGGTGGGCACTATCGCCTTCGGATTGGGCATCAATAAGCCCGCGGTGCGCGCCGTGATTCACCTGTCGCTGCCCAAGTCGATCGAGCAGTATTATCAGGAGGCGGGACGCGCCGGGCGGGACGGGCTGCCGGCCGATTGCGTGATGCTGTGGCAGCCCAAAGATGCCGGACTGCTGGCGTTCTTCATCGAGCAACTCAAAGACCGGGAGGAAAAGCAGCGCGCCTGGGAGCGCTACCATTCCGTGCGGAACTTCGTCGAGAGCGACCGCTGCCGCCACTTGCAGATTTGCGAACATTTCGGCCAGACTCCGAAATGGGCGCGCTGTGAGATGTGCGACGTGTGCGGCAACATTCCCGATTGGCTCACGGCGGGTCCGGCCGAAGAGTTGAGTGTGAAGAAGAAGCGGCGGCCCAGGCTTCAAGTGGAAGCTCCGCCCGCACCGCGCGAGGAGCCCCTGCCGGCGGCGCCGCGCGGAGGCGAAGTGGTATACTTCGAGCCCGACCCCGATAGCGGACTGCTGCAATTCTTCAAAGAGTGGCGGCGGCGCGTGGCGCAGCGTTCGAGCGTCCCCGCGTACATCATCCTCAGCGATGCCGCCCTGGTCGACCTGTGCCGCAAGCGGCCAGCCAACCGGCACGAGTTGCTGGGCGTCACCGGCATCGGCGAGCGCAAGGCGGCGTTATACGGCGGCGACATTCTTGCCGCATTCGAAGCTTACGGCAAAGGCGCGCGCGCCGCGGTGGCGGAGGTCACGCAACTTTCGCCGGCCGAGGAGACCATGCGGTTACTGGCCGAAGGCAGGAGCTTTGAGGAGATCGCGCAGATTCGCGGCCGGCAACCGGGCACTGTCGTAAATATGGTGGCCGATCTGGTGGAGAAGGGGAAGCTGGCCTACCGGGTGGAATGGGTAGGCGAGGAAAATCACCGGCGCATCGAAGAAGCGGTGGAACGGTTGGGGTCGCAATGGTTGAAGCCTTTGCGAGAGGCCCTGCCGGCGGACATCGCCTACGAACAGATTCGGCTGGTGGTGGCGTTTGTGCGAGCGAACTCTCCGCTGCAGCTCTCAACTCTGAGCGTCCCTGACGCGCCGCCGGCGCGATTTAAGGAGCCGCTGAACTGAGGTGCGGAGCTTTTGGCTCCGCTCACGAGCGGTCACCTCTTTGTACAGCGGCGCGGGCGCGTCAAAAAAGCCAATACCAGAACCCCTGATGTCGGCCGGGGATTTCGGATAGTTGGGGAAATTGACGTGAGCCATGACGTGGCGCAGACACTCGTGTCTGCGGCGCCGAAACTCATCTCGGCGCTCCGGGACGGTGGATGCCGCTCGCCAAGAGGGTCGAGATGAGTCTCGACCCAGCAGGCAGGAGTGCCTGCGCCACGAAAACGGGCTGATCCCAAATTCCACGACGTCAGGAGTTCTGAATACCAACGATAAAACCGCTCCCTTGCGGTCGCGGCTCAGTAAGAAGTTCCGTGGAATCAGGCGCGGCGTTACCGAGCCGGGCCCAGAGGGCACCCCGCAAGGGAGCGGTTTCTTGAGTTTCGCGACAGAAACCAGCCAATAGCCTCCGTCGCGGTCAGTGAACGCTTCTAAATAAACATCTCTTCGTCTTGTGTAGCCGCGTCCGGAGCCGCCTTGCGGGGGCGTACCAGGGTGGAGACTGCCGCGGAAATGCCGGCGGCCAAACCGTTGGCTTCCCGCACCGGCCGCATGACGGCGCGCTTCATCGCATCGCCTACTTGCCCCACCTGCTCCACCGTATGTTCCACCGTAAGATCGATCTGTTCCAACCGGGCATGGGCACGCCCGGTGGCATCGTGCACAAGATCGCCGATCCGGTCCAACTGCTCGCGGCCGGATCGCGCCACCGCCACGACTTCCTTGGAGACCTCGGCGATGCGCGGGCGGACATCCACCACTACCTGGTTGGCATGGGCCACTACCTGCCGTACACCTTCGACGACCGGTCCGGCCTCCTCCACCACAACCCCGATTTTGCCAATCACCTGGACCGTGCTGTCTATCAACGGGCCGATCCGTTCGACCACCGGTGCGACCTTGTCGACGATTGGCCCCACCTTTTCGACCACGGGGCCGATCTTATGCACCAGCGGTTCGATCACGTTGACCAGGTCATCGACTTTCTGCTGCATCTTTCGCGCAGTGCGGTAGAAAGCAAACACTACGGCGGCCTGCACCACAAAGGCGATGCAGGCCAGCATCACGGCGGCCGCAATTACCAGTCGAAAGAGAGCGTCAGGCATGCCAGTGAACGCGCTTAGGATTGGGTGGAGCTGACGGTGTCGCGATACGCCTGGCGTCCGGCTTCCACGGCATCCGCAATGTTGTCTTTCTGGCGGCCAAGAGCATCTTTGCCCTTGTCGACCCATTCAGTGGCCGTCTGTTTCATGTCCGCGCTGCGCTGCTTCAGGAAATCAGTGCCCTCGCCGGCTTTGTTCTTGATCAGCTCGCGGGTTTCCTGTCCTGATTTCGGGGCGAAAAGCATGCCGATGCCAACACCCACGCCGAGCCCCAGCAAGAAGCTGGAAAGTCCGTTTTTGTCCATGTGCTGCCTCCAATTGGAACCACTTGAAAATCGAAAAGTACAATCCGTACGACTAAATTCCAGTATACTCCCCATGAGTAAGCGAATCATGCAAGAACGTCGAGCGCGGCTTCTGGACGCCGCGACACTGTGGGAGTACGCACTAAAGAGTCTGGCGGGACGCGCCCAGTCCATCGGCGAACTGCGCGATAAACTGCGGCGTCGCGCGGAACGGGCCGAGGACGTGGACGACGTTCTGTCCCGTCTCAAACAAAGCGGCTACCTGGATGACAAGCGGTACGCCGAAAGCTTTGCCACCGCACGGCTGTCGGGCGACGGATTCGGCCGGGGGCGTGTCATTCGCGACCTGCGGCAACACCGCGTGGCGCCGGCACTGGCTGAACGCACCGTGGAGAAGGTTTATAGCGGCGTCGACGAAGAAGCGATGATCGAAGAATGGATTCGCCGGAAATACCGGACGGCGACGCGCGAGGGACTCTTCGGCGAACAGAAGGATATCGGCGCGGCCTATCGACGGCTGGTGCGGGCCGGCTTCCGCAGCGGCGAGATCCTCAAGGTGCTGAAGCGGTTCGCTAAAAATCCCGAGCTCTTGGACGGGTTCGAACCTCCCGAGGAAGAGCCGGATTCTTAGCCGCGGATGGACGCCCCTGATGTGGCGCAGACACTCTTGTCTGCCGCGCCGAGACTCTGGACTCCTGATGTCGCCCGCAATTTCGGTTGGCCCGGGGAAATAAGGTGAGCCACTTCGGACCGCCCCTCGCTGGCGAGCGTTTCGAAGGTGGGCAGACTTCAGTCTTCCCCAGAGGGGACCCCGGGCTTCAGCCCGCCCTCCTGCCAACGATGCGAAACCTGCGACGGGCGGACTGAAGTCCGCCGCAGACTAAAGAGGGACTTGCAGAATTCGGTGGCGAACCCGCTCCCTCGCGGTCGCGGCTCGGTAAGTGGCTTCCTTTCCGCGCGCGGTCTCCGAGCCGCGCGCGCAAGCAAGCGGTTTCTTCGAATTCTGCAAGTTCCTCTAAAGTCTGCCCCACCCTCCGGCTCAACCCAATTCCATGACATCAGGAGTCCAGAGACTCATCTCGGCGCTCCGGGACGCTTGATGACGCTGCCCCCAAGAGGGTAGAGATGAGGAGAACGCTTTACCTCTAATTCGCCGTGGGCGTCTTTTCGGAGTGGTCGATCACCACCACTTCCACCGGAGCCTTGCGCGCCTCCAGCTTGAGACCCAGCGCTTCCAGCGAAGAGAAAATCGAGATCGTCGGATCTCCTCCCATGTCCGGAATCCGGCTGGCGTCCGCGCCAAAACCTCGTACCATCGTGCGCAGTTCGTCCACGGAGTATTCCAGTGTGAAATCGTACCGTCCCTTGAGATCGGTCATGTCCACCACGGGACGGTCCACCAACTTGGCGAGCGAGTCGATCAGCGACGGGAAGTTCACCTTCTTGGCCTCCAGTTTGTTCAATCCATAACTGATATACGACCCGTTACCGAGGTTCACCACCGTACCGCCGCGACCGCCGCCGGCCGCCGTGACGTCCACCTTTCCGGTGTCGGCGCTCTCCGCGTCGGGCGGCAGTTCCTTGATCTTCAGACCGCCCTTCCCCACTACCAGCGCATAAGCCGGCAAATCCCTGGTCTCACGATGCATTACCAGCTTGAACCGGTCCGCCAGGAGCGACGCCACCATGCCGCGAAGGTCCTGGTCGCCACTGCCGTCCGGCCGCTTGGCGACGATATCGAAATGGTCCGCCCCCATCCAATCCGGCGCAATCAGTTGATAGTCTTTCACGTCGTACGCCATGGTGAGGTAGTTCCGCAACGTGAGGTAGTTGCAGCGAACCATGGCGCCGTCGATGTGCACGCCGACGCTGAACTGCCCATCGGCCGACAACGGGGCCGAGGCTTTAACCGACGCCACCTCGAATTCCGAACGCGCGGCGGGCGTCTGGCAGAAGACCGCCGGCGCCGTGACAAATGCCAAAACGAACGCTGTTACTGCTTTCATAGTCAGAGTTAATTACGCGGGCGCGGCAAGAATGTTCCAAAAGTGTAGTCTGCCACCACCCGGCCGCCGATGAGGTGCTCCTGAATAATGCGCTCCAGCACCGCCGGGGTCGCCGAATGGTACCAGACGCCCTCGGGATAGACCACCGCGATAGGTCCCTGCTCGCAGATGCGCAGGCAGTTGGCTTTGGTGCGGTTGACGCGGTCCAGCAGGCCCAGTTCGGCCAGGCGGCGCTTGAGATAATCCCAGGCTTCCAGGCCGGTCTCTTTGGCGCAGCACTTCGGCTTGGTCTGGTCGCAGCACAGAAAAATGTGGCGCTGGTGGCCGGGCATACCCAATCCGGCCGCTAGTTGCACCAGCCGTTCCACGTCCGCCATGTCAGTACTTCAGGTAGACGGTTTTATAGTCGCTGTAGAATTCCATGGCCGCGGGACCCTGCTCTTTGGGACCGAAGCTGGAATCTTTGGTGCCGCCGAAAGGAAGCTGATATTCCACGCCCGCGCTGGGCAGGTTGACCGTCAACAGCCCGGCTTCCGCGCGATAAATAAACTCGAAGGCGCGGGAGAGATTGCCGGTCTGAATGGATGACGACAGTCCGAACGGGATATTGTTGGCGATGCGCATGGCATCTTCGAAATTGCCGGCGCGCATAATGGCCAGCACCGGTCCGAAGATTTCTTCCCGGGCAATGGTGTGCGATTCTTCCACGCCCGCGAACACCGTGGGCTCCACGAAGTAGCCGTGGGCCAGTGCGCCCTCGGTCAGCCTGCGGCCCCCACACAGCGGCTCGCCCGATTCCTGGCGCGCGATCCCGATGTAGCGCAGCACGGTATCCATCTGCGCCCGATCCACGCACGGCCCGATGTCGATTCCCGCCTGCATGCCGTCGCCGACTTTCAACTTCTTCGTCCGCTCCACCACCGCGGCCACAAAGCGGTCGTAGATGGCGTCCTCCACAATGGCGCGGCTGGTAGCGGTGCACTTCTGTCCGGTGGAGAAGAAGGCCGCGTTGACCACGTTCTCCACGGCGGAATTGAAATCCGCGTCGGCCAGTACGATGGTGGGGTTCTTGCCGCCCATTTCGAGCTGGATCCGCAGACGCCGCTTGGAAGCTTCGCCATGCAGCCACGCGCCGATCTCGCAGGAGCCGGTAAACGACACGGCTTTCAGCGGCGGCGCGGCGATCATGGCCTGGCCCAGCTCCCCGCCCGGCCCCGCCACGAAGTTGACTACGCCTTTGGGAATGCCGGCTTCGTGCAGCGCTTCCACAATGCGCCAGGCGCTCAGTGGTGCGGCCGATGCCGGTTTCACGACCACCGTATTGCCGCAGATCAGCGCCGGGGCCATCTTCCACGCCGGAATGGCGCTGGGGAAATTCCAGGGCGTGATGAGCCCCACCACGCCGATCGGTTTGCGCAGGGCAAACATGTGGACCCGGTCGCGTTCCGAAGGCGCCAGCGTGCCTGCCATGCGCGAACCTTCGCCGGCGAAATAGCGCAGAATGTTGATGGCGCGGCGCACTTCGCCCTTGGCTTCGGGCAGCGTCTTGCCCTCTTCACGGGTCATATCGGCGGCCACGGAATCGAACTTGCGGTCCAGAATGTCGGCCGCCTTGAAGAGAATATTGCCGCGGCCGGGGCCGCTCATGGTAGACCATGCGGGCAGCGCGGCGGCCGCGGCGGAGGCGGCGTCATGCATGTCCCCGGCGGTGGCCTTGGTAAACGTGCCCACCAGTTCGCCGGTGTTGGCGGGGTTGCGATTCTCGAAGGCATTCGCCCCACTCACCCATTCGCCATTGATGTAGTTCGGGAAGTTTTGAGTCATAAGAGTTGGATTCAGAATTGCACTTTCGGCGCTTTTTCGGCGCCTGCCTCGGTTTTGAAATACGCGTCGTTGCGGGTGAAGCCGGACATGGAGGCGACAATGTTGTTGGGGAACAATTGCAGCGTGGTGTTGTACGTCTGCAATGCTTCGTTATATTTGCGGCGCTCCACGAAGATGCGATTTTCCGTTCCCGAGAGTTCGTCCTGCAGCCGCAGGAAATTCTCGTTGGACTTCAACTGCGGATAGTTCTCGGCCACTACCAGCAGGCGGGAGAGAGCGCCCGAGAGTTGGTCGTTAGCCGCGATTTTTTCCTGCGGCGTGCGCCCGGTGATGAGGGCCGAGCGCGCGTCGGCAATATCCTTATAGACTTCCGTCTCATGCGCGGCAAAGGCCTTCACGGTGGAGACCAGGTTGGGGATGAGGTCGGCGCGCCGTTGCAAGACGCCTTCCACGTCGCTCCATTGCCTCCTCACGGCCTCCTGCTGGGTGGCCAGGTCATTGCGCACGCTGACGTATTTGCCGCCCATGAAAAGTAGCATCAGCACCAACACGCCTATCGCGATCAGAGCAATTTTCACGTGTCGTCTCCTATTTTTCCAGTTGATCCACGGCGGTAATTACCACATTGATGGCCTGCAGGTAGGCATCCAGGAGCGCGACGGGTTCCACTTCGCGCGCTTTCAGTTGCTGCTCCCGGATGGCCAGCAGCTTGTCGAACGGCAGCGGGTCGAAGCCGAAACGCTCGCTCGCGCGGGCGATGACGTCGCGCTTGGCGGCGGGCCCGTCGGCGCCGTGCAGAATCAGCGCGTGCCGGAACAGCACGCAAAAGGTGGAGAGCGAATCGAGCAGCAGGCGCCGCAGCAGGCCGGAGTCGGAGAGCATGCCGGAAGCCTTCTGGCGCAGGCGCAGCAACTTGGCTCGCAGGTCGTGCTCCACTTGCGCGCGGTAGAAGGTTTCGTCCACCGCCAGGGTGGAGATCACGTCTTTGCCGAACAGCAACTGGTGTTGCCGCTTCATGTCGCTGAATTCGATGGCGAAGCAATCGGTGGAGGTCAACACTTCATTCTCGGTGAGCAGCAGCGGCGAAGGGCTGCCGAGTTCGCGCCACCAACGGAAGATCGCCTCGCTATCGCCCAATTCGCGAGGGGTGATTTGGCTCAGGACGCAGAGGACGTTGTAATCGGAGTAGCGCGCCTGGTGATCGCCGGCGGCTGCCGAGCCGTAGAGCACCACGGAAACCAGGCGGTCGCCATAGGCCTTCTGGAGCTTGTCCACGAGTTGTTCCACTACTTTGTCCATAGATGGCTCTTACCAGTCGCTCGATGCGCCGCCG
>Ga0182016_10005350_pt1 | contig 13862 bp, 10 predicted proteins | sample 712S2MmetaG_FD_120491 | JGI IMG/M metagenome (GOLD analysis project Ga0182016, IMG submission 120491) | Permafrost microbial communities from Stordalen Mire, Sweden - 712S2M metaG | ecosystem: Environmental > Terrestrial > Soil > Wetlands > Permafrost | place: Sweden: Stordalen | collected...
GAGGTTGGGTAAAGTCACATTGCCGCGCTGAATCGGCAAGCTATCCTTGATCTTTTCAAACTGCTCCGAAGTTATCTCCATATGCAGCCATTATAGCATAGTTAGTGTGAACACGCCCTAGTCCATGTGCGCCTTTCCAATCACGACCAATCAGATCAACGTGCGATCGCGATTCTGGATTTACTGGGGATAGTCCCGCAAACTTCTGAGGAATCTCGATCATCGCCTTGTTAATGAGTACCGCGACCGGGTTTAGATCGCTAGCATAGCTCTTCAATCCAAGTCTTTGCGCCTCCAAAGGCAATGAGCCTCCTCCAGCGAAGGGGTCATGAAAGGCGGGTAACGTAAATCTGTCAAACATTTGTTTTGCTTGTTGATGCTCAACGTAGTCGGCGCAAGCCGACCGCCAACTCTGCCAAATTTCCGAACGTGCTCGATCCAACACTTCGTCGTTCGTGGTGTTTTCCCATTTGACAAGATCTTCGATGATCCTGAATAAGCGCTGGCGTTCCTTTTCCTGCGCCTTTTCGGTTCTGAAGATGTCCGGATGGCTCGATGGATCATCGACCATCTGTGCGAAAAGGACCGCCCGCGCCGCAGCCAATGGTCGTTGCGCCCACCACTTGTGTAGCGAAGTTGGATATCCCGCCGGCGCTTTTCTCTTTCGACGTACAGCTTCGAGGTTGATGGCGACAAGTGGCAGCGCAACTTCAATCAGTTTCTTTCTCATTTCCCCTCTTGCTCGGCTTTTGCCGCATCATACTCTTCGTGCAGGAGGTCGAGCGAAGGAATCTGTTCGGAGGCAACGCGTATGAATTCCGGATCGTTCAGAGACTCGTAGGTGACCCCTTTGAAGATGGCCTTCACTCCCATTTCCTGGATAACATCTTCGGCTTTACCAAACGTGCTTGCCAGCTCTGCTCGAAGAGTTCGTTCAACTTCCTCTCTTCTCGGAAGTGTGCCTAGAAACTTAGACCAGCGCTTTGGCGGCTTGGCCACGACTCCAGGCAAAAGCGCTTCAGTCAAGGTATCTCGGTTTGCGTCGATGGAATCTTGGAGCTGTTTCTTCAGCCGCGTCTGGAATCTCTGAACATAGCGGTCCAAAGTCTTAACCGCACTTTGGAATTGCTCCTTCCTGCTTCTGAGCACTACAGTCCCGTACCCCGGCAGACTAATAAGGTATTCCTTCACGATGTAGCGTTTGAGGTTGATGACTCGGTTCTCGGACGACTCGCCGTTGTCTTCAATCAACTGAAACGAGCTTCTCAGCAACTTCTGTGCCTTCGGGTCTCCTGCAAGTCCGACGAGGTCCGACGCTATCTGCACTCTCTTGCGGGAGAGGAACAGGCCGTGCAGTTCAAACTCAACAAATTCAAAGCGCGCATTGAATACGCGGACTTTTCTTGCCAGGTCGAACTTGACCGGGGGGTCTGCCTCAAGTTCTTCGGTAGTCCTTTGAAGGTCTGCGTTCACCAGAGGCGCAGGGTGAAGGTCGATGCTGCTGAGGTCGGAAGATGGAGTGGCGTTGGCTGGATCGATAATGGGGGCGTCAAAGCGGATAGCGTTGAATCTTTCCCCCGGCAATCCACCGGCTTCCACTAGGCGTGCCGTGGGGGAATAAACAGTCGTTGTTTCATCGGTAATGATGACTCCAACCCTTAGGCCCTGCTGTTGGAGAACTTGCGATCCCAGTTGAGCCGCAACATCAAAGAGCATCTTCATGGCCTCCAGGTCGCCGAAGCCTAGACGGCACACCTCTGGGTCGGGGTCCAGGACAACTTGCACGGCATTTTTCCCCAACTCGTTCCACTTAACGGCGATGACCTTTGCCACGGATATGGAGAGCCCCGGTGCAATGACAACGAGACGATGTTTCGCGCAACTGATTTGGCCTTCGATGCCAATGTCAGGAAGACTGACAACCGCACAGGATGGTGAAGAATCTGTCACGCTGGAACCTCAGCTCTTGTGAGCAAATCGCCGAAATCGTAGTTCACGCTGGTGACGCCGAAATCCGGCTCACGCTGGAAGGGGCGGCGCACGTAATGCACCCGGTGAGCGTCCCCATCCAAAAACTCGACTATGGCAAGGATAAAGTCCTCGGGCTTGTTGAGGGAGTAGAGAATCTCGTTCTTGGTGACGGTGATGGTCGCCGCGCCCGAGACGCGGCCTTTGACCTCCAGAAAGCGCAGACGGCCGGTGCTGGCCTCACGGCTCTCGATGTCGTAGCCGAGCTTGTCGAATTCGCGGTCGGTAGGTTCAAAGCCAAGTGTACGCTCAACATCCATTATGATGGCCCGAGCGCGAGCCGCTGCTGCCTGCGTGTCTACGCACCGGGCAGATTCTGGCAGCGGCTGGCCGGTCATCTGCGCCATCAGTCCGGCTGGCACGACGACGAGGCCACCTAGTGCGACTGGCGGTAGCGCCGAAACCTGCGATTCGAGATCGAGCTGCTCCATCCGCTTTTGCAGGCGGCCTTGCAGATCGTCCGCGCGGCGGCGGGCCTCCTGCGAGTTCAGGCGGGCATTAGGTCGGCCAGCCTGCTCCTGAGCTTTCAGTTCCTCGGCGCGATGGTCCCAGTAGCCGATTTCCTTTGTGAGCCGGTCCTTAACAGCGGCACGGGCTTTCTCGATCCACGCGCGACGCCGGTCGCGGACCTCCTTCAGATGTTCCGGCACCACCTCGGCGATGGCGTGGCCGAGTGCCTTCTGCTCAAGATCCCGCGTGATCCAGGAGAACTCCGGGCGGGCGAAGAGCACATCGACGCCGGGTTCGCCGTCGCGCAGAGGACGATAGTCCAGATAGGGCGCGTAATGCAGGTGCCGGGCATTGCCTGCCTCGTCCAACTCGACATAGAGCATCTGTTTGGAGATCGTGCGCCGGTCTCCATTCTTGAGCACACTGGCATCCTGCACAGAGTGTTCCAGATAGAAGAGGACGCGGGGCGTCGTTCCGGGGTCGCGCTCATCAACGAGCACCGTACCGCGCCGCAGCAGATCGCGATTGCGCTCCAGCGTCAGGTCCAGTGTGGCGTCGAGCAGCGGGTGACCGGGACAGATGAAGGCAGCTAGAGCTTCGCCCTGCGGCGCAATCAGAGCCTTCTCAAAGGCAATCCGCTCATAACGCGGCAGCACCGGCTCACCCGTTCCGATCAGGCGGTCACGGTTACGCACCGGCGCAGGAACGTGCGTGACCTCGTAGCGGCGTGGCTCGCGTTGGCGAGCTGTGCCGCCGAGTTGGCTGAACGCTTCGAGGAAGAACGACTCTATATAGTGAGGTTGCAAACGGCGGGCAGCGGCGCGTTCCATGTCTTCCCTGATACGGGCGACACGACTGACATCCATCACATCGTGAGCCAGAGCGCGCTCTTCGAGCAGATTCTGGAGTTGCGTTGTATCGACGGCGTTGGCAATGGCTTGCGTAAGTCGTGCCTGAATCTCTGGGCGTTCACCGTAACGGATGGCCTCGATCAACAGGTCTCTCAGCGGCCGGCCCTCGAATTGAATCTTGCCGAGCACATCGAAGACCTGTCCGCCGAGAGCCTGACGGGCCTGCTCCAGCTTCTTGAGTAGGGTGTAGTAGACATCGCCTTCGCGCGTCTCCTCGGCGACCAGATTCCAAAGGTGGCAAACTTCGGTCTGGCCGATTCGATGGATACGGCCGAAGCGTTGCTCAATCCGGTTGGGATTCCACGGCAGGTCGTAATTGACCATCAGGTGGGCGCGTTGCAGGTTGATGCCCTCACCCGCAGCGTCCGTGGCAAGCAAAACCTGTACCTCCGGGTCGTGTTTGAAGGACTCTTGCGCCTTCATGCGCTCCTCGCGTCCCATGCCGCCGTGGATGACGACCACTGCATCCTTGCGCCCAAGCAGGGTTGTGACACGGGTTTCGAGATAGGTCAGCGTATCGCGGTGCTCGGTGAAGACCACGAGCTTCTGCCGCGGCGAAGGAGTGGGCGGCGGAATCCTGGGAGCCTCGGCGGGCACTTCCCTGGGACGAGCAACAGATGAGAATATCCCGCCTAGCAAACTGGCAAGTTCACGCCACTTCCGATCCTCGCCGCTGCGACGAACGGCAAGCGCCAGTGCCTCCAGACGGCCAAGAGTGGCGATCTCGGCCTTCAGCTCGCCAATGGTGCGTGCAGCAGTCGCCTGATCGAGAATTTTCTCCTCGGCAGCTTCCACTTCATTATCGGGCGCCTCGTCAAGATCCTCAACGTCATCATCATCGAGCACGGGACTTGCGGCGGCAAAGGCATCGGCCTGCGCCCCGCGTTGCAGAATCTCAAGTTCCCGCAGTCGCTTTAGCAGGCGCTCGCTACGCCGGTGAAGCGACTGATAGATGGCTTCGGGAGAGGATGCGAGTCTCCGCTGAAGGATAGTGAGGGCAAACCCGACGGTTCCGGCGCGCTTGTCATTAGCAAGCGCCTCTGCCCGGTTGAACTCTTCCCGCACATATTCCGTGACTTCCTTGTAGAGCCTCGCCTCGGGCTCCGAGAGCCTATAAGGAACTGTATAGGCGATCCGCTCCGGAAAGAGCGGCGTCCCATCGAACTTGAGCAGATTCTCCTTCACCATCCGACGCATGAGGTCCGAGATCTCTACCTGGTGCACCCCATCTCGGAAGCGGCCCTCGAATCGGTCGCCATCGAGTAGCGCCAGAAAAAGCTGGAAGTCCTCTTCCTTACCGTTGTGGGGCGTTGCCGTCATCAGCAGGAAGTGTCGTGTAAGCCCCGACAGGAGTTTTCCAACGTGATAACGCTTTGTGTATTTAATCTCGCCGCCAAATATCGTGGCCGAGAGCTTGTGTGCTTCGTCGCAGACGACCAAATCCCACCGGCAGTCCGGGGCTTGCAGCTTTTGTTGCACATCCTCGTCGCGCGAAAGTTTGTCAAGACGGGCAATGACGAGATTGTTTTCGAGAAACCAATTGCCGGTTCGCGCCGCTTCAAGCTTGTCATTGGTCAGAATCTCGAAGGAAAGTTGGAAACGGCGGTAAAGCTCGTCCTGCCACTGCTCGGCAAGGCTACCTGGGCAAACGATCAGACACCTTTGCAAGTCACCACGGGCTATCAGTTCCTTGATGAACAAGCCGGCCATAATGGTCTTTCCTGCACCCGGATCATCGGCAAGGAGAAACCGGAGTGGCTGCCGCGGAAGCATCGCCTCGTAAACCGCCGTAATCTGGTGGGGCAGCGGCTCGACGAGAGAGGTGTGCACGGCCAGGACCGGATCAAATAAATGCGCCAAACGGATGCGATGCGCCTCCGATACTAGCCGGAACAACCGTCCGTCCCCGTCAAAGCTCCACGGACGGCCTTGCCCCACTACCTGAAGGCGCGGTTCGTCATGGCGATAAAGCAACTCGTTGGCGACACGCCCAGTCGGAGCTTTGTAGGTCAATTCCAAAGCTTCGGAGCCAAACCATTCGACGCTGACCACAGTAACGACTTGATCCGGCAAGATTCCCCGGATTACAGCGGTAGGCTTGAGGTCTTCGAGATGAGCCATGTTTCGCGCTTTCGTGGCGGCCAACCTGCAATCACCGCCAAATGTAGGGCATTCAAGTAGTTTAATTGGTTGAGAGAGTCGATGCAGCCAAGACGTGTGACTCTCTTGGTTGCATTTCGCGCATTGACTCTGGTCAACCGTTCGCGGACGGGCATCGGACCGCAAGCCGACAGTTGTCGGCCTGGACAAAGACGCAGGCTGCTTTTCAGACAGACGTGGGCTGAAGGGAGAACAAAGCAAAGAAACCCACGCCTTAGATGCGACTCCCTAAACCAAGAAAAGCCGTCAACCCAGACTCGATCACCGTCGCCGAGACGCTGAGACTTGACGGCAAGGTGGAACCACGCCTTCCACCCTTACGAATCGGCGCCAGATTCAAACGACGGCGACAGCACGGTCGCCGTGGACGCCGACCAGAGTTCCGAACTCCACAATGACAATCCATTCTAGTTTTCAATCAGTAAGAGCAACGAGGCTGCGGCCGCTTTGTTCTTCGGTAACCTCACACGGCAACGATCAGTAACTCCTTAAGCAGCAGGATCACGTTCGTGACGAACTTCTGCATCCAAGGCGTCTCAGGATGCAGTGCGAGCTAACTGTGATAAGTATCACACGGCCGGTTTTCATGTTTTCTGTTCTCCAGTGCCGAATACTCTCTCGCGCCGACGAACGTAACCGCGTGAGTTTTTCGTTTTCGTGAACCGCCTTACACGAATAGTTCCTGAGCCGAAAGAAGTTGCGGGGTCGCTGCTATCCACAGCCATGAACGCTCGTCCAAAACGTAGCACCAGATCAGTTGCACTACATCTTCTACAGCAGTCGTGTAGTGCTTCAAATGAACTGGGGACCGCTGTTGATAAAGTGGATTCCCTCGCTAACGAGAAGGGCGACTTCAGTACCGCGGTAGCGAGCGCTGAAGTGCAACCGGAAGTCCATCCAGATGTACCTCTAGGGTTGTCCTTGGCAAAATCAATCGATTTGGAAAGGGAAAGGAATGACAGTCGCAGAAGCTGAAGAGAAACTGGAAGCACTCACACTAAACCTTGCGTCCAGCGAGATTTCACCAACCCAGCGGCACCAGTGGGAAGTACAAATGGCCCGCTGCTATCGGAGCATTAAAAAAGCACGACTACAAGCGTACAGGTCTCTAGCTTCTTTTGCTGGGACTCTCCTCAACATGATCGGCGACACGGTTTTCGATCAGAACCAAAACTCCGCAATCATCACCGCAGCGTATCTCATCCGCGGCGCTTCTACCGAACAACTGGCCGTCGCGGTTCCCGCCGCCATTCGCGAGACCCCAAGGTGCAACACTCGGCCCACACGGGCCAAATGCCCTGAATTCACGGAAGCTGTTATCTGCCTGCTTAGCCTGGACAAGATTACATTCTCTTGTGAGCGCAACATAGCCATTCGGACGGCCCTCCACCTGAGCAATATCGTTGGACGAAATCAAATCTACCGATCCGTGCGCCGCGCACAGGCGGACACCGGCGAGTTGGGACCAAAGGGCATGGTGAATCGGCTTACGGAGATATGCTCGGCATATCGTCCCAAGAAGTCGGGGACTTCGCGACGTTCGTCCAGTTCCAAGAGAACGACTTCGCTCAGTACGCCATCAACCGCGTAGAGCTTCCAGTGAACAGCGCGCACGGGGAGGCGCTCAAAACGTCTCCCCGTGCAATGAACCCACTACCGTCCCGCCATTCGCCTTTTGAAAACTCCTTTAATTCCCGCAGGTTAGCGTTTTATCTTTACACAACCAGATATAAATGCTGTATAATACATCACAGAAAGGCAGCAACATGACACCTCCGAAGAAGGCCGTGACAAGAACGAAGCGCAGAATCGTTTCCCCCGCAGAAAAGCGCACCCAAGTCCGTCTCACCGTCGATTCCAAATTCACCAAGACCCATTTCAACCAGCTTTTTGCCGTGCTGAAAATCCGCAACAAGAACGCCCTGGCCGAACACATCATCATGAATTTCAAAACCAAGGCCGCCCAGGCGCAACTTGTTGGGTTCTACAACGGCCCCTGGCTGAACATTCCATTTCAAACCATCGACACCGCTTTCGTCTTCCCGTTGACCTACGACATTGCAGATGAACTGGAAAGAGTCGGAGGCGAGATTCTTGGGGGAGTGAACCGCTCCAAGACATTTCGCGTGATGGTGGCTTACTTTGCCTCCGTCTACAAGCTGAAGAGTCCGACACCAGTTTACGTCGCATAATCCGCCGGAACATCGCTGCGCAAGAGGCAACCGCATGAACCTGATGATTGTCGAGAGTCCAAACAAGATCAAGAAGATCAAGGCAATTCTAGGCAGCGGTTGGGATGTTGCAGCAAGCGTCGGGCATATTCGGGATCTCCCGGTGAAGAGCTTGGGGGTTGAGCCGAATACTTATCGGCTCGAATACCAGATCCTCGAACGGAGCGAATCTGTCGTTTCACAACTCCGGCAGCGCGCTTCCCGCTCCGAGCAAGTTTATCTTGCCACGGACCCCGACCGCGAGGGAGAAGCCATTGCATGGCACCTGCAACAGGTTCTAAACCTTCGCCGGTACGAGCGCGTCACCTTCGATGCAATCACTGAAAACGTGATCCGAGCCGCTCTCAAGGCACCGCGACAACTCAACACCAACCTCGTTCATGCGCAGGAGGCCCGGCGAGGCGCTGACCGGCTCGTCGGGTATCAGGTGTCGCCTGCTCTCTCGAACCAAACAGGCATTGCGCGGCTCAGTGCCGGCCGCGTTCAAAGTGTTGCTCTCCGCCTCGTCGTTGATCGGCTACGCGAGATCGAGGCATTCAAAGAGACAAAGCACTTCGGCGCCGAAGCGATCTTCGATGGCGGGAAGTGGCGCGCCCAGTGGGACACGGCCCCGTTCCTCAAAAATGGCGAGGAATACATCCTCGACACCGCGCTGGCGGAAGAAGCCGCAAAATGCAGACTCTTTGCCGTGACCGCCGCGGCGACCAAGCCGGCGTCCAAGGCCCCGCCGCCGCCCTTCACAACGGCCACGTTGCTTCAAGCGGCGAGCGTAACGCTCGGATACAAGCCGGAGCAGACTGCCCAGATTGCCCAGCGGCTATTTGAAGAAGGGTTGATTACCTACCACCGTACCGACAGCCAGAACTTCTCCGCCGAGGCTCTGGCCGAGATTCGGACCTACGCGGCCAGCAATAACCTACCTTTGCCGCCCAAGGCGCGAACCTGGAAGTCCAAAGAGAGCGCCCAGGAGGCACACGAAGCCATCCGCCCCACCCATCTGGAACAACGCAATGCCGGGGGAAACGACGACCAGAAGAAGCTCTACGACCTTATCTGGACCCGAGCTGTGGCTTCCCAGCTTGCAGATGCCGAATACAGCGTAAACACTCTCACGCTGGCCGCTCAGGACGGCTCACAGCCCTTCGTCTTCAAAGCGATGGGCCGAACTCTCATCAAGCCGGGCTGGCGTACTCTGACGGCCAAGGACGCTGCCGAAGAACCCGATGCGAACGACACGGAAGACTCGGAGAAACAATCTGACGAGAATGGCCGCGTTCCTGCGCTTGGGCGCGGCACCCAGCTTCACGCTGACAGCGTCCGCGTGTTGAACAAACAGACGCGCCCACCGAACGGCTACACCCAGGCGAGCCTTATCAAGAAGCTAGAACACGAAGGAATTGGTCGGCCCTCGACCTATCCGGCCATCCTCAAGAACATCATCACCCGCAATTACATCGACGATTCCAAGAAGATATTACGGGCCACGGACCTCGGCATCCTGCTCATCGACGCGCTCAAAGGCCACTTCGCCTTTCTTGAGTACGACTACACGCGCTCTCTTGAGCAACAACTCGACGACATTGCCGAAGGCAAAGCCCAGTATCTCAATGTGGTTTCCAGCATCGACGGCCAGCTCAAGAAAGAACTGGCGCAGTTGCACATCGCGCCGCAGCCTGCGCTGGCGTCGAACGGGCCAGTACCGGCTAAAACAAGCGCCGCCCCGCCTCCCGGATCGCTCGTGTGCCCGAAATGCAAGCAGGGCACAGTCAAGAAGCCCAATGGGCAGAACTTCTACGGTTGCAGCCGCTACCGCGAGGGCTGCAATTTCAGTATCAACGAGACCATTGCTAGGAAGACCCTCACCCAAAAACAGGTCGAGACGCTCTGCTCGAAGGGCAAGACTGCAATCCTCAAAGGCTTCATGTCCAAACAGGGCAAGCCCTTCGAGGCGTACTTGACCTTGGGCGAGGAAACAGACTGGAAAGCGCAGTTCCGATTTGAGTCCAGCAGGTGATATAGTTCGTCCACCAGAAGGTCCGCTATGGTTAGCACACGGAGAGGGCTCGATTCAAGAATTGTTCATGTCGGCAACGTACCACGGACAACCGTCCGTGCGATTTGTCCGATTGGGATCTTCCCAGGTGGGATGCGCGAGGCAGAGGGGACTTCCGGAGTGCCTGTAGCTCCGTCTTCAATCGCAAGCTTTCGCGCCCGCGTTCTTCCGCAAGGCAATTGAAACGGTAAACTTAGGTTGGTTGGGAATCCATGACTGAGAACCAGCAATTGAATAACCCCTCAGGACCGAGCACAGCTACGATCAAGCGACTTTTCGCAGAATCAGGGAATAGGTGTGCGTTTCCCAAGTGCACATCTCCCATCGTCGAAGGGAAGACGGTGGTCGGCAAAATCTGCCACATAAGAGCCAGAGAAAAAGGCGGACCGCGGTTCGATGCGAATCAAACCCCGGCGGAACGGCATCACTATGACAACCTGATCCTGCTTTGTGGAAGGCATCATGATGTGATCGACGACGATCCTGATGCCTACACCGTAGACCATTTGCAGAAAATGAAATCGGAGCGTATGCCGAACGTTGGGGTACTTTCTGAGAAGCAGGTTGAACAGGGAGTCCGATTGCTACTCGATCAGTCTCTCTCCACGACACACCAATCCGGCGGGATCACCGCTCACACTGTCAACATTCGTTTTAATGGATCGACATCCCTCGGCCCAGCAGAGATTTCGAAAGCCAGGACCTACCGCCCGACCCCGAACCTCGTTTTCACGGGCGCTGACGTTGCTCCAGTCTCCGGTCCAGGCCAAACATTATGGAGCCGCGACATGGGTAGATTCGAGAAACAGTGGGTCGTGGAGCACGGGCAGATTGCGCTCTTAGCGAAGTTTACGAATGAGGCTCAAAGGGCGTCCCAGAATGTGGGTGGTCTTGTAAGAGCCCAACTGATTTACCGAAGCCAAGAAGGAGAGTTTCGCCGGATCGGAGGCTGCTGGTTGGATGCAGCAACCGACTTTATCGAGTTTCACGTCGACGAGACATATGAGTTGATAATTGCTGTGATGCTCGGTGGCCAGGTGCACACCGTCGAGAAACGGCGTGTCACAGTCGAGTTCAACATGGAGAGCATTAAGACGGAAGCTAAGCCAATCCCCAACTTAACGGAAGTGACCGTCGTCGTGCGTCTTACAAACGCGGACACAGGGGACTTTCTCCTCGAACATCAGTTCCGGTTCACTACGAAGCCGCTGAAACTGGTTGAACGTTCATAGCCCGCAGACAATGAATTGTGCAGCCGATCCAATCAAGGGCGACATTGCAGCGAGGACTTGAAACATGAATGATAGCGGTTCCGCACTTCCCGCAAAGCTCAACACGTCGATAGCCAACAGGCAGCGTTCTATAAAGAGGTATTAAAATCAGGTAAATGAGCGTCTTAGCCTGTCAACAAATGAGGGGACCGGGATAGCGCTGAACGCTTGGTGAGACTCCCACCGCCCTCGACGGCATTCATAATTTATGATCGGTGGTGATCATGCGAAACAGTCCCAGTAGCCACTCAATCAAGATGCTTTATGCGGCATCTGGCGGTTTTTGCGCATTCTCAGGTTGCAAGTCCCGGCTTATTGATCCCCAATCGGGCGTATTATTGGGGGAACTCTGTCACATTCATGCGGTATCTCCGGGGGGGCCTCGTCACGACCCGGCGCAAAGCAAGGACGCAAATAACGACGTAAGCAATCTCATTATTCTGTGCCCGACCCATCACAGCCTGATTGATCAGCTCCCGCAGGAGTATACGGCCCGATCGCTACAGATTATGAAACAGCAGCATGAGAGTCGAGTGGCGGATCTCCTCACTTCGGCCGCCATCGGTCTTTCTGATCAACAGGCCAAAGACCTGTCCCGTCGGATCGATGATGAATCGGTCGATTTCGCAATCGTTGTCGCGTTACCGAAGGAACTTGCTGCCGTCAGGTCCTATTTTCCGGAACTTGTGAAGCTCGCACCCAGTTTGACTTCGACTCGATCCTACTATAGTGGATCAATTCCGACCACGCACGGCGGTTCATATCGCATAGTCGTTACGCTGCTTCATACAATGGGCAATCTCGAAGCAGCACATGCGACCTCGGACCTGATTCGAGAGTGGAATCCGCGCTTTGTGATTGTGAATGGAATCGCCGCGGGCGTTTCCAGAGAGAAGCAAGAATTTGGCGATATCGTGGTCTCTAGTTCGGTTGTCTATTATGAACTCGCCAAACTTAGAGCTGAAGACCAAGAGCGTAGGAGTAGGCAATTTCCAGCAGATCCAAGCCTGTTAGATGGAGCTCTAAACCTGACGAGTCCCGCGTGGAGGACTGGGCTGCCGCCGAGGCCAGACGGAACCTTTGCAGATGCTCTAAAGCCCAGAATACACTTTGGGCCTATAGCTTCGGGGGATAAGCTCATAGCCGCAACCAATGCCGTTCAAAATCTCCGGTCTCTCCAGAGTGATCTCATTGCAATTGAGATGGAGAGTGCCGGAGTTGCCTCAGCGGCATTCAGCGTTGTCAAAAAAGTTGGTTTCCTGGCAATCCGAGCCATTTGCGACTTTGCCGATGAAAGCAAAGATGACCGATGGCAGGAGTACGCCGCAACGTCTGCTGCCTCGTTTCTCCGAAGCTTCGTGGGATCGCGTCCCGTGCCGCTGTCCGAAGGCAATTGGCCTAAAGCTGAATTGCCTGTTCAGATGCCGGGATCAAGAATATCGACAACCCAACGCAAAAAGTTGTTTGAGCATTTGTGTAGGGCATTTGACATGGAGGAATTCAAGAACCTTTGCTTTCTTCTAGGCGTGGATATCGACGAAGTTCCAGGGGACCGAAAATCCGCTCGTGTGAGGGAGTTGATTCTTCGTTTCGAACGCTACGGTAACCTAGACGTACTCGAAGAAGCGGTTTTTGAAGATTCCGCAGATTGGAGCGCTGAGCGGCAATTCAAGATCGGCGCAACGAGCATTCCTTAATACCAACTACCGCCTAAGGTCAGTTGCCTGAAATGGATACGTGGTTGCAATTGAGAGCGATTGGCAGCCGATATTGTTCTCATCAAGTCCGACGATTCAGTAGGCACCACCAATGTGGACACGGGCAAATGCAATTGGTAGTTTCGAACGGATCAGTGGCTTCAATTGCAATCAACCCCGTATTTCAAAATGCCCCAGCCACTCGTTAAAAGCAGATCAGTACCCTGAAGCGTGCAACTGGCCCTGGCCAGACCGGATGCAAAGGAGCACGATTTGTTCTTTGAGAGCGTTTGACGGCCCTTTATCGGGTCGTCACTCATAGAAGAAACCAGATGTCTCAAAGGAGTCGGCTAGCAATCGATCTACTTTCAGGTCGCACTTTAACCGGAAACTAGGGTGCCAGTTACGTTACGCCTGGTCCAGACAGACTTCGGGAACTGGTGCCCCCTGCCGATTCCGGCTGCGAGGCCGGCCACGCTTGCCGGACCTCGGTACACCGAAAGCTGCCCAAACCGCACTATTCACCAACGTATTCAAAGAGCATCCACGCGCGCTCGCCGCCTCGTGGACGGCGAGCCACCCAGACTCGAATACACCAACCTGCGTTGCATGGACCCGGCGCGAATCCACGTCGAGCAGTTCAACATCGAGAAGGTCTACGCAATCCAGTGCCTCGCGGACGCGCATCGACAAATCGCCGTGCATTCTCCAACGCCGACGTAGGCACCGATCAACCTTTGCACTGAAACGAATATTGCGGTACACAATCTGGATTGTCATCTTCTATTCTCCCGCCCTCAAATATCCATACGGCTCGGTAAACGCGATGTCGCGATTCACGCGCACATTGAACCGATAACCCGGTCGAATTTTCACCGTGGGCTGGATGTTCAGATTCTTCCGCGTCACCTCCATGCCCAATTGGCCGAATTGCTGGCCAAGGGCTTGAGTTGCAGCCGCGCTCGGCGACAAAGCGCCTGACGCCGAACTCCCCTGCGGCTGGGACATCTCGACTCCGGCCGTGAACGCACTCAGCATCAAAGCCATCGAGACAAGCCGCA
>Ga0182016_10005353_pt1 | contig 13855 bp, 14 predicted proteins | sample 712S2MmetaG_FD_120491 | JGI IMG/M metagenome (GOLD analysis project Ga0182016, IMG submission 120491) | Permafrost microbial communities from Stordalen Mire, Sweden - 712S2M metaG | ecosystem: Environmental > Terrestrial > Soil > Wetlands > Permafrost | place: Sweden: Stordalen | collected...
AACGGTCAGCTTGTCTTCATCCGACAACTCGTCGATGCCCAGAATGGCGATGATGTCCTGCAGGTCTTTGTAACGCTGCAGCACGCCCTTCACGCTCTGCGCGCAATCGTAATGCTCGTCGCCGATGATGCGCGGATCGAGGATGCGCGAGGTGGATGCCAGCGGGTCCACCGCCGGATAAATGCCCAACTCCGAAATAGCGCGCGAAAGGTTGGTGGTGGCGTCCAGGTGCGCGAAGGCCGTGGCCGGCGCGGGATCGGTGTAATCGTCGGCGGGCACGTAGATGGCCTGCACCGAGGTGATCGAGCCGGTCTTGGTGGAAGTGATGCGCTCCTGCAACTCACCCATCTCGCTGGCCAGGTTCGGCTGATATCCGACGGCAGAGGGCATGCGTCCAGCAGCGCCGAAACTTCCGATCCGGCCTGCGTGAAACGGAATATGTTGTCGATGAACAGCAACACGTCCTGGTTCTGTTCGTCGCGGAAATACTCGGCGACAGTCAGGCCGGTCAGCCCCACCCGCAGGCGCGCGCCGGGCGGTTCCGTCATCTGGCCATAAACCAGCGCCACCTTGGACTTCGTGTAATCGTGCGGGTCCACGATGCCGGATTCCTGCATTTCGAGCCACAGGTCGTTGCCTTCGCGGGTGCGCTCGCCCACGCCGGAAAAGACCGAAACGCCGCCATGCTTCATGGCGATGTTGTGAATCAGTTCCTGAATGATGACGGTCTTGCCCACGCCCGCGCCGCCGAACAGGCCGATCTTGCCGCCGCGCAGGTATGGCTCGATCAGGTCGATCACCTTGATGCCGGTCTCGAACATCTCCTGGCGCGTAGACTGCTCGTCGAACGCAGGCGCGGGGCGATGGATGGGATACAGCTTCTTGGCGTTGATCGGGCCCATCTTGTCGACGGGCTCGCCGATCACGTTCATCACGCGGCCCAACGTCTCGTTGCCGACCGGCACCATCACCGGATGGCCGAGGTTCAGCGCGTGCATGCCGCGCACCAGGCCTTCGGTGGGCTGCAGCGCGATGGTGCGCACGCGGCCCTCGCCGATATGCTGCTCCACCTCGCAGATGATATCGATAGGCGTGGGCACATCGAAGCCTTCGCTGGTGATGCGGATGGCCGTATAGACCAAAGGAATCTGGCCCTCGGGAAACTGGCAGTCCACGGCGGGGCCGGCTACCTGGACGACTTTGCCGATTGCGTTTTCCATAAAGAAACCTCTCTGCGGCTTCGGAACTGGGGCTAGGGGCTAGGGGCTGGGGACTAGGGTTAATTCCGCCCCGGTCCCTCGTCCCTAGCCCCTAATCCCTAGACCCTAGCCCCTGCATTCTCACTCCGCGGCGGCGGCGCCGCTGACTACTTCTATGATTTCCTTGGTGATGCTGGCCTGCCGCACGCGGTTCATGTACAGCGTCAGGGTATCGATCATTTCCGATGCGTTGGAGGTGGCCGCGTCCATGGCGGTCATGCGCGCGGCGTGCTCGGCTGCGGCCGATTCCACCAGCGCCCGGTACAGTTCGATTTCCACATAGCGCGGCAGCAGGCTCGCCAGCATCTCCACCGCCGGCGTCTCGAAGATGAAGTCCACCGGCTCGGCTTGCTTGGGCAACTCCATCGGCAGCACCCGCGCGAACGCGACCCTCTGGGCCATCACCGATTTGAATTCGTTGTACAGCAGGTAGACCGCATCGATCTCTTCGTTGCGGAACCGTTCCACCAGCTTCTGCGCAATAGCCACCGCGTCTTCATGCTGCACCTTGGCCATGCCGAGATACTCGCCCGAGATGGGGACGCCGCGCTTGCGGAAGAAATCGCGGCCCTTGCGTCCGATCAGCAGGAACTCGGTAGTGGCGGGCTTGTGTTCCTCGGCGAAGCGCTGCGCGGCTTTGATCAGGTTGGCGTTGAATGCCCCGGCCAGTCCCTTGTCGGAGGTGACCAGGACCAGTTGCACGTGCTGCTCGGTTCGCCGCGCCAGCATCGGATTCGCGGCGACGCGTTCATCCGCGCCGGCCGCCGCGGCCAAATCGGCCAGCAGGGCGCGCAGGGCGGCGCCGTACGGGCGGGAGGCGATCACGCGATCCTGCGCGCGGCGCAGCTTGGCGGCCGAGACCATCTTCATGGCCTTGGTGATCTGCTGCGTGTTGCGGACCGATTTGATGCGCCGGCGGATATCGATCAGGCTAGGCATGCGCGGTGACCGCGGGCAGCTCGGCGACGAAGCGGTCCTTGAATCCCTTGATCACCGCGGCAATTTCCGCGCGGAGAGCGTCGTCCAGGATTTTCTTTTCGACGATCTTGGCCAGCATCGCGCGATGCGCGTTGTCCACAAAGCGGTACAGCTCCGCTTCGAACTTGCGAACCTGCTCCACGGGGAGATCGTCCAGATAGCCCTGTGTGCCGGCGAAGATGATGAGCACCTGCTTTTCGATGGGCAGCGGCTGGAACTGCCCCTGCTTCAGGACTTCGATCAGGTGCTTGCCGCGATTGATCTGCGCGAGAGAAGCTTTGTCGAGGTCGGAGCCGAACTGCGCAAACGCCGCCAGGTCGCGGAACTGGGCCATGTCCAGGCGCAGCGTCCCGGCCACCTGCCGCATCGCCTTGATCTGCGCGCTGCCACCCACGCGGCTCACGGAGATGCCTACGTCGATGGCCGGCCGGATGTTGGAGTTGAACAGATCGGAGAGCAGGTAGATCTGGCCGTCGGTGATGGAGATGACGTTGGTGGGAATGTAAGCCGAGACGTCGCCGGCCTGCGTTTCGATGAACGGCAGGGCGGTCAGCGAGCCGCCGCCGTTCTCGTCGTTGAGCTTGGCGGCGCGCTCCAGCAGGCGGCTATGCAGATAGAAGACATCGCCCGGATACGCTTCGCGGCCCGGCGGGCGGCGCAGCAGCAGCGAGATCTCGCGATAGGCCGCGGCGTGCTTGGAAAGGTCGTCGTAGATGCACAGCGCGTGGCGCTTGGTATCGCGGAAGTACTCGCCGATGGCGCAGCCGGCGTAAGGCGCGATGTACTGCATGGGCGCCGGATCGGAAGCCGAAGCCAGCACCACGATGGTGTATTCCATGGCGCCCGCATCGGAGAGCGTCTTCACCACCTGCGCCACCGTGGAGCGCTTCTGGCCGATCGCCACGTAAATGCAGATGACGTCGCCGCCCTTCTGATTGATGATGGTGTCGAGCGCGATGGCTGTCTTGCCGGTCTGGCGGTCGCCAATGATCAATTCGCGCTGGCCGCGGCCGATGGGGATCATGGCGTCGATCGCCTTGATGCCGGTCTGCAGCGGCTCCTTGACGGGGCGCCGGTCCACCACGCCGGGCGCCAGTCGCTCGATGGGGTTGAACTGCGTGGTGATGATGGGGCCCTTGTCGTCGATGGGCTTGCCCAAGGCGTCGACCACCCGGCCGATCATCGCCTCGCCCACCGGCACGGACATGATGCGGCCGGTGCGCCGTACCTCGTCGCCTTCCTTGATTTCGTGAGCTTCGCCCAACAGCACCGCGCCGACCTGGTCTTCTTCCAGGTTCATGGCGATGCCCGCGACGTCGTGCGGGAACTCGATCAATTCTCCGGCCATCACCTTTTCGAGGCCGTGGATACGGGCGATGCCATCCCCCACCGAGATCACCGATCCGGTTTCGGAGACGTCGATCGCGCCTTCGTAGTTTTCAATCTCCTGACGGAGAAGGGTCGTAATTTCGTCCGCTCGAATCTGAGCCATTCAAACCTCTAACTGAATTCTGTTACTCCGCGGCCAGGCGCTTGCCCAGCGCATGCAGTTGGCCCCGCACGGAGCCGTCGTAAACGGTGGAACCGATGCGGGCCACCAACCCGCCGAGCAGCCCGTCATCTACCGCGTAGCGCATGCGCACTTTCTTTCCGGTGAGCCGCTCCAACTCGTGCGACACGGCGTCGCGCTGCCGCTGATCCAGTTCCCGGGCCGAACTGACTTCGGCGCGGGTGAAGCCCAGGCGCTCGTCCGACAGCAGATCGAACGCTTCCAGAACCTCCGTGAGCATCGCGATGCGGCGATGATCCGTGAGCACGAACAAAAAGTTGCGCGCCACGCGCGAGACGCCCAGCTTCGCGCCGATGGCGCCCACCACTGCGCGCTTGCGCGCCGGGGGCACGGAGGGCGAAGTGAGCGCGGTGCGCAGCTCCGCCGATCCAGCCAGCACTTCTTCGAAACCGCGCAGCTCGCCCAGCAACTGGTGCGGGTCCACCGCTGACTTGGAACCCATGGCCACATCCACCAGGGCGCTGGCGTATCGGGAAGCGAGAGCGGAGTGCGTCATATTCTAATTACGGCCGATGCCGGAAGGGGCGTGCGCCATGGTCGTCACAAAACGCCCGACCAGGCGGTTCTGCATTTCCGGCGACAGGCGCGCCGCGATCTTCTGTTCGGCCAGGCCCAGGGCGAGTTCCGCCGAATAGCGGCGCAGTTCCAGGGTCGCCGATTTGGTAGCCGAAGCGATCTCCTCGGCGATGTGCGATTGAACCTTGGCCATTTCGGCGGCGGCTTCGCGCTGGACGCGTTGCGCGTCGGCTTCGGCTTCCTGTTTCGCGCTGCTGCGCAATGCCTCGATTTCGGCTGCGAGATTGGCGAGGCGGCGATCCACGTCCGCGACTTTCGCGTCTGAGGCGGCACGCGCGGCTTCGGCCTCTGCCATGCCTTTGCGAATTTCCACCGACCGTTGGGCGAAGTAGGGGCCGGCGTTCTTCTTGATCACGTAACCCAAACCGCCGGCCAACAGCACGAAGTTGGCCCACTCCCAGAAGATGTTCGGGCCTTTCTCGGTCTTGCCCGGCGATTCGCCGTGTTCCTCGGCGCGCACCGGCAAGTTCACGAATAGCAGCAGAACCAGCGCGGCCACGCTGCAACCCGCCAGGCGCTTCATGCCGCCGCACCTCGATTGAGGATAACGTCTGCAATCTGGCCGGCCAGCGCGTCGCTCTCGGCGGCAAGGCCTGTCTTGGCTTGCTCGATTTCGGCGGCGAGTTGCGCTTTGGCATCGCGAACGGCGGCCTCGGCCTGCTCACGGGCGGCTTGCAACTGGGCGGCGTGCTCTTCCTGCTGGCGGCGATGCAACTGCTCCTGCGTCTGGTACACTTCGGCGCGCGCGGCGCGCATCTTCGCTTCGTACTCGGCGGTCTTGGCGGCCGCCTTTTCCAGGCTCTCGGCGGCGCGCAGGCGGGCGCCTTCGGTGGCTTCGTAGCGCGCGTGCAGCACCTTGTCGAGGGGCTTGAAGAACATGTACTTCAGATAGAAGTGCAGGAAGACGACGAGCAGAAAAGTAGGGATCGCCCGCAGCAAAATCCCACTCAAGGCGTGCAAGGTTGCTTCCATTTGGATTGACTGAGAAAGGCCTGGAAAAGATGCAGCTTTAAGAGAGGTTAGCTTAGCACCCGCCGCGATGTTGCGTCAACCGCGGGAGGGGCCGTGGAATAGGCCGCCTGTCGTGGCCTACGAGCCCGCCCTGAGCCGGAAACGAACAAACATATTGCCGCCCGCCGGATGATTCCCGTAATAAGGTTTGATCGCACCTGGGAGCGAATAGGCCGTGAAGTTAGCCCCCACCCCGGTCTGGATGTGCCGGAATAGGTCGATGTCGCGCGTGTAGCCGATGGTGTAAGCGCCGATCCGGAAAGTGCTGCCGTAGAGGATGTCGAGCTGTTGTTCGATGTCCGGCTGGCTGCTGAACAACTCGTCCTTATCGACCAGTTCGCATCGTGCCGTAATCCAGTTTTTGCGGCGAATCGGCAGCACCGACTCCGCAAGGTATGAGTTCAGGTTGCGGAGCGTGGCGGTCGAATGGTTCCGGCCCCAAATCAGGCTCGACGACCACGCTCCACCGGGCATCGGCTTGGTGTAGGCGAGCGATGCGGTCATGCGCACCTGGTCTCCCGGCTCCAGCGCTTCGGGGTGCGCGATCCTGCCGGCCGAAACCTGGGCCGCCCAATTCTCCGCCGGGAAGAACCACAGTCGCGCGGACCACGAGTCGATCGGGCCGGCCTGGACGATCCAACGGTTCTCGCCCGGCTCTGCGCCATGAAAGCCGCTCGCTTCCAGCTTCATCTTCTTGTGCGAGATTCCCATCGTCACCACGTCGTCGGCGATATGCGTGGAATCCTGCCAATGATGCGAGATCGGTGCTTCGGGCAGTTCCGCTGCCGAGGCGCGATGCGGAAAGGCGGTTGGGCCCAGCGCCGGGTCTCCCACCGGAGCGGCGTAGGCATCCAGGATGGTGTCTGTGCCCAGTCGATAGGCGTAGTGGAATCCCAGCGCCATGATGAAATTGTGCGGATGCTGTGCATCCGTAAGCGGCAGGCCGTACGCCGTCTCGCCGGTCTGAAAGAGCAGCGGATAGCGGCGATCCGTGATCGTGGCCGGTTCCAGGCTGAGCATCAGTTGCACCTCGAACGCGCCCTTCGCGCCGGCCGGATGCTCGGCGGACGCCATGAACCAGTTCGTGGAGTACAGTTTGTCGCCGCCGCGTGGTCCCGACTGCTGGATATCGGACACGAACGCGACTCCCATGAACATGGCGTTCCAGCCTCCGGACTGCGTCATCAGCATGGGCATCGGCCCTGCCGAGGGGTTCGCGGATGTGCCCGAAGCGAGGCCCATCAGAAACATGCCCGGGTCCTGGGCAGCCAGCGGACCAACGGCGCACACGATCACAGCTACCGCGCAACTCAGACGAAGCATTCTCCATCTTGTGGGGCAGGCTCTCAGCCTGCGGAGCGGCGGCCTCGCCGGTCCACCGGCCGAAGGCCGGCCAGCAAGGAGCGAAATCAGATGCGCAGGCGTATCCACGAAGGACCGATCGGTAGCGGCATCCACGCCGCCGCCGGAGACGCCTGGTCCGCAACCACGCAAAGCGAACACGGCGCGTGTCTGTGATGCCGATGACAAGGAGGGGCACCGCCGGAGTCCGGCTCGGCGCAAAACCCCGCGCACTGGACTCTGCCGAGCACCAGTGCAAAAACGAACCAAACCATCAGCCTCGCGTGCATCCCGTTGACGAACAGGATACCATGGCAGGGTCGATATGCACCGCCGCGAATTCCTCCGCTCGGCGACTTTGGCGCCCGCCGTTTTCGGTATCTCCCGCGGCGCCGCGGCGCGCGTAAGCGTCCGCATCGAAGAAGTCCGCTTCTCCTACGAAGACTTCCGCTACCGCACGCCTTACCGCTTCGGCGCGCAAACGGTGGACCGCGTCACGCTGCTGAACGTAGATTGCATGGTCCGCACCGGCGCTGGCGATATCGCGCGCGGCTTCGGGTCGATGACCATGGGCAACGCCTGGTCCTTCCCGTCGAAGACCATGTCGTACGATACCACCCTCGGCGCCATGAAGGCCCTGGCGGCGCGCATCGCCCAAATCACCAACGGCTATCGCGACCCCGGCCACCCGGTGGACATCAACTGCGCGCTGGAGCCCGCCTATCTCGACGCCGCCAGCGCAGTTTCCCAAGAGCTGCACCTTGCCGAACCGATTCCTAAGCTGTGCACGCTGGTAACCGCCAGTCCCTTCGATGCGGCCATCCACGATGCCTACGGCAAGGCGCTGGGCCTGAGCAGTTATCTGACTTACGGCAGCGATTGCATGCCCTACGATCTATCGCACTACCTGGGCGCGGACTATAAGGGCGAATTCTTGAGCCGCTACGTGCTGCCGCAGCCCGCGCCGCGCATGGCGTTGTATCATTCGGTGGGGGCCTCGGACCCGATTGTGGCATCCGATATTCGCACCCGTATCGCCGACGGGCTGCCGGAAACGCTTCCCGAGTGGATCCGCTACAACGGCCTGCGCCGCATCAAGATCAAACTGGCGGGTAACGATCTCGCCTGGGACCTCGCGCGCGTGATCGACATCGACCGGGCCACCACGGAAACTCAGCGGGAACGCGGCACCGCGGAGTGGTTCTATTCCCTCGATTTCAACGAGCAGTGTCCCAACGTGGAGTATCTGCTGGAATTCCTGCGCCGCCTCAAGGAGCGGACCGCGTCCGGCTTCGCGCGCATACAATATGTGGAGCAGCCCACCGCGCGCGACCTGAAGGCGGACCGTGCCAACGTGATGCATGCCGCGGCCAAGCTGCGACCGGTGGTCATCGATGAGTCGCTCACCGATATCGAAAGCCTCATGCTGGCCCGCGAGATGGGTTATTCGGGCGCGGCGCTTAAAGCCTGTAAAGGGCAGAGCCAGGTGCTGCTAATGGCTGCGGCGGCCGAGAAGCACAAGATGTTCCTGTGCGTGCAGGACCTGACCTGCCCCGGCGCGTCCCTGATCCAGTCGGCCGGTCTCGCGGCGCACATTCCGGGAGTGGCCGCCATCGAAGCCAACGCGCGCGAATACGTGCCGGCGGCGAACAAGCCGTGGGAGGACAGGTTCCCCGGCATCTTCAAAGTGCGCGACGGCATGATGGACACCTCCACACTTCGCCGGCCCGGACTCGGCGCAGTCTGACGTCGTGGGGCAGGCCCCCGGCCTGCGGCGGCCTCTTAGGCCGCCTGCCCGCGCTCCCTCCAGCCGCGCTGATGCATCATTAAGGTATGGGCTTTCAAACCGTCAAAATCCCGGTGAGCGGCATGACCTGCGGCAATTGCGCCCGCAGCGTGGAACGGAAGCTGTCGAGCAGTCCCGGCGTGTCCGACGCGCGCGTGGACCTGGCGGGCGGTACGGCGACCGTCGAGTTTGACGCCGACCGCACCAAGCTGCCAGACCTGCGGCAAGCCATCGAGCAGCTCGGCTACACCGTACAGCAATGAGCGCCGCCCCCACCGCCGGCACGGTCGAGCGTGTGGACTTGCCCGTTTCCGGGATGTCCTGCGCAGCCTGCGCGGGCAGCATCGAGAATCAGCTTACAGCCACGGCCGGCGTCACGCGTGCGCATGTGAACTTCGCCACGTCTACCGCGACTGTGGAGTTCGATCCCGCACGCGCCGCCGTGCACAACCTGGTGGACGCTATCGAAGAGCTGGGCTATGGAGTGCCGCAGCCCGCAGCCGGTGAAGATACCGGCGAGGACGTCGAGGAACAGGCGCGCCAACGCGAATACGCCGCGCTGAAGCGGCGGCTGTGGCTGGCGGCGGCTTTTGCGGCGCCGGTAGCGGCACTGGGCATGGGGCCGGGGCTTATGCATGTCGCCGCGATGACCTGGATCCAACTCGCGCTCACTACCCCGGTCCTGTTTTATGCGGGCGCGCCTTTTTACCAGGGCGCCTGGACCGCGCTACGGCATCGCTCCGCGAACATGAACACGCTGATCGCGCTGGGGACCGGCGCCGCGTTCCTTTATTCGCTTGCGCAGACGCTGCTCGGCCAGCATGAGGTGTATTACGAAGCCGCCGCCGTGATCGTCACCCTGATTCTGCTCGGGCGGGTGCTGGAGGCGCGCGCCCGCGGAAAGGCTTCGGAGGCCATCCGCCACTTGCGCGAGCTGCAGCCGAAGACCGCGCGCGTGGTCCGCGGCGGCGCCGAACTGGATGTCCCCATCGAACAGGTGCGCGTGGGCGACATGGTGGTGGTGCGTCCTGGCGAGAAGATCCCGGTGGATGGCGCGGTGCGCGAAGGAGACTCGGCGGTCGACGAATCCATGCTCACCGGCGAAAGCATGCCGCTCGATAAGAAGACCGGCGACGCGGTTTATGGCGGCACCATCAATCGTTCCGGAAGCCTGCGTTTTGAGGCGCGCCAGGTGGGGGGAGCCACGGCACTCCAGCAGATGATCGAGCTGGTACGGCAAGCGCAAGGCTCGCGCGCGCCCGTGGCCCGCTTGGCGGACGTCGTGAGCGGCTACTTCACTGTGGGCGTTCTGGCCGTCGCCGTGGTGACGTTCCTGGTGTGGCTGGCGTTCAAGCCGTTCCCGTTCGCGCTGGTGAATTTCGTGGCCGTACTGATCATCGCCTGCCCCTGCGCGCTGGGATTAGCCACGCCCACCGCCATCATGGTAGGCACCGGCCGCGGCGCCGAGCGCGGCATCCTGATCAAGGGCGGCGAGGCGCTGGAGGCCGCGTACCACATCGATACCGTCATCCTGGACAAGACCGGCACGATCACGTGCGGCCAACCGCGAGTGACCGATGTGATCCCCCTGAACGGGCACGCGGTGTCTGAAGTACTGCGCATGGCGGCATCGGCCGAGCGCTACTCCGAGCATCCTCTGGGACGGGCGATCGTCGAGCATGCCCAGGCGCTGGCGATCGCGCTCGAGGATCCCGCCGGCTTCCACGCGGTTGCGGGGCACGGCGTAGAAGCGCGCGTGGATGGCCATGATGTCACGGTGGGCGGCGTCACGGGTCCGCCTGAGTTGCCCGAGATGGAGCGGCTCGCTGGGGAAGGGAAGACCGCCGTGGCCGTTTCCGTGGAGGGTCGGCCTATGGGCGTGATCGGTATCGCCGACACCGTCAAGCCGGAAGCCGTAGCCGCCCTACGGCGTCTCGCTCGGATGGGCATCGAAGTCTGGATGATCACCGGCGACAATCGCCGCACTGCCGACAACGTCGCACGGCAGGTCGGCATCGAGCGCGTGCTGGCCCAGGTCCTGCCGGATGGCAAGGTGGCCGAGGTGCGGAAGTTGCAAGCCGCCGGGAAGAAGGTGGCCATGGTGGGCGACGGCATCAACGACGCGCCCGCGCTGGCGCAGGCCGATGTGGGCATCGCCATCGGAACCGGTACGGACATCGCCAAGGAGGCTGCGTCCATCACGTTGATGCGCGGCGATCTCAACGGCGTGGCCGACGCTCTCGAACTGGCGCGGCGGACGATGCGCGTGATCCGGCAGAACCTGTTCTGGGCATTCGCCTACAACACCATCGGCATCCCCATCGCGGCGGGAGTGTTGTACCCATTCACCGGCTGGCTGCTGTCGCCGGTGCTGGCGTCGGCGGCCATGGCGCTGTCCAGCGTTACGGTGGTGGCCAACAGTTTGCGCTTAAAGCGCGGGTGAGTGGATCGGAATTATCGGCGGGGCGGATTCACCCCAGCAATTCTTCGACGTTCTTGGCGTCCAGCACCCGCTCGCTCAAATCCTCCAGCCCGGACGTCGGCAGTGCCGCCAGCTTCTCGCCGGCCCACCTCGGCAGGGTGCCGAAGCGCTTCTCAATTTGCCGGCGAAGGACGGCCAGTTCGCCTTCGTGCCGGCCTTCCTGCCGGCCTTTCTGAAAGCCTTTCTGTTCCGCTTCTATAAACATGGGCCCCAAGGTCTCATGATCCCGAATATCCAAACCAATCGGCATTTTCCGTGTCTCCAGCTCCACCGTTCCCGCCAGGTGCCTCAACCCGGCCAGGATCGTCAACTGGGCCAAAGACGGTTCGGCGGGGCGGATTCACCCTAGCAATTCTTCGACGTTCTTGGCGTCCAGCACCCGCTCGCTCAGATCCTCCAGTTCGGACGCCGGCAGAGCCGCCAGTTTGTCGACGGCCCACCTCGGCAAGGCGCCGAAGCGCTTCTCGATTTGCCGGCGAAGGACGAGCAGTTCGCCTTCCTGCCGGCCTTCCTGGCGACCTTCCTGCCGACCTTCCTGCAGGCCTTCCTGCCGACCTTTCTGCTCCGCCTCTATGAACATAGGACCCAAGGTCTCGTGATCCCGAATATCCAAATCAATCGGCATTTTCCGTGTCTCCTGCTCCACCGTTCCCGCCAGGTGCCTCAACCCGGCCAGGATCGTCAATTGGGCCAAGGCGGTTTCCTTTTCCGCCGTCGCCAGGCCGGCGATTCGCTCTACGATCTTGTGGACCGCCTCTTTATCGTCCCGCAATTGCGCCAGGATCGCAATTACATTATCGCCGACGTCCTCACTCTCCAGCAGGAGGTCGCCATCCAGCTCCCGGATGTCGGCCAAACGGTATTGGAAGAACAGATCCGGGCCGCGTAGCTCGCTCTCCATACGCATGGGCGCCTCACCCACGTAGAGCAGAATCTGCCGTGGGAATTGTCCGAACAGCCGGCGCACGCCGAGGCAGTATTCGATCATCCGGAACGGCATGGCCGCATCGTTGCTGCTTTGCAGTTCCAGGTGAACCAAACCACCGTCGGCAGTCTCGCCGAGAAGGTCCAACCGTAGGTTCTGGACCTTGGGAAGTTCCACATCCAGCCACTTCGCGATCGCCGTGCCGGTCAATTCTCGCATGGTGAGCGTGGCTCGACCTTGCAATAACAACTTCAGGGCTACGTCGTAACTGCCGGAGCCGCTCATCGCTTGTGCTTACAGATAAAGGTGGATTGCGCGCGGTCTTTCTCTCATCCGCGAGTGAACCGGGAGGTGTGTTCACTTTGGTGGGGCAGACCATCGCACTTTGTGGTCTGCCGCCTTCGGGGAGCGCTTGGCAGCCGACATAATACGATCGTCTGCCCCACCGAAACATCGCTAAGTGAACAGTATTGAGGCTAAGTGGGCAGCCGGATGCCGATTTCTTCGTACAGCGGTAGGGCGGTCGTGCCCTGCGTGCGGAATTCGTAGCGCTCGATGGCCAGAGCCGAGCCGTCCCGGTCGCTGCGCACTACGCATCCGTAGATCATCAGTTTCATCGGACACACGTCGTTCAGCCGGGCAGGCCAGCTCATCGATAGCTCTACCGGCAATCCGGTGCTCAGAACGGCGTCGGTGATGAACCAGACGCCACTGCTGCTGATGTTTACAGTCCGTCCGCTGCCGGCTTCGGCCACGCGGCTTCCGTAGAGAAGCTTATACCGCAGCCCTTGTTCGATACCAAAACGGCGCTTGATGCGCCGATCGACGTTCTCGTCTTGCTTCTTCCGTTTCGCCATAATAGGTGCGCCCTTCGAGTAGGCCTTTCGGTATTCAGAAATAGCACCACGAGCACCGTCACCTCAATTATGTCTTTGGATAGGCAACATTAACTAACGCCTTTGGCTACCGGTACTTGTAGACCCAACGGGATAGGCCGAACCCTACCGGAGCACGCGCAAGGACGTACTCGTCCGGACACTAGCCTAGCCCAAACTTAGCCCGCCACGCTTTTTTTGTCGGGTGCGCACTGCCGGGAAGCCGGACTAGCTCCACTCATCTTCGCCATGTCTTCGCCAATAAATCAAGATGTTGTGGTGTCGGGCGGTGCCGGTGGATCGTCTAGTATCTCACTAACCCAAATCCAATCAACACTTTCTTAAAGATTTCTCTTGCAATGGACTAAGCGTTCGTGCCACAATTTGTTGTGGCCTAAAAGTGGTCCAAAAGTAGCTTAAACGTGGCGGAAGAAATACCTCAAGGCGCGGTACCGGTGGGACCACCTCTCGGGATGTACCCTGCCCGCCTTGATGAAAAAGGCCGCCTCAAGCTACCGGAAAAGTTCCAGAGGTACCTGGCGGGGTTGCCCGACAAAAAGCTGTTTGTGACGAGTACGGAGCGGCACATGGCCACAGTATACCCCATGGCGATCTGGCTGGAAAACCAAGAGGTACTCGCCAATTTCCGCGAGAACCCGAAGGCCGCCAAGCGGGTATTGTTCACCGCCATGGAACTCGGGTCGGAAGCCGAAATGGATAACCAGGGCCGCGTGCTGTTTTCGCCCGAACTCCGCCGCGAGCTGAACATCGAAAACAAGCCGGTAAAGGTGTTGGTGGTCAAAGGCGCCATTCAGGTAATGGGTGAGGAGACGTTCCAGGAGAAGCGCAACCAGGCCGCGCAGTCGGCCGAGGACGATCTAGAAGCCCTGGAACGGGTTGGGTTCAAGTAAATGGCCGATTATGCACTACGCGGTGATGGCGGCCGAAGCAATCGAATGGCTGGCGGTGCGGCCCGAGGGCACCTATCTGGATGCCACCGCGGGACTGGGAGGCCACACGGCGGAGATCGCGCGGCGCTTAACCACGGGCCG
>Ga0182016_10005354_pt1 | contig 13854 bp, 7 predicted proteins | sample 712S2MmetaG_FD_120491 | JGI IMG/M metagenome (GOLD analysis project Ga0182016, IMG submission 120491) | Permafrost microbial communities from Stordalen Mire, Sweden - 712S2M metaG | ecosystem: Environmental > Terrestrial > Soil > Wetlands > Permafrost | place: Sweden: Stordalen | collected...
TGAGCGTGACGCCGATGTTTTGCGCGCTGGCGATGTCAAAGAAATGCGTGGCGGCAAGTGCCTTCATCAGTTGCGCGTCCAGATGCGCCCGTGGGTCAATCAGGGTGACTGGTTTGGCGGTGGTCTTCCGCAAAATCAAAATGAGTTCGTCTAAGTCTTCGGCTTGGCCGCTCAAGGGTGTCAGCTTCACCTGGGTGGGAAACAATCGGGACAAGGTGCGGTTGTCACCGTCCAGATCAAATCCCTGCCACGGAATACCACGTTGGTTAAGCCAGCACGCGCGGGCGGTGGCTTCGATGCTTTTGCCCACGTTTCCTTTGGCCTGAATGGGCAGTATCAGGCGATGTTTGTTTGTTTTCATATTTCGAGGTTGAACCGATGTTGGTTCGTTGTTTTGTTTGTTGTTGGTTGTGGTGTTGGAGTGAAAATCGGTGCGGCCTGTTCAACTTCAAGCGGGCTGCTGTTGCGTGGCCGGCGGGCGATTGCCCGCTCACAAAAACGATGAACCGCGCTCAAGGTGATTTTTACACCATGCTCATTGAGCCATTGCGCGATTTGCCGGTGAGTCCAGTGTTTGCGGCGCAGCGCAAAGATGGCTTCGCGGTGCGCTTCCAATTTGCTGCGCGTCCGGCGCGCTGGTTCAATTTCGGCTTGTGGCTGCAAATTCATTTTCGTTTCGGTTTTTTCTGCACCAATAATTCCGTCAGACGTTTGCGCGAATTTCGCGCAAAATTCGCGCGAACGCGCGGTGCTGGCCGCGCCCCGTTAGCTGTGCTAAGGGAAGATGTCTGACGGAATTATTGGCTTTTAACATGGTCGTCATAGCTGTGTGCATCGTTGTCATTACGATACGGTGATTGAATTGGATACCGTTACCGAGTAGTGGGAGGGTAGGTTCGGAGTAAGTGCGAATAGTGCTTCCAAGGGGATGACGAGGAGAAAATTACGGTTAAAGTGGCCGATATGTTACGAGTCATAGCGAGCCGGAATGCCAAAGAATACTTCGCCGAATCTTTGAAGCGTGAAGATTATTACAGCGAAGGTCAGGAAGTCAGTGGCGATTGGCAGGGCATTGGAGCGCAGAAATTAGGATTGTCAGGAGCGGTAACGACGGCCGATTTTGAATCCCTATGTGACAATGAAAAGCCGGGGACAAAAGAACGGCTGACACAACGGAACAAAACCAATCGCACGGTCGGTTACGATTTTAATTTCCATTGCCCAAAATCAGTTTCGGTCGCCTACGAGTTCACCAGAGACGAGCACATTTTGGACGCCTTCAAATTATCCGTGAACCAGACGATGCAGGAGATTGAATCTGAAATCAAAACACGGGTGCGGAAAAATGGCGCGAATGAAAACCGTCAAACCGGCAACATGGTTTGGGCGGAGTTTGTTCACTTCACCGCGCGTCCGGTCAACGGCATACCTGATCCGCATTTGCACGCGCATTGCTACACCTTCAACACGACTTGGGACGAGGCCGAAAAGAAATGGAAGGCCGGGCAGTTCCGAGATTTGAAGGCCGATGCGCCGTATTTTGAGGCGGCTTTCCATGCGCGGTTTTCCAAACAACTGAACGATTTGGGTTATCGTATCGAGCGAACGGCCAAAGGCTGGGAACTGGCCGGTGTGCCGCTGCGGGTGCTGGATGAATTTTCCAAGCGCACGGAGCAAGTCGAGCAAAAGGCGAAGGAATTGGGCATCACGTCGGCCAAAGGAAAAGACGGACTGGCGGCACTCACACGCGAACGAAAACAAAAGCAGTTTTCCAAACAGGAATTAAGAGAACGGTGGAACGCGCGGATCACAACAGAGGAACAACAAATGATTCAAAGCGTCCGCAACGAGATAATTGCCGTGCCGAGGGTCTCGGCAATGAAGGCGATGGATTTTGCCATGCAGCATTGTTACGAGCGCGCTTCCATCGTCACCGATAAGGAACTGCTCCGGCACGCGCTGCGCTTCGGCATGGGCGATGTGGACGTGGCACAAACCAGACGGCAGCTTTTGCGCGATGAACTGATTAAGGAAAATTTGGACGGTCGGCAATGGCTCACCACCAAGGACGTGCTGGCGGAAGAAAAACGGCTGATTGATTTCGTCGCGGATGGAAAAGGAAAGTTCAAGCCGTTCGATTCGGTCAAATACCAGTTTCAAAACCTAAAACTGTCCGATGAACAACGCAACGCCGTCCGGCACGTCCTGCAAAGCACGGATCGCGTCACGGCCATTCGCGGCGGCGCAGGCACGGGCAAGACGACGATGATGCGCGAGGCCGTAGCCGGGATTGAATCCACCGGCACGAAAGTTTTCACTTTCGCGCCGTCGGCGGAAGCCTCGCGGGGCGTTCTTCGGTTGGATGCGGGGTTTGCCAACGCGGAAACGGTCGAGGCATTGTTGCAAAATGAAAAACTGCAAGCGCAGGTTCGCGGGCAGGTGATTTGGATTGATGAGGCCGGACTTTTGAGCGTTCGGACTTTGGCGCGGGTGGCCGATCTCGCCGAAAAACAAAACTGCCGGATTGTTCTGTCCGGCGACACCGCGCAACACCGCGCTGTCGAGCGCGGCGATGCGCTCCGCATTTTGGAAAAGCACGCCAATCTGCCCGCCGCTGAACTGAAAGAAATCTGGCGGCAAAAAGCTGACGCGCACAAGGCCGTGGTCGCCGATTTGCGTGGCGGCAATCTGGAAAGCGCTTTCAAGCGATTGGATAAACTTGGAATGTTGCGGGAAATGGATGCCGACAAGCGGCATGAAGCGTTGTCAACTGATTACGCTGCGGCGGTGAAAGCAAACAAATCAGCGTTGGTCATTTCGCCGACGCACGCCGAAGGCGAACGGGTAACGCGGGAAATTCGCGCGAAATTGAAAACCGCCAAAAAACTCGGCGCGGACGAGCGCGAGCTGGTCCAACTCAAAAATTTGCAATGGACGCAAGCGCAGCGCGCCGATGCCAGGAATTATCAATCCGGCATGGTCATTCAGTTTCATCAAAACGTCCCCGGCTTCCGGCGCGGTGAACGGGTCGCAGTAAAAGCGCACGATGCCAGCGGCGTTGCTGTCGAGCAAGCGAGCGGCAAAACTGCCTCGCTCCCGCTGGACATGACTGCCTATTTCCAAATTTATGAATCCCGCAAAATTACACTCGCCGCCGGTGACATGATTCGGGTCACGCAAAACGGTTTTACAAAAGACAAACGGCGGCTCAACAACGGTGATTTGAAACAGGTGAAAGGGTTCACCAAGGACGGCGACATCAAGCTGACAAATGGCTGGGTGGTTTCAAAAGATTACGGCAACCTGACGCACGGCTACTGTCTCACGTCCCACAGTTCGCAGAGCAAGGGCGTGGATTGCGTTTTTGTGGCCGAAAGTTCCGAGTCGTTCCGCGCCGCTGGCCGCGAGCAATTTTACGTTTCCGCCAGTCGGTTCAAAGAATCGCTCGCCATTTACACGGATGACAAACGCGAATTGCTCGCCGCCGTCCGTAAATCGTCTCACCGGCCTTCGGCAACGGATTTGGTTGCTAAAGAAATTGCTGAACCAACTGATGCACCGAAAGTTGCCCTCAAACCGGAGCCGGTTCAAAAGATTGAAACGGAATTATCCGAAAAGCGGGGACGATGGCAAAGGCAAAGTGTTCGACACGCTCCATCACAAGGAATTGGGGTGTGAAACGATGCGTTTAGAGCTATCTTGCTATTGTAAATTTGAAAGTCCTTCACCTATCTTTTTACCGAAGTAGATTTCAAGCGGGAAAGTCACAGCATCGAAGACGAACGCAAACGGAAGCAATCCCGCTTGCCCAATGTTCACGGTTGTTCTCTGATTTACATCCATGCCCGCCTTATTTTCTATATTGGTAATTTTTTCATAAACTGACGGCAGTTCCTTTTGTAAATACATCTCCTGTCGCACCTGCGACGACAAGGAACGAATATCCTCGAACGTAACATTACCTTTCGTTTGAAGATGTGCCGCCACCAAAACTTTCTGCGGAATGATTAGGTAAGCAAGTTGGCTATTTTGTTCACCTGCTTTTGTCAATGTGCCTTCGACGGCTAAACTACCGTCGGTTTTCGATTTGTATAGGGCGCTTGGCAAAAACCAATCCGATTTACTGCCGATTGCCTCACGCGAAACAACTTGGGTGAAACAACCTGACAATAACGGAAGCAATGCCGCTATTACAGAAACGCGAAGTATTTCTATTGGTTTCACGAAAAGAAATTAAGGTGCGGAAATTTGCTCGCCGCCAAGTAAATTTTGCTTTGGGTCAAATTCAATATTACGGTCACTGGGAGTTGGATTTAAGTAATAACTAAACTGCGTGAAGTCGCCGTAGATTTTTCCATAATGAGCGCTTACAATGTTTCCGCCGTCATCTGTGACGGTTCTCACCCGAAATAAATAAATTCGGTTCGGGTCATTTTCGACTTTGCTGGCTTGCCCCGGCAAGGCACTCGTCTCTCGCGTCAACTCATGCTGATAACCTTCTATTGGGGCTTCATGGGGTGAACGAAAGATACTTCCAATTTCAGCCTCTGGCTGCGTAAAGATTTGGATTCCGTCATTTTTCTTTGGAAAAGTAATAGTGATTCTTCCAAAATAATTGTTCGGGCCTTTGTCGAAATACTCTCGCTCAAAGAAAATATCAGAGTTAACTCCTTTTCCATACGGGCCAACCCAATCGCCAATCATCAGGTCATATCCAATAGGTTTTCCTAATTCTGGAAATTTTATATGGACAATTGACTTTGCATACATAGCTATCGGCTTTTCGACTTTTTCCAGAATCAAAGTTAAAGAGATGTCTCTATCGTTAGCATTTTCTTCCGGGTCTCTCAATGTGCGTGAACTACGAGTTTCATAGTATTCTTGTTTGTTGACACTAAATCCAACTTTTCCCGTGCGATCATTATGTGCGGCAAAAAAAATCCCATTAGTATCAGTAACCCCGGAGATATTCGCATTATAGTTAGTATCATCGGAAAAGCTATATGGTGGGAGAACATAGCTGACGACAACATTTGCACCACCAACAGGCTGTTCATTTTCTCCAACAACTTTGACGGTAGCAGTCCATTGCTTGGTTGGGAAATTCGCAAGCTGATTTGTAACTTGGCCGAACGAGCTGGCCGCAATTGCTAACAGCAATGACGACAAAATTAAACTTTTCCTTTTCATAATCATTTTAAGTTTCCATCATTTACTATTTCATTGAACACCTTATAGGTGAAAGGATATGCAACAACCCGAATGTCCGAATGATGCCATTCGCCGAAAGCAGTAGTGCCAAGTGGATATAGCGCTCCTCCGCGACCTACCGGCCAACCGTTTTCATCCTCTTGCATGTCAAAATTCCGATCAGACGCTGTAAGTCTTGATACTGAATTTGCACCAATCGGCAATGTCAGCGCTGGAATTGCATCTGACAAAATTCTGTTACGGTTAGTGCGCGCGTAATCACTACCGCTCGAACTGGTGGTGAACATCGCCGTGTCCACACTCATGTCAAAAAAGGCGTTGGTTTGCAATTGTGAAGGCGGTATGGCGTTGGCCATTGCCACAGTGTAAGTGGTGTAAATGCTGCTAATACCAAAAAATCCCCAACCGCCGTGGTCGCTGCTTAAAATCGAATTGCCTGACATCCGTCCCTTATCTTTTTCCTGCCATGTCCAAACGTAAGTTCCCGATTGACCTTCAATATACTGCACAAGTTGCGCGCCAAATAACGTGAAAAGATTCCCAGGCGGCGGGCCAACATAAGTTCTTAATACATCCTCTCCGCTGGAATAGAAATTATAGACTGCGGCATCGCCAAAATTTGCCAAACGATTGCTCCAAGTCAAAGTGCTGCGAGCATCATTTGTCGGCCAAAGTGTGAACCATTTGCTCGCCCAAAGGTAATTGCTGTATGCCAACCATAAATAGGGTGTGGTGGAAAAGACCATGTTGGTATTTATGGGCGTGCTTCCATCAATCGCCTCCATTGGCACGGCTGCATCCAACATAAAGTATTGATTTATCGGCGCGCTATAATCGCTCAACGCGCTTAATGAAACCATATTGCCCAAACTGTGTGCGAGAACCACAGTTGGAGCATTACTGTTAAGCGTGGCGATAAAATTGCCGAGCAATGGCGCAGTTTGAAACGCATGAAATACATTCGTCTGATAATTTGGGGTGACATTTGGCAGACCAATGTAAGCAAAAGCGCCCTGCGAATCGTAACCGTCCCAAACGACGCCATAAAACTTTGCGTGCGAACCTGTCCAATAAAGCCGTTTGTAAATATCCGCGAACCAGCCTCGTGCTTGATAGGGATTGACGCTGTAACCATGAACAAACACTACATTTTTATCAATCGTATCCGGCTCATTCGGCACGTCTGCGTCTGTAAGACGATCAGCTTGCGCTCGTGTATCTGAATTCAACAACAGATTTTTGTAGCGAAACATTTGTTCGACGCCAGCAATACTTAATGGAAGCTGCACTTGGGCTATTTGATTTGAGCCGTGATATAACGTCAACATCAATGGTTGCGTTGTTGGCGCGGCGGCTTCCACCAAAATAATGCCTTCATTGTTCGTAGCAATTCCTGCAATGAAAGATTGCGGTAACGAAATGCCGCCGTTCACGACATTTGTAATTGTGGTCAAAGCGGCAGAAGCCAAATTTCCAGATTCATTCGTGTCACGCAAAAAATTCATGTAATTGGTCGGCGTCAAATCCGTGTAAGCAAACCGTAACACGCCATCGCCCTGACTCAAAACAAATTGCCAATTCGTGTCCGTGAAACTGATTCCTGCGCTCAAAGCATTGCTTTGAAATAAGCTGCCGATATTCAAATAAACGGGGAAATAATTTACCAAGTCACGGCGTCCGTGAATTTGCCATTGACCGGCAACCGATCTCACGCCATTGCCTTGCGAGCCTTGCGTCGGGATGCCGTCACCGCCAAAGTCGTTGTCATCTGAACTGTCATTAACCCAAAATCGAAGTGGTTTGCTTTGGGAAACGAAGTCCGGCCCGCCGTATGTGAAATCCATTGTGCCGTCGTGGTTGGCGTCCACGTTGATCGAAACGACGCGAACCACGCCTGTTCCCTGTGCGCCGGTGTCAATGTCGGGCATTGTTGTCATTGCCACAACGCCGGGTTGCGTCGGGAAGAAATTGCCGTAAGGCGAAGTGACGCCAGTTTTATTGGTGGTGATGCTGCCACTGGCGTTGAATAGAAAGGCATTGGTTTGAAAATACTGGCCGAGATAAGCAAATTTTGAGGAACTGCCATTTGAAATTGAGAACTTCGCCCAGCCGCCGATCACTGTCGGCGTGCCAACGGATGTGACAAGCACGCCGGTTTGATTGGTGTTGGCAAAGCCCAAGTCACAAGGGAGCGGATAAAATTCAACAGGCGTTGATTCGCCAGATAAAAATGTTCCGGGCGTGTTGACCGGGGCAAAATAATAATTGGTCAGCACCAAACTTGGGTCAGCCGTCTGACTGAAAAATACATTCGGATTAAAGAACGAATCCGAGTTGGAAAGCGTCACCGAGCCGCCCGGCGAAAGAGTTATCGGCGGGTAGGTTTGAAACGGATAATAATTGTAATCCACGCCGCCCTCGTTGACCAGCGCAGCGGCGAAAGGAATACCAAACAAATTATGTGAGCCGCTTTGCAGGTATAAGGAGTTTCCGCTCTCGTAGGCGGCAACTTCAGCCAGATTTCCCAAGCCTTGCGAAATCCAATATGGATCACCGATGCCCAAAACCGCATTTGTGGGAGTGGTGGTTAAACTGCCCTGCCAAGTAAAAGAGGATGGCTCACTATGGCTTGGGTCGTAAAGACTTTGGTGCAATTGATAATTGACGTTGAATGGCCAGATGTCGTCCATGCCGATATACGTTGCATAGCCGCTGTTGTAGCCTTTGTCAGCGATTGTGTAATGGAAGAAGCTGCTTTCCACATAATTCGTATCGGAAGGAACGCCATAGGCGGAAGTGTTCAAGAAGTATTCCGTTAATCCAGCGTTGGGCTGGCTGACGGTGGCGGCGCGCAATTTGTAGAGCAAATTTTGTTTCATGCACAACCGCCCATCTGCAAAGGCCGGTTCGTCCTCTGTCAATGCTCCGGCATCGAATTGGTTTCCGTAAGTGCCATCCGTTTTAATCGGCTGAACCATTACAACCGGGCCATCCACGCCATCCCAACCGCCGCCGTTGTTGTAATAAAATCCATTGATAAGAGCGCTGGTTATCAGAAAATCAGGAATTACATATGCGCCATTGGTCAAGCTGCTCACAGGGATGTCCGTTTCAACGGAAAATGGATAGAGGCTGGTATCTGGAAAATCTCCCAAGTCATACCAATACTCCCGAATATCAAAAGTAAGCGCAATCGTTTGGACATTCGTTGAAATACCTGAAAAAATCAACTGCCAGCGCCCAGTTTCATTTCGCACCAACTGCGCCGTAATTGAAACACTACTGCCGGTTTGCGATGAAGCCAGTGACAAGTTAGAAATGTCCGGCGCGGATATATCACCATTGCCATAATCTGCTTCAACTTCATAAACGTCGTTGTCACTGCTGCGACTGGTGATAGCTCCGGTGTCGGTGTAAGACGTAGCACTGCTGCTGACAGTGGCAATTTGCGAATAAGTGTATTGGCCTGTGCTTTGATTGTAAGTGCCGCGAAGAATGATGTAATCAGAGACCGTGCCGACTGCCGGACTCCATGACAAAAACACATTCGTTCCGGTTGAATCCACTGTCCCCGAAAGATTGCTTGGCGCTGGCGGATTGGTCGCAATGGTGGCAGTTACTGGTTGCGACAAGCCGCTGCTTGGATATATGGCTTGAACCTCATATTCTATGGAATCAATGCCATAGTAACCGCTATCAACGCCGTCAATATCTTTGTAAGAAAATGTGCTCGAATTTGTTTGTGCGAGTTCGTAATAGCTCCAACTTTCGCCATAATAATCGCTTTTCTGGATGAGATAGCCAGTAGGGGTCACGCCACTTGGCGCAGTCCACACAAGTAAAACATTTGTTCCGGTGGAATCAAGGTAGGCGGAGAGAGCGCCGGGTGATGGCGCGCCGCCATAAGAAGACCATTCAGCATTTGAAGACAAAATGCCGCCGGGATATACCGCTACCACATCGTAGAGGTCATACAAATTGTTGCCACTTCCATCAACCGCGCCAACAACCTCAAACATATTTGTTCCTGCGCCGACTTTGCCAAGAACGGCATGAACGTTGACATAAACGTCATCATCATAAAATCCTCCGTAGATAATATAATTTGTTGCTCCCGACACCGGACTCCATGTAAGGAAAATGTTTGTGCCGCTCGCATCGGGGTATCCATAAAAATTTGTGGGCGTATTGGTGGTATTGTTTGAACCAACCGCGATGGTTTCATACTCTGGATAGTCAATGTATGAAGACGCTGCATAAGACAAACCGCCGCCCGGATACACCCCTTCAACAAGGTATTCATTTCCCCAATTATCCTGATTTGTTAATGCGCCATAAACCTCGTAGGAAAACGTGTTGGTTGAAACTTGGGCGAGTTGCTGATTGATGTAACTGAAATTGGTGAAAACACCGCGCAAGACAATGTAGTTTGTCGCCAAACTGCCAGCAGATGTCCACGAAAGCAAAACGTTTGTTCCGGTAACGTCTGCATACGCATAAACATTGCCCGGCAGCGGTGGGCCATACGGCGGCCCATAACTGGCATAATTGGCATACCAATTGACTTGCCATGTGTTTGTGCTGGCGGCGTTACCGCCATACGTCACCACCGTTTGATAAACATTGTTCCAAGCGTTGCTGTTATTGAGCGCGCCAACGTCTTCAAAATAGGTTGCGTTTGAATTAAGAACGCCGATTTGCGAATAGGTGTAGCTGCTGGTGTTGGTGTTGTAGATGCCGCGATTGATAATGAATGTCGCGGGACCGATGTTCGTTGCGGGTGTCCATGCTAAATAAATGTTCGTGCTGGCGGCGACATATCCGAAAAAGAGCGTAATCGGATTGGGATTGTAATAGTTGGTTGGATTCAATCCCATCTGATATTTCTGCAAATTGCTGTATCCATCACCAGCGGCGCTGACATAAGCGTTCACGTTTGTAGTTTGGCCGAAATACTGCAGCCACCACCAGTTAGGTATTCCAGTGCCGGTGCTGTCCTGCCATGAGCGGGCGCGAATAAACAAATTTGTCGGGCTGATCATCGGCAAGCTGAAAGGCGTCCAATTAGTCAATTCCGAACCGGCGACAAACCCAAAAGAATTCCAATTCGATTGCAGCAAATCCGTCTTATATTGCAGTTCATATTCAACGTCGGCGATTGAATTGGAAAGAATGCCTGATACATTGCCTCCCGACTGATTGAATTGTGCAATCCAAAGATTAGTGCCGTAGTCAACGGGGGACGGCGAAAAATCAGGAGATGCACCACCGCCGCCGCCAGAATCATCACCATCGCCGGGACTTGGCACATCCATCGCGCTCATTCCACTGCGGGCTTTGAGACTGGCTTTTACCGGCGCGTCATAATTTTTTGCCAAGTCGTCCAAAAGAAAAACGTCACCCTCCCCTAGTGACCACGCGCCCATGCCGAAGTTGGAAGGCAACGGTGGCCATTCCTCCGCCGTGCCCGGCGCGTGCTGGGCACTCCAATATGTTCCAGCCTGTGGCAGATACGCCGCTGGAGTCGGCGTCGTCATTTCAATGGCTTGGAGTTCCACTTCCAAATCGGACAAACCGCTCACGTCGCCATTGACGGACACCGATGAAACCGTCCCCTCTTGAACCGGCGTTGCGGTTTCTTGTGCGCGCAACACGAACGCGAAGATGGCGAAGATTCCGGCGGTCAAGGCGAGGGCGCTTAACACTAATTTGCGTTGCGATTTTTTCATATTAACGGGCTGCTTTAGGATGATTAAACGATCTGCATTGGCGAGACATTTTCAAATAAAAAAATGAAAGGCAAGCGTAAAACACATTATGCTGGGTGGATGCGCGGCGCACTTCCTGTTTCTTTGGAAGCCCATGCCGTCGAAGCCATATCACCGTCGCGCTGTGGGCGACAAAATCCGAACCTACCGCAATCAAGCCGGTCTGACGCAGGAGAAATTGGCGGAGAAAGCGGACTTGCATCATAATTTCATTGGCGAAGTCGAGCGCGGCAATATGGAAACTTCCCTGACCTCGCTGCTGAAAATCGCCAAAGCCCTGAAAATAAAAGTGCGCGATCTGGTCGGCGATATTTAATTGTCGCCGCCCTTCAAAATCAACCTCACGCTCGTTTTTCACTGTTAGCAGCTTTCTGATTTTAGCTGATACGGTTCAAAATGACTGCCCGAAAAGTCTCTTAAACGCAACTGTCTCAAAAAGCCACGCCGCTCGGCAAGAGGAAACCGATTTTTCACGATATATGTATCGTTCATATTTTAGTGTCAAAAGCGATGTAATATGTCGTGGCCATTTCCAAGAAAGAATGGAAGCGAATCAAGGTTTTCGGCTCAAACGTGCGCCGTGAGCGGGTGCGTAAGGGACTCACGCAGGATACGCTGGCCGAAAGAGCCGACATTGCTACGCGCAATCTCCAAAAAATTGAGGCGGGTGAAATTAACATTCTTGTTACCACGGCGTTTAGGATTCAATTGGCGCTTCGATGTCCATATCGGCGGTTGATGCCTTCCGAATGATGTGTGAAAGTAATCGCGGCACAAATTCCAATGTTTGGAACGGTTTTGCGATGTAATCCACTGCGCCAAGTTCAAAAGCGCGCTGCCGATCTTCTCCGTGAGGCCGTCCAGTGACAAAAACAACCGGCGTATCGCACGAACGGAGATTTTCTTTTAGGCGGCTGCAAATCTCAAAACCGTTCGTCCCCCGCAAATCAACGTCCAGCGTAATCAAATCAAAATCTTCATCTTGAGCCAGCCGAATGGCTTTCTCGGCGTTCCAAGCCGTCTGCACGTCGCATCCTGCGCGCGTCAGCAAACTTGCCATCATCATCGCAAGAGGCGTGTCATCCTCGACGATCAAAATTCTCGGTTTTGCCGTTTCCATGATTTGCGCGTCCTTCATCGTTTTATGTTAAGTCCACATAATTAAAAGCCGCTTTTGAAGTAAATGTCAATATGTGAATTCCGCATAGTTCACATATTTTGAAAAAAACGCATCAATTGCCGCGCCGGAACATCATCGGCAGGCGGATTCGGGAAGCGCGCCTGAAAAGCAAGCCGCCGGTTTCGCAAGACGATTTGGCTGGCCGCTTGGCTGTCAAAGGCGTCGTTCTCGACCAAACTGCCATTTCGCGCATTGAGCGGCAGGAACGCTATTTGATGGATTACGAAGTCTCGGCCATTGCCAAATGTTTGAAAGTTTCCGTCGCTTGGCTGCATGGTGAAAAATAACTGACTGCTTCGGTCAGCGGTTCGGCGAGCGGAAAAGTGAAGCGGAGCGGAGAGACGGCTGGAACGAAGCCGGAGCGCAACGACCGCCGCCGTGCCGCTGACGGAAGCGAACGCGACTGCGTTTTCCATTTCCGTCCGCGACGAGCGCGCGTTACGCCGCAGCGGAACGTGCGTTGGTCGCGGCGGGCGACATTTGCGCTACTCACTTCATTTTCAATCTGTGCGGAAATCGCACAGGCGCGATATTTTCTTCCGGCAAACTTATGTGGTGAAAAAGTCATTGTCATTTCCACTTGCGCCTAGGGTGGCGCAATTTGCTCGAACAAATGTGCGATTATTTTGTCCTAAATACAGGACAATAACTTCTCTGTGGGAATGCAATAATCGGAGAATGCGAATGCACAGGGAAATAAATAGCAGAAAACGGCTGAAATCGCCTGACGGCAGGTATTCTATCGGCAATGAAACAAAATCGAAAGTTGTAACGATTTCATTACAACCTTCATTTTCGGTTTCGGATATAATTCGTCTAAAAAACGAAAGGAAAACTATGCAAATAAAAAATGACGTGTCGGAGTCTGACGCTCTGACGATCAGCAAAAGCGCATCCGCCTTGGGCGTTCACGAGTTCAGCCTGTTCTCGCGCATCCAAGCGGGCGACATCATCGCCGCAAGGCTGTGGTCGGGTGAAATGGCCGTTCCAATCAGCGAACTGGAACGGCTGTCAAAACTGTCCATTTATTCACTGGCCGTTCCGCCAGACAAACCGGAAGCGGTTTTGTCTGATGCCCGGTTGGGCATTAAAGAAGAATCTGGCGGATTGATGCGCGCGGGTGAACGTCAGAAATTCATTGTGCCGGGTGGTGAGTCCGGGCGTTTCACCGATTCCGAAATGAAAGGCTACCGTGCCGCCTTCAGCGTCATCGCCGATGAATTTCACTCGTTGGGCGAATTGAGAAAGCAGTTGGAGAAACCGGCCAAGGTCGTGCCGTCGCCCGAAAAGGAAATCTGCACTTCACAGCTTGGCGTCTGGCAGGTGCGTTCAACTTTGTTGAACCTCGGCCAAAGCACCATTCTGCTTTGCCAGAAGCAAAACGACTTCGCGGTGATCGAACGATTCCGCGACAATGTGCCTTATGCCAAGGCCAACGGCATCGCGGAGATTTTGCTGGAAAGAAATGATCCGCGCGAACTGGCGGCGGCTTTCAATGAGAATGCGAAGCACACGCTGGAATTCATGGCGAGCAACGAGGTCGCCACGGCGCAAAGGGTGATTTGGGGACAGTTTCACGAGCATCGCCCGGCACGGCTGGTGGCGGCGATTTCGGAGCGTTGCCGGTTGGCGGTCTCGGATGAGGAAACGATTTCGCAGACGCAATCGGTGGGACATTCAAATTCAAACAAGCAA
>Ga0182016_10005357_pt1 | contig 13849 bp, 8 predicted proteins | sample 712S2MmetaG_FD_120491 | JGI IMG/M metagenome (GOLD analysis project Ga0182016, IMG submission 120491) | Permafrost microbial communities from Stordalen Mire, Sweden - 712S2M metaG | ecosystem: Environmental > Terrestrial > Soil > Wetlands > Permafrost | place: Sweden: Stordalen | collected...
CCGACCAGCACCGCCTTGCCGTCGATCAGACCGAGCACCGTGTGGTGCGGCTGTTCCGGGCACGCCTTCACGCACGCACCGCAGCCGAGGCACTTGCTCGGGTCGATGATGGGATGGAGCGATGCAGGCTCGGTCATGCCGGCCGCGACGGATTCCTCCTGCGCCCGGCGATGGCGCGCGTGAGTGCGCCGTTGTCGAGCCATATAAATTGCAACCAGGACGGCCAGCGGCAGGCCGTATAGCGCAATCGACAACAACAAGTCCATGAGGCGCTCACCGAGTCAGGCCGCGGGGATGGTCAATTTAAAGCGCATCGAGCGGCGAATCCGTGACCGCGATCACCGCAATGCGCGTGATGCGCATCACAGCCCAAAAATAAGCGCAGGAAAAGTGTCGCTTTTCACACACATCTTTCCCCCTACGCACCTACGATTAAACTTTGCAATGCAAAGACAATAAGTGCAAAGGCGGCGGCTTCCCCATCAGCCGGCATGCTGGATGCTAAAAGGAGTTCTGGTTTGGCCCTGTTCTGGTTCCTCGCCGGCGTACTGAGCACGCTCGCCGTACTCACTCTCATGCTCCCTTGGCTGCGCTCCGCTTCCGCTCCGCGCGCGCTGCCGTGGCAGGCCGCGGTCGCGGCGGTGCTCGTTCTCACCGCTGCGCTGGGACTGTACCGCTGGCTCGGCCGGCCGGAGCTCGCGGTTGCGCCCCGCGCTACCCCCGCCCCCCTCGGCGCTGTCGGCGCCGCGATGGATCGCGACGCGCAAGCCGCGAGCACGGCGCGCGCGGGCTCGATGAGCAGCGCCATCGCTCAATTGCAGGCGCGCCTCGCCAAGGGCGGCGGCTCGGACGGCGACTGGGAACTGCTCGCGAAATCGTACGAATTTATCGGCCTCCCGCGCGAGGCGGCCGAGGCGCGCGCGCATCGACTGCCGCCGCAACCGAATGCCGAGGCAGCGGTCTCCGCGCCCGCCGAGGGTGCCGTGCCGCCCAACGAAGGCACCATGCCGCCCGCCGAGGGGACCGTGGTGCGCGGCGAGGTGACGTTGGCGGCTGCGCTTCGCGCCAAGGCGTCCCCCGGGGCCACGCTCTTCATCGTCGCCAAGGCGCCGGCGCTTCCAGGACCGCCGGTTGCCGTGATCCGGCGCAGCGTCTCCGCGTGGCCGGTCGCATTCACGCTCGACGACTCACAATCGATGATGCCGGGCCGCACCCTGTCGAGCGCCGGCAAGGTCATCGTCGAAGCCCGGATCTCACTGAGCGGCCAGGCGATGCCTGCGCCGGGCGATCTCGTCGGGACGAGCGGTGAGATCGATCCCGCCGCCCATGCCCCGCTCACCATCGCGATCGATCACGTGGTCAAATGAATACGCTCGCCGCCAATGTCGCGCAGGCGAAGAGCCGGCGCATTCGCTGGCCACTCGTCTGGACCTTGGTGTTCGGCGGTGTTCTCGCGTGGGGCGGTCACACCCACCTCGAACGCTACATCACCCCGCAGCGCGGTCTCGGCTACTGGCTCGGCATCGTCGGCGGCTCGATGATGGTGATGCTGTTGATCTATTCGGCGCGAAAGCGCGCGGCATGGCTGCGCTGGATCGGGGGTATTCCGCTCTGGTTCGAGATCCACATGACGCTCGGCCTGGTCGGTCCCACGCTGATCCTGTTTCATGCCGGCTTCAAGCTCGGCGCCACCAACAGCAACGTCGCGCTCATCTCCATGTTGATCGTGGCCGGTAGCGGTGTGATCGGGCGCTACTTTTACACCCGGCTGCACGCGCACATGGACGGCAACGAGGACACCTTCGAGCAACTGAAGAAAGTCGGCGATCGCATCCGCACGCAAACCACCTCGATCACCTTCCTGCCGGGTCTGCTCGATGCGATCGAGAACATCGAATTGCGCTGGATACAGCCGCCCAAGGATCCGATCCGCCGGGCCGCGCACCTGCTGTCGGGAGCCCCGCGCCTGGCACTCGCCCGCTGGCACGTGCGCCGCGCGATCGACCGCGCGGTGCAGGCTGCCGCCCGCAAAGATTCGGCGGTGATCGCCCGACATGCCACGCGGATTGCCCAGGCGGCGCAACGCTATGCCGAGCGGCGGCTCGAAGCGGGCCGCAGGCTCGCCGAATACCGCACCTACGCGAGGCTCTTCTCCTTCTGGCACGTCCTGCACATTCCACTGTTTTTCATGCTGTTGATTGCCGGCATCGTGCATGTGATTGCGGTCAACGTGTACTGACCGGGCCGGCCATGAGCGGACGGGGACTTTGTGCGATTGGAGTCGCGTGGATGATGGCAATGTCCTTTCTGCACCCGCTGCGCGCATCGGCGGCGTCGGTCGAGACTCTGCTGATGCCCGGCAAGGTGACCCGTGCGCACCAGAAGCAGGAGGAGACCTGCGCGAATTGCCACGACCGGTCGAACGCGCGCACGCAGTCCTCGCTCTGCCTAGACTGCCACAAGGAGATCGCCGCGGACCTTCGCAGCGAACGCGGCTACCACGGGCGCATGGCGAATGCCGGCGGCGGCGAATGCCGCGCCTGCCACACCGAGCACAAGGGGCGCGACGCGGACATCGTCCGGCTGAGCCCCGCTCAATTCGATCACGCTCAGACGGACTTCAAGCTCGAGGGCGCGCACTCGGGCCTCGACTGCGCTGCCTGCCACAAACCGCATGAGGCCTGGCGCAAGGCGCCGGCGACCTGCGCCGGCTGTCACAAGAGCGACGATGTGCACGCCGGGCAGCTCAAGCAGGCCTGCAGCGAGTGCCATGGCTCGGCCAGCTGGAGCGGCGGGCGCTTCGATCACGACAAGACCGACTTCAAGCTCACGGGAGCCCACAGTCCGCTCGGCTGCGATGCCTGCCATGTCGGCGGCCATTACGAGCACACGCCGAAGACCTGCGTCGCCTGTCACGCCACCGACGACGAGCACCGCGGAGCTCGCGGCCCGGATTGCGCCAAGTGCCACACCACCAAGGAATGGAAGACCGCGAAATACGATCACTTGAAGGAGACCGGCTACGAATTGCTCGGCGTGCACGCGAAGGTGGACTGCCTGGCATGCCACCGCAGCGGCAACTACAAGGACAAAATTCCGAAGGATTGCAACGGCTGTCATCGCGCCGACGACGCCCATGCCGCCCGGTTCGGGGCGAAATGCGGAGACTGCCACGACAACACCCGCTGGAAGCCGGACGAATACGATCACACGGCCCGGGACCATTTTCCGCTCGTGGGCGCGCACGCGAAACTCGACTGTCACGTCTGCCACACCGCCCCCACGGCCACCCAGAAGCTCGCCAAGGACTGCGTCGGTTGCCACCGCAGCGATGATCCCCACGGGGGCAAGATCAAGGGCGGCTGTGACCGCTGTCACGGCGAAGTCTCCTGGTTGAAGGACGTGGTCTTCGATCACGACCTCACCGACTTTCCTCTGCTCGGCCTGCACCGGGTGGTGAGCTGCGCCCAGTGCCATCAGAGCCTCGCCTTCGAGGGCGCGCCGCTCGGGTGCATCGGCTGTCATGCCCACGAGGACGTGCACAAGGGGGGGCTGGGCAAGAAATGCGCGGACTGTCACTCGCCGAACGGCTGGCAGTCATGGGTATTCGACCATGCGCGGCAGGCGCACTTCGCACTGCTTGGGGCGCACGCCAAATTGCAATGCGCCTCCTGCCATCGGCAGCCGCCCGGCACGGTGAAGCTCTCCAAGGAATGTGGCGTCTGCCATCACAAGGACGACCGCCACCTCGGCCAGTACGGCGCGCAATGCGACCGCTGCCACTCGAACGATTCCTGGAAGGGCGCGCGGGTGCAATAGGGACAAACGAATGCGACCTTCCCTCCTCAAAGTTTTTCGTTGCGCCGTGCTCGGCGTATGGCTGATGCTCCTGCCCGGCATGGACCGTGCGGCCGCGGGCGCCTCGCCGATCACGGTGCCGTTCGACCATTTGACCACCGGCTTCGAGCTCGACGGCGTGCATCGCGATCTGCCCTGTGAGGCCTGCCATCTCAATGCGGTCTTCCGAGGCACGCCGCGCGACTGCGCAACCTGCCACAGCAAGGGCTCGCCGTTCGAGGCGACGCCGAAGCCCATGGGCCACATCGCCAGCACCAACGATTGCGCCGCCTGTCACAGCACCATCGCTTTCCGCCCTTATGTGCATTTCGATCACGCCGAGGTGATGGGAGGCTGCGTGAGCTGCCACAACGGCACCATCGCGCAAGGCGTGGGCCGGGCCCACCCCGCCACCTCGCAGGAATGCGCCGCCTGCCATACGGTCATCTCCTGGAATCCGCCCAAGACTGTGGACCACACGCAGATCCCAATGGCGGTGGCCGGCTTCTGCATCATCTGCCACAACGGCACGCAGGCCTCCGGCAAGCCGGCCGGGCACGTGGCCACGGTGCTGGAGTGCGGCGACTGCCACACGACCTTGGGCTGGCTCGGCGCGAATTTCGATCACACCGGCATCCGCACAGGTTGCGCAAGCTGCCACAACGGCGTGAAGGCCGTCGGCAAGCAGGGCAACCACATGCCCACCAGCAATTTGTGCGAGAGCTGCCATACCACCGGCATCGGCACGAGGACGCCGAGCTGGGTGCCGTCGTTGTTCGATCATACGCAGATGAGCGTGTCGACCTGTCAAACCTGTCACTCGGGCTCGGTGAAGATCTCGACCGGCTTCGTGCCGGGGCAACCGGTCAACCACGTGCCGCCGATCCCTTCCGCCATCGACTGCGGCGTGTGCCACGGGAACAATCCGAGCGCCGAGACCTGGACCGTGCTCGCCGCCAGCATCGCAAAGCTCCACACCGGGCTGCCGGTGAGCAACTGCCTGCAATGTCATGCCGGCGAGACCTTCGCGGGGGTGCCGGCGCCCTACATTCCCATGTCGGTCTCGGGGGTGTCTCCGACCAAAAAGACTCCGCTCGCGCCGCCGCACATTCCCATCCTTGCGGGAACCGATTGCAGCGCCTGCCACGGCGCGGCCTATCAGGCCGGCGGCTTCGGGCCGGCGACGGCCATGAGCCAGGCGAAGCACTCCTTCGTCTCGACCAACTGCGACACCTGTCACGACACGGGCAAGAGCTACTACGTGGGCTCGGGCACTTCGCTGCAGCTGCGGCCCGCCGACCACGTCGGCAGCGCCGACCCGAAAATGGTGAGCGGCGACTGTTCGCTGTGCCACGAAACCAAGGACTGGGTGAGCACCGCGCTGCCGGCGGGTCACATGCCCAACCCGGCGAACGTCGGCTGCTCGACATGCCACGCCTCCGCGCCCAGCGCCTACACACCCGCGACGCTCGCTTCGGTGGCGAGCCTGCACACGGGAATCACCGGTAATTGCGGGCTGTGCCACGGCACCAACACCACCGCGCTCACCTGGTTCAACAACTTCACGCCCAAGGATGCCATCCTCACGCCCGCGCACATCCCCTACCTGAGCGGGACCGACTGCAGCTCCTGCCACGCCAAGAGCTATGTGACCGGTGGCTTTGGCCCGATGAACATGACGCAGGCGACCCACACCTTCGTGCCCACCGCCTGCGCCACCTGTCACGAAGCCGGGTTGAGCTTCTACCTCGGCGCCGCCAGTCCGCCTCTGCAGGGGCGCCCGGCCGATCACACCCAGGGGCAGCAGGTTGCGCCCAACGACTGCAGCCTGTGCCATACGACTGCCAACTGGATCAGCAAGGTCATGCCGGTCGGGCACATGCCGAATCCCGGTAATCAGACCTGCGCGGTCTGCCACACCGCCGCACCCACCAATTACGCCACGCTCGCGAGCATCGCCGTCTTGCACACCGGGATCACCGGCACCTGCGGCCAATGTCACGGTGCGGGCACGCAGCTCACGTTCTACAACAACAACGACAACCCCAAGGACAACGTGCTGTCGCCCGCGCACATCCCCTATTCGACCGGCACGGACTGCAGCAGCTGCCATGCGCCGACTTACGCGACCGGCGGGTTTGGGCCGACCGACATGAGCGCAGCCAAGCACGCCTTCGTGCCGACGACCTGTGACACCTGCCACGAGGCGGGCCTCACCTTCTATCTCGGCGCATCGACCCCGCTCCTGCAGGGCCGCCCGACAGACCACCTGCCTCCGACGGGCACCGCCCAGCAACAGACGGGCGACTGTTCCGGCTGCCATAACACGACCAATTGGAACTCCACCGCACTGCCCGCCGGACACATGCCGAATCCGGGTAATCAGCAGTGCACGCTCTGCCACACGGCCGCGCCGTCGAACTACGCGACGCTGGCGTCCAACGCCGTCCTGCACACCGGCATCACCACCGGCTGCGCGCAATGTCACGGCGGCGCGACAGCGCTCACCTTCTACAACAATAACGACAACCCGAAGTCGGCGGTGCTCTCGCCTCCGCACATTCCGGCCTTCAGCGGGACGGACTGCAGCAGCTGCCACTCCTCGACCACCTATGCGGTGGGCGGCTTCGGACCGATGAACATGACGCAGGCCACGCATTCAGGCGTCGGCAGCACCTGCAACCCCTGTCATGAGGCCGGATTGAGTTTCTACATGGGCGCCGCGAATCCCGGGCTTCAGGGCCGCCCCGCGGATCACACCACGGGGCAGCAGGCGTCGCCCAACGATTGCAATCTCTGTCACACGCCGGCGAACTGGAACACCACGGTCCTTCCCACCGGGCACATGCCAAATCCCGGCAATCAGGCCTGCAATGTCTGCCATACGGCCGCACCGTCCAACTATGCGACCCTGGCGAGCATCGCGGTACTGCATACCGGCATCAGCGCGGGCTGCAGCCAGTGCCACGGCAGCACCACGCAGCTCACCTTTTACAACAACAACGACAACCCGAAAGCCGGGGTGCTCACACCGCCCCACATTCCGTATCTTTCCGGTACGGATTGCGGCTCCTGCCACACGGCCAATTACGTCGCCGGCGGATTCGGGCCGATGAACATGACGCAGGCCACCCACGCTTTCGTAACGACGACCTGCATCACCTGCCACGAGGCGGGATTGAGCTTCTACATCGGCGCCGCAAGTCCCACCCTGCAGGGCCGTCCGGCCGACCATACCACCGGGCAGATGGTCGCCCCGAACGAGTGCAGCCTGTGCCACACCACGGCGAACTGGAACAGCACCGCGCTGCCGGCCGGGCACATGCCGAACCCGGGCAACCAGGGCTGCAGCGTCTGCCACACGGCGGCGCCCGCCAATTACACGACGCTTGCGGCAAACGCCGTCCTGCATACCGGCATCACCTCGGGCTGCATCACCTGCCACGGCGCGCCGAATGCGACACCGCCGGTGTTCTATCTGAACTACACGCCGAAGGATGCGGTATTGAGCCCGGTGCACATCCCGACGGCCACCACTGCGTGCGAAGCCTGTCACGCAGTGAGCTTCACCGCCTTCAGCGGCACCACCATGAGCGCCGCCAAGCACACCTCGATGTTCGCCGTCATCGGGAGCACCTGCGACGCCTGCCACGATACGGGCAAGGCGTTCTACGGGGTCACCAATCTGACCACCCGCCCGAATGGGCATCACGTGGGGCAGGACTGCAGCAAATGCCACAGCCCGAACAACTGGGGCGGCAACGCGGTGGCCAAGACCGCCGTCAAGACCGCCGGCGCGAGCACGGTAAGCGTCGTGGTGGCGGGCCCCGCCACGGCGCGCGGCGCTACCCTGCCGGCCGCGACGACGACGGCCACCGCCTCCGCCAAGCCCCTGTCGCACCTCGGTGTCACCAGCAACTGCGCCTCATGCCATAACGGCACGCTCGCCCCTGGCAGGCCCGCCTCGCACATCGCGAGCAGCACCCGCTGCGAGGACTGCCACGGCACGAGCGCCTGGCTTCCGGCCCGATTCGAGCATCAAGGAGTCACCGCGCCGTGCGCCAGCTGCCACAACGGCGTGCTGGCATCGGGTAAGCCGGTCCAACACGTGCAGACGCAGAAGGACTGCGGCGCCTGCCACGGCGTGATCACCTGGAGCGTCGCGACCTTCGACCATCTGGGAATCCACGCGACCTGCGCCAGCTGTCACAATGGAATCACGGCCACCGGGAAGCAGCCGCAACACGCCGTCACGACACTCGACTGCGGTTCCTGCCACACCACCCTCAACTGGGCGGTCACGTCCGCACCGCCCGCCCCGCGCCGTTCGCTCACGCCGGTGCCGCGCGGCTCGACAGTCATCAAGTGATTCGCCGTGCAACGTAGGAACGCCCCATCCCCGGCGCGTGCCGCATTCGGCTTGATGCTGGCGCTCGGCGGCATGATGTACGCCGTCCGCGCCCCCGCCGCGCCTCCCGGTCCGATGCCGATGGGCCAGCTGGTACAGCTCATCGACACCGACGAACGGGACGATCACGCCGATATCACGGTGCAGTTCTCGTGCTCGGCAAGGTACATCGCCAACATGCCGGTGAACCACGGCAGCAGCGTTCGAATCACCCTGCGGCTCGGTCCGGACTGCGGCTCGCTGCTCGGCGCATTTCCGCCGGAGATGCCGTTGGTCGGCGGCGGCGGCCGGCTCATCACCGACGCTCGCGTCGAATCGACCGTTCCCGGCGAGGTCGTGCTCGAGCTCAGCTGGGCAAGGGAGCTGGATTTCGTCATGGCACCGACCGCGAACGGCGCCGGGCTTCGGCTGCGCTTGATCGGCACCGGCCATTCCAAGGCGCCCGCCGTTTACCTCTCCGAGCCTGAGGCATCTCAAGGCTATGCCGTCAATCTCGATTCTTCGCCGCAAGGCTTCGATCGCGCGGCGGTTGAGGCCGCGGCGGCACGCCTCAAGACCCAGACGTATGTTTCCGAGACCAACATCGAGGACGAGCACTGGTATCGCTTGCGGGCCGGCCCCTTCTCCACGCGCGCCGAAGCACAGCGAGTGCTGCAGATCGCCCAGACCGCGTACCCGCGCGCGTGGCTTGCGGTGAACGACGAGACCACCGATCTCACCGTGGTCGAGCGCGCCGGCGTCCAGGCGGCAGCGGGCGAAGCGACGGACCCGCCGCTTCCGGACGATCAACGCGCGGCGCTCCTGCGGGATGCGCGCAGCGCCCTCGAGAAGCATCAATATCCAGAGGCCATCGACCTGCTCGCCCGCTTGCTGCGCCAGCCCGAATACCCGGCACGCGCGGACGCGCAAGAGCTCATGGGTCTGGTGCGCGAGCGCGCGGGTCAGCTGGCCCAGGCGCAGGCCGCCTATGAAGATTACTTGAGCCGCTATCCGGATCGGGCGGGTGCGGCGCGCGTTCGAACCCGCCTGCAGTCGCTCGCCGCCGCCTCAATCGCGCCGAAATCCACCGGCGAGTTCGGCGCGCCCTCTGCGGGTGATCGCTGGGGCGCTGCCGGCAGCGTCGCCCTCGGATACCAATTTGGCCAACAGCAGAGCAACTCCGGCGGCACCTCCACGAGCGCCACCGCGGTCAACGGAGCGCTCGTGTACACCGACGTCCTGGTGCGCGAGCGCGGCACGCGCTATGACTTCGCCGCCCGCGCGGACGCCGGCTACACGCAGAATTTGGTGGCCTCGACGGGGGGCAGCCAGGATCGCACCACGGCAGCGTTCGTCGAGGCGACCGATCGCCAAGTGGGCCTCACGGGCAGGCTCGGACGCCAGTCACTCGCCAGCCAGGGGATCGTCGGTCTCTTCGACGGGCTGTTCGTCGGTTACCAGATCAATCCCACCTTGTCGGTGAGCGGCGCGGCCGGCTACCCGGCTTACACGAGTTATTCATCGTTCTCCACGCAGCAGCAATTCGGCACGGTCGCGATGGAATACAGCCCGTATCGCAGCTGGATCTTCGACGGCTACGTATTCGATCAGACCGAATCGGGCTTTACCGACCGCCGCTCCATCGGTTTCCAAACGCGCTTCTCGCAGCCGGGGCGCTCCGCGGTGATGCTCGCCGACTATGACGTCGCGTTCAATCAGCTCAACTCGGTCACCTTCATCGGCAATGTCGGTATCGCTCAATCCTGGATCCTCGGCCTCGACGCGGATCACCGCCGCAGCCCGTTGCTGGAGCTCAACAACGCCTTGCTGGGTCAGAGTGCGCCGGATCTGCGCGCACTCTCCCAGGTGTACACGGCCTCGCAGATCCGTCAGCTCGCGCTCGACCGGACGTCCACCAGCGACACCCTGGTGCTGTCCGCGAGTCGATCGTTCGGCGAGCGCTGGCAATTCATGGTCGATGCCTCCGCGCTGAGACTCGGCGGAACGCCCGCCTCCGGCGGGGTGGCTGCGACCCCGTCGGCGGGCGTCGACAAGAACGTCTCGGTTCAGATTGCCGGTTCGAGTATTTTTCAGGCGAGCGACCTGCAGATCTTCGGCGTGCGCCTCGACGATTCGCCGATCGAGCGCAGCACCACGCTATCCTGGGACGGCCGCTTCGTCCTGACCGGGGCCTGGCGGTTCGGACCGCGGTTCGCGGTCGAGCAGATCAACGAGCCCTCCCTCGGCGGCAGGCAAACCATGCTCCTGCCCGAGCTGCGCAGCGACTGGACCGGCCGGCTTTCGATCTTCGAGGTGATCGCCGGCTATCAATTGCAAACCCAGCAGGCGCTGCTGCAGCAGCAGTCGCTGACCGGGCAGCCCGTAACCGGGACGCTCGATCAGCGCTTCCTGTACTTCTCGGCGACCTATCGGCGGCGCTTCTAGCCATGAGGATGCCGCTGCGCGGATTTCAGCTCATGGCGCTGCTCACGCTCGGCGGCTGCGTCGCTTCCCATGCGCCGCTGACCCGGGAAATCCTCGACGAGCAAAGCGGCAATACGCTGATCGTCGTATCCTCTCCGCTCGTGTTCGCCCGTGCACGGACCGATGTCGCGGCGCACGCCCGCGACTACGCGACGCTCGTGGCGGTCGAAATCGACAATGCCGGCAGCTTCAGCGACTTTCTGCTGCTGTATCGCTGGTCGACGGTGGACCCGCGCATGTCATCGCCGCCCGATCCGGACCAGGGCGAGCTGCACATCCTCGCAGACGGACGCGACATCGGGCTCGAGCCGCTCGCGCAGATGCCCATCAGTCTCGAGAAGCGCCAGGAACTGTACGTGCCGCCTCATGGCGACCTGGTTGCGCACGCATACCACGCCGACGTCGCCACGTTGCGTTACATCGCTTCGAGCCGCCGGCTGGTCGTGCGACTGCCCCAGGAGCGGCTCGATACGCCCTTCGCGCTTTTCCAGGACGGCCGCAGGGCGCTCGGCGACTTCGCCGGTCAATGATCGTGCCCGGTGCCGATCGTGATCGCCGTCACGAAAACGCCTCCGCTGTGCGCGGCATCGGGTTCCGGCGCGGCCCTGCGCGGGCCGACCGCCGAACGGCTCACGGATTCACGCATCGAGCGGATGAAATAAATCGCAGTCTGCGCGATTCTTTGTCGCGTGACATCCGCTCGATGGTCCGTATTATGGAATGCGCCATCCACCCCGTAGGGACCCTTCCGTATGCGAGCACCGCTCAAACATTATCTTCTGGCGTCGGACTTCGACCAGACCTTGAGCTTCAAGGACTCGGGCATCGTGCTCGCCGAGATGCTCGGCATATCGGGCTTCGAAGAGCGCGTCGCCGGCCTGGCGCGCAGCAACCTCGTGCAGCAGGGCGGCGAGCTCGCCTACCTGATACGCCATGATCCGGAGTTTCGAAGCGTGCGCCGCGAGCATCTGCAGGAGGCGGGGCGGCGCATCCGGCTGAAGCACGCGATTCCCGCGCTGGTCGATTTCATGGCCCATGATACGCCGGGCTGTCGCTTCGATTTCTTCGTGATCTCGGCTGCGCCGCGCGAAATCGTGATCTCGGCGCTCGACGGAATCGTGCCGCCCGAGCATATCTATGGCACGGAGCTGGAGTTCGATGCCCAGTCGGGCGAAGTGCGTTCGATCAAGCGCGTGCCCGCCGGCTACGGCAAGGTTGCGGTGATCGAGGAACTGGAGCAACGACTGGGGATCGCCCCGGATCGGATGGTCTACGTGGGCGACGGCAGCTCCGACGTGCATGTGATGCTGCACGTCAATAATCGCGGCGGCTTCACCATCGCGGTTTCCGAGAACAAACAGCTCGCGCGGATCGCGCAGAGCACGGTGGTCAGCGACAATGCATTCAGCATCCTGGTGCCCATTCTGGACCAGGTATTGGACTGGGAGACGCGCCGGATCAGAGACCTGTTCGAGTCATATGGCCTGACCCTGAGCGGCTGGGAGCGGGATCGCTCCGATCGCGTGCAGATCGTCGAGCTGTTGAATCACCCGCAACCGGCGCTTGCCTGATGAGCCATTCCTGGATCAACGTCTTGGGATGGACCGCGACCGCCGTGTTCGTGGGCTCGTATTTCTTTTCTCGGCCCTCGCTGCTGCGCGCGGTGCAGATGTTCGGCGCGGTTCTCTGGATCGTGTACGGATTGCTCATCGGTGCATCGCCGGTGATCGTCGCAAACGCGCTGGTCTTCACGGCGGCTGCGTGGACGGTGTTTAGGGGTGCACAGCGCCCGAACGGCCGGGGCTTGAGCCGCGGCGATGGCGCCGCCGGAAGCTAGGCGCTACCGAGAACCCGAGGTCATTATCTCGGTGACGCGGCTCGCCAGATCGTCCATCGTGAACGGTTTGCTCAGCACTTCGAATCCGCCCGGCAGATGTCCGTGACTGAACACCGCATTCTCGGCATAGCCGGTGATGAACAGGACCTTCATATCGGGGCGCAGCAGCCGCGCGGCATCGGCCAACTGGCGGCCGTTGATGCCATTGGGCAGGCCCACGTCCGTGATCAGGAGATCGACTCGCTGTTTCGACTGTAGGAGCTTCAGCGCGGTGACACCATCGACCGCCTCGAGCGACCGATAGTCCAAGTCCGACAACACCTCCGTCACGAGCATCCGCACCGTGGCCTCGTCGTCCACCACGAGTACTGTCTCGCCGTCGATGGCGGCCGCCACGGGCGCACTTCCGACCTCCTCCCCGACTCGCGGCTCCACACCGGCGAAACGCGGCAGATACAGGCACACCATTGTGCCCTGGCCGGCTTCCGAATAGATCCGCGCCTGACCGCCCGACTGCTGTGCGAATCCGTAGATCATCGACAGTCCGAGGCCGGTGCCCTGTCCGATGGGCTTGGTCGTGAAGAAAGGTTCGAATGCCTTGGCGACCACGTCCGGCGCCATGCCGCAACCCGTATCGCTCACGCAAACGGAGATGTATTGACCGCGCGGCAGATCGCGTTCCCTCGCCATTCGATCGTCCATCCACCGGTTCGCCGTCTCGATGGTGATGGTGCCTCCGCAGGGCATCGCGTCGCGCGCATTGATGCAGAGATTGAGAAGTGCGTTTTCCAGTTGGTTCGCATCGACGAGCGTCAGCCACAGGCCCACGGCGCCCACCACTTCCAATTTGATCTCGGGGCCCACTGTTCTCTGGATCAAATCAATCATGTCCGCGACGAGCCGGTTCACCTCCGTTGGCTTCGCGTCCAGCGTCTGCCGGCGGGCAAACGCCAGCAAGCGATGGGTGAGGGCCGCGGCACGGCGTACGGCTCCCTGTCCGGACGCGATGAATCGATCGAGCTCGGTGTAGCGGCCCTGCGCGACGCGCGATTGGACGAGCTCCAGCGTGCCCGTGATACCGGTCAGGAGGTTGTTGAAGTCGTGGGCAATGCCCCCCGTGAGGTTTCCGATTGCGTCCATTTTTTGGGCCTGGCGCAGATGCTCTTCGAGCCGGCGACGCTCCGATACGTCCCGGGCGCTGACGACCAAACGGCGGCCGAGGCCGAGCTGCGGCGCAATGGGAGCGGCCAGCGCTTCGACGATGGAATCGCCATGGGCACGCTCGTAGTGATAGGGTCCGCCGC
>Ga0182016_10005358_pt1 | contig 13848 bp, 27 predicted proteins | sample 712S2MmetaG_FD_120491 | JGI IMG/M metagenome (GOLD analysis project Ga0182016, IMG submission 120491) | Permafrost microbial communities from Stordalen Mire, Sweden - 712S2M metaG | ecosystem: Environmental > Terrestrial > Soil > Wetlands > Permafrost | place: Sweden: Stordalen | collected...
CGTCGACCATCTCGATCCGCGTTTCGTGTTCGCAGTTCGCTGCAACGGTCTTCTGCAATGCTTCACGCGCTTCGCGGTCGCGTTTGTGCTGCGCGGCTTCCTCGCGATCGCGCGCCTTGATCTCCATGTCGAGGTCGGCTTTGCGTAGGTCCTTGTCCTTGAGCGTCGTCGGCCGCTCAACGATCTTGATGCCGGCGAGGAACGCTTGCGTGGCCGTCGCGTCAGGGCCGATCCAGGTTTCGGGATCATCGCTGGGCCGGGCGTTCTGTTGGTAGTCCTGACCGCCGGGTTTGAGAAAGCGTGCTTCGTTGATGCGCGCGAAGAGGTCTTGCACGGTGTCCGTCGCGAGATGCAATTCCACTGACGCCAGCACGTCGGAAAGGGTCGCGGCCAGTTTGCTGATCTTGGCGTCGGGCGTCGGGTTGTAGCTGCCTTGTCCAGTCGCTTTGCTACGTGCGATGGCGAGCGTTCGTACGAGCAGCCGTTTTACGTCGTCGGCGTAGCTGCGGTCGATTTTGTCGATCCGTCCGTACTGCGATGCAAAGTGCTGTTGGTCGTGCTGTTGCTGCGTGCGCCGGGCGTTGTACTCGTCGACGGCTTTCGCTCGCGCCAGCTTGAAGGCGTCGTCACGGTACATCTCGCCTTCGGCGAGCACGGCGAGCGCCGTCGAACCATTTGATCCGTTTGATCCGTTGGTCGCGGCTTTCTTGGGACGGGCCATTAGGATTCCTTTGCTGCCGCGATCGCGGCGGATACGTGACTGGGAAGGGAGCGTTTTTTCTGAGACGCATGGGGCGGGGACGCACGCGAGCGCGGGGGGCCGAAGCCGTAAGCAACGCCGTTGACGGGAGCGACGATGACCGTCACGCAGGCGGGCGTGCCGGCGTCCTTGTAGCGGCTGATCGAGCCGTCGAGAATCCGCCGGTCGTCGACGTAGACGATGCCTTGCAGCGCATCGTTGACCGTTTTCGAGACATTGTCGCGGTCCATGTTGATGTTGACGAGTTCGAGATCGACCCGCACGTAATCGGGCGGCTTCCAGTCGGCTTCGATGCAGGCAGCTTTAGCGATCGATTGGATCCGCCGCGAGTAGTCGCGCGCCCGGCGGGTGAGGTAGATTTCGCCCTCGGGCGTCAAGCCGTGGCGGTGATTGCCCGACACGGGGATGCCCGGCACGTCAAAGGTGAGCACGGACGATCTCCGTTGCCGGACACGGCTTGGGTACGGGTTTGCAGGTGTGCATGGAAAAGCGCAGCGCGGCTGCATCGAGCGTTGCGCCCGAGAACTTTTGCCCGCACGGGTAGCAGGTGATGACGGCCCGGCCCATCATACCGGACGTACCCGACCGCGGATCGAACCCTCGTCGATCATGATTTTGGCGTATTCCTTGCCGCTCTCCATCGAGTATTTGAGCAACGCGGCAACGAGGTCGTCGCGCAGTTTCTCGCGCTTTGTTGCGTTGCGCTCGGTGATACGGGCGTCGGCGGCCATCCATAGCGCGCCGTACTGGGCGATGCCCAAGACGAACGCGGTCTCGTCTTCGCGCAACCCGCGCACGGCGGCGAAGACCCGTTCGACGTTGGCTTCGAGCTCGTCGAGCGTGTGGATGTCTTTGATCGTGACGGGTCTAGTCATATTGTTTGTCGCTCGCTAATAACAGGCTATCGATGTATTTGCACTCGGCGCACATAAAGCGGTCCTCGTCGGGATGACGCGTGCCGAGGTGCCCGCACTTGAACATGAACAGCCGCTTCTTGGGCGCTTGGGTCGGGGCGGGTTTGGCACGCTGGGCGGCAAGGTCGACGACGTCACCCATCGTGATCGACCCATGTCTGCGCGGTCGGCGTGTTGAGGGCTTCTTTGAACGGCGCGTACTCACTAGCGCGCATAACCAGTTCGCCCGCGCGAATCCAATGGTTTTCCTCGAGGTCCGATCGCGTACTGTCGATGAAGACGACGATGTGCGCGTGACTGTCGAGCTGCTTGAGCCGGAACTTAATCTGCATAGGCCACTGCCACGCGCAAACGGTGCAGCCGGGCTTGGCGCGGGCAGCCGATCTCGTGACAGCGCACGCCGTTGATATACACGAGGTCGCACGAATCGCAGCGGCCGCGTTCTTCTTTTTCGCGGCGATCGAGCAGCAGTTTGAGGTCGTCGGTTTCCATCAGTCGTCTCCTGCGATTGGTGCCGTGCAGCGGCCGTCGCGGTCGAGCGGAGCGCCGCAGCCGAAGCAGTATTCGGTGCCGTCGCGCGTCCACTCGATGATTTGCGATTCGCGCATGCCCTCGGTTTGGTGGCAGTGAACGCCAAAGGGCTCGTCGTCGTGCGGTTTGCGCGTACATTGCGTATAACCGTCTGCCGGGCGGATTGCTCCGCAGTACATTGGGACAATCATGAGTCTCCTAACTGTAGGCGGACCGGCACGGGAGCGGTCTCCTCGATGCCTTCGAAGTTGAATGGTTCGGACGCGGGCTCGGACGGGCCGGCCGCGCGCGGCGCTTTGGCTTCGCGCAGCACGCGCTCGCGGCGGCGGTCGTCGATCGAGACCGGATAGAGTTCGGGATGATCGCGCATGTGCTCGGCGCGCATCAAGCATTTGCGCTGCATGTGGCGGATCGTCGGATGGTCGACGAACGGAAACTTGGGATAGCGCCGTTCGACGCTGGGATCGTCGTCGGGGATCTCCGGCAGCCCGCGCCCGGACACGAGCCGCTGGAAGAAGTTAATCACTGTTCGGGATCGGCGGCCATCGCCGCGCGCCGTTCGGCTTGCTCCATCTCGCGTTGTGCGACGTCGACGGAACCGTAATACTCGTCGAGCGCCTTGAGCATGCCGTTGAGGGTCGAGCCGTATTTCTCCATTTGCGCGATCGTCATCTCGTTCTTGGTGTCGACCTTGGCGACGCGCTGGCGCAAGGTCCGCCGCTCGGTCGCGGACATGGACAGCTTCTCCTCGAGTTCGGTCAATCGGCCGGTGTAGAGGTTGCGCTTGGCGTCAGCTTTCGCCATCGTGGAGTCGGTCGCGACCTGCTTGCGCGCGGACTGCGGCGGCGGATCGTCGGGCTTGGGAAAGTCGGGCGGAATCGCGTCGGCCGGGTTCGGCTTGGCAACCGTCGTTCGCGTGCGCTTGGGCTTTTCGTCCGCCGGCGGCGCTTCGGGCGGCTCGTCCTCGTCGCCGCCGCGGCCGCCCATGTCCTCGAGATCTTGGGTGAAGATGTCCGAGCAGCCCGTCGCGATCAAGGTCGCTGCGATGAGCGCGCGTTTGCCGGCCATCTTGCAGATCGTGTTCTCGAGCTCCGAGATGTCGGGGTTAGGGACTTTGCCGGTGACCTGTTCGGAAATCTCTTTGTCGCCGGGGCCGTACTTGACGCCGCAACCGTCCGATTTTCCCTCTTTGAACCAGCAAACCCAGCCCATTTTGCGGTTCTGGCCGCTGAAGTCTTTGGCTTTAATGATTGTGTTCTTGCCGCATGCCGGGCACTTGAGTTTGTCTTCCCGGTAGCGGTATTTGACTTCCCAGGAATTGCACAGTCCGTCGGCCTGCGCCACGAGCATGCGCTGCTCGATTTTTAAGCCGACTTGGCGGAAGATGCCGCACACTTTGCGATAGCGGATATACGGTTCGCCGAACATCTGTCCCAACAGATCTAAGGTCGGCGCTTCGGCGTCGGTGAGGATCGGATGCAAGCCCATCGCGGCGTTGAGCGCTTCGGCGCCCGGCTTGAGCAGGCTGGGTTTGCTCGCGCCGGGCAGCGTCATGTAGTGCGTGCCCTCTTTGAGCACGTGCTGCATGAAGCGCTGCTTCTGCTGTTGGAACTCGATCGCAGCGTCGACCGATTGGGCGAAGGTCGGGGTCCAGATCGCGCCGTTGTCGCGGATCGCGAGCGCGCGTTCGGCGGTCTCCGCGATGTCCTCGCGGGACGGAGTGAAGTCGCCGTCGATCACGGCGTCAGCGTCGAGAACGGGCATGGTCTTCAGTCATGGGAGCGTGCCATTTCTTCCATCTTGTGCAAGACGCGATGGAGCGCGTAGAGCATGATCGTCGGCGCGGCGTTCCACTTTTCGGCGATCATGAGAATCCCGAGCGCCAATCGGTCGGCCTCGCGCGCTTGCGCTTCGGTCGGCGGCGGCATTTTGAGGTCGAAGGAAACCGTGGTGTCATCGTGCATCGGTCGTTGTGGGAACGTCACTCATCGGCGAGCGCGGCCTCCTCGCCAACATGGTTGTCTGGGCACATGCGGAAGCCGCAATACTTCTCGCACAACAGGTTCACGAGTTTCTTGTTCGGCTTGCGGCCGCGTTCGACGAATTGCTCGTCAGGGATCGACGGTTCGGGCATCTCGTCCCCCGGGGCGGTCACCCACTCGCGCTCTTCGAGGCGGTGCAGCACTTCGGCGGCGTGCGTCGCGGTATCGAAGCGGTGCAAACGATGCTCTCCCGTCACGGCGGAGACTTCCACCACGTACGAGCGCACCGAATAGTCGGGCAGCGCGAGGGCGACCATCAGCTCGTAGCCGGCGGCCTGGATGACGTGTTTGGTCAGCGCCGCCGGCCCCAGGAACGGCATCGACTTGATCTCGACGACGACGGCTTCGCCGATGTCATCGTTGACCGCGCAGAGGTCTATGTGGCCGGTGGCCGCGCGTTCGCTCAGAGTGAGGGCTCCATTGATTTCGCGATTCTGAGCACGTAATAATGCGTCGCCGCCGTTGGCGCTCGAAAGCCAGCCGGTCATAATGCCATAGTCCGAGGTTTCGTGATAGACTTCGCAGCCGCGACGGGTCAGCGTTGCCGCCAACCCTTCGCGGATTTCTTTCTCGATCGCGATCCCGCGAACCATCGTGAGCCGGCGCGACGGCGTAATCGGTTCTTCAGCGTAACCGTTGCGCCGATACCACACCGCGCGCACGCATTGGACGAGGTCCGAAACGTGCAACGCTTGTTTGTCGAACGTATCCGACAAACGGCCGTAGTGAACGAACATCGCGTCCTCGAGGACGGTCTGCTCCAGACTGAGGATCATAACTGCCTTCTGCTCGGCGTGTCGAGGACGTGCAAAAGCCCGCACTTGATAAGCGCGAGCTGCACATCGTCTTGGCCCAAGCGAATGAGGAGCGTCCGCAGGCGCGCCTCGTAGAGTTTCGCGAGCACTTCCGCTGCATTGTTGGTCGCAACGTAGCGCGGTGGAATCGGGAGTGCGGCGAATTGCGCGCGATCGCGGCGCCGTTCGCGATAACTGCTAGAAACTACCCCAATCGGGGGGGGGGGACGTGGGCTTTCACGTCTTCCTTGGCCCCGCCGCACTTCACGCAGCGCGGTCCGGTGTTGTAGACGTTACATCCCGCGCAACGCCACGTGCGCGGATCGAACGCCGTCACAGGTGGTCGGCCTCGAACGTCGGGACGGCGATCCGCTTGCGCATGACCTGATCGGCCGACGGATTCCAGCGCCCGCCCAGGCTGATGTAGCCCAGTTCGGTGCCGCCGCACGACGCATCGAACTCGTTGTACGCGGTCTTGATCCGCAGCGAGTACGACCAGCCGCCGGCTTCGAGGTCTTGCGACCCCGAATCGATGCGCGCCGTCGTCCAGACGTTACCGATGATGACTTCGACGAGCTCGCCGCGGCTGTATGCGGGCTGAGCGTAGAGTGCTAATTGCGTGGTCACGAAAAACTCCTCACGAGCATGCTGCGATCGCAGCGAGAAACAAGCCGCCGGCGAACCGGCAGCGCGAATGGCGGGATGGGATGCGACGAGAAAAATGCGCGGCGCGTGCGTTCGCTGCGACGATGTGAAGACGACGTGAAGCTGACGATAACGTTGCCATAAGGTGACGGCTGATTTCAAGAGTTTGGCATAAAAAGTCGTGGATAAGTCCGCTTCGGACGGTGGATAACCTGTGGAATCGTGACCGATCGTTGCCCGCAATGCTTGGTCTGGTAATGGAAAGGTACGAATCGGTAAAATTAGCGTAATTGTCGGGCAACCTGCGAATAAGGCTGCAACGTCGGATAAGGCGACCGTCAATGGACGATAGTGGTTAACTTCGATTGACGCCGAAGCTCGGGCGTCCGTTAGCTTGCATTGACGCACGCTACGGGCGATTGAAAAACGCATTCCCCCAGGGTTGCGCGTGCGTTAGGCGGCGACGACCGGCTCGGTCTCGGTCGCCATCTTGGATAACAGCAGCTTACGCACCGACGCCGAATGCCACACGCGCGCGCCCTGCGCGGGCTTGTGCCCTTGCAGCGTGAGCCATGCGCCGATCTTCGCGTAGGATGCGCCGGCGGCGCGCATGCCCACGATATGCCCGAGCGCGCCTTGCTCTGCATCGTCGGGCCGCAGATCGTCGTCGATCCGGCGCCAGCCGAACGGCGTGTGTCCGTACGCTTTGCGCTGCGAGCGCTTGTGGGCCAACGCGAACACGGTCCGCTCGGCGGTGGCCTCGCGCTCCCACTGCGCGACCACGCCCAGCATGTTGATAACCATGCGGCCCGCGGCGCTTTGCGTGTCGAGCGATTCGCCCACGCTTACGAGCGCGGCGTCCGCCTTCGTGAAGACGTCGAGCAATTCGCCCAGATCCCGAATGCTGCGCGTGAGCCGGTCGAGTTTGAGGACGATGACCGTGCCGATCGTGCGCCCTTTGACGCCGGCGAGAACGCGGGCGATCCCCGGCCGCACCAGGGTTTTCGCGCTGATGCCGTGGTCGACGATGACTTCGTCGAGCGTGCGATCGGTGGCGAGCGCGAAGGCGCGGATGCGCGCCTCTTGCGCTTCGATTGAGACGCCGTGCGCGGCTTGGTCTTCGGTCGACACGCGCACGTAGCCGATCGTGCGCCGGGGGATCGCCGGTGTACCGCGGCGGGTCGGTTTCATCGCGCGTGCGCGCGACTTGGTGTTAGGCATGACGTCCGTTTCTTCGCGTTAGCGGCCGAGCAAGGGTCTACCCGTATAGCATATAGCTTCGCGAAGGTTAATGCAATGGGTTCGCAAAGGTGAACGCGCATGGAAACGCCGAAGCCGCGCGGCCGACCGCGCAAACCCGAGGGCGAACGGCTGGTGATTCTCGGCATCGCGATGCACGCCGACACGATCGCCGAGCTGCGCGCCGTGTGCGAGCTCGTTGGGCTGACGCAAACGCGTTTGGTCGAGTCGGCGCTGCAACGCGAGTGCAAGCGCCTGCGGCGCCAATACACGCGCAAACGTTAGCGCGACCGGGCGCAAGCGATTATGTGCCTATTTATAACGTTGCGTGCCGTGCCGTTTTTCGGGCGCAGGAGCGCCGGCGGCCAGTTGCGCAGTATCGCGCGCTGACATGAATCGTGAGGTACGGCGTTGGCGACGTTCTTGAAGTCTGGCCAAGCCAAGCGAATCCGCTGCACCAAGTGTGGTTGGACCAAACGCGTTGCCCCGCACGACGCTCCCGTGCAGATCGCATATCATCGCGACATCGAGTGCGGCGCCCGGTCGCTGCCGGTCGAGCGCGTTCCGGTGGTAGGCAAAGGATCGTGGGATTCACCACACGTCGGCACGCGTCGGCTCAAGTCGCGCGCACTGGGCAAGAGTTTTTGCCCGACCTGCCGCGGCGAGCTCTCCCGCGTCCGCGACGCGCTTACGTGCATGGCCGGCTGCACGAGCGAGGCCGCGCGCATGTGAGCTCCGAACCGCGCTCAAAGCTCCGCTGCTCCCTGGCCCGAGAATGACACTGCGGGCAAAGCGCGCGGACGGACTCGATTGCAGGCCGGTGAAGGCAAGCGCAAAGCGATCGACGCCGCATCCCGAAAACCCACCCATCTCACGGCAAGGAGGAGGGGTAAGGGGTGGAGGTTCGCGCCGCAGGCGCCCTACCGGCTCGACTCGCAGATGCACCGCAGCACGGATCGCAGAACGGAGAGGGTACCCGGTCGCGCGCGAGGCGACCTTGCCAAGTAAGGCGGTAGTGGACCAGCGAGCGCGAGCAGGAGCGTGACGCTCGCCAACGCTCCTCGCAGACGCAAACCTCCGCTCGTTGGTTTGCAACGCAAGCGCGCAACACCGCTGGCAAGCCAGGAGCCGCCGATCCGTGGCCACCGGCAAGCCTAGTGGGACGGAGCAGAACCCAAACGTCGCAGGCAGCGCGCTTTGCCAGGTGGACGCGCGAGGCGGCAGGTCGGCCCCCGCGCCCCACCCGCCCCGAAAGGATGGTTGGTCGCTTATCGCTTGCAAAATTCTTCTGTTGCAAAAATTCTCAGCGCTAACGCCAACGTCCGGATCTCTGGTAATTCGGTTTGCAAAAAAAATTACCAGAGACGCCGACGCTTGAACAGCGGAGCTACCGGCGATTGCGACGAAGGCCGCGCGCGATGGGAACCGTACTGTGCAGCCGCGAGTGGCGTTGGCTCGCTTGTGCTGCCGCAATGTTCGGACAACGCGGGATGACCAACCTGGGGCGCGCGATCGAAGCCTACTTCGCGCCCGCCAGTAAGCTGCGCACGCGCGCGAGCGTGACGCGAACGTGTTTCGTGCGGCGACGTTGGGAGCTGCCGCCGCGGATTCGCGACGAGCGCGAGTTCACCGCGGTCGGGACCTGGGCCGCGGGGCGCGTGCGGGTGAAATGAGCGACCGCGATCTGTTGCCCGCGGCGCTCAACGCGATTCACGAGGCGTTCGGGACGCCGGTCACGCGTTGCGCGCAACTCAACCGCGTTATTCGCGAGTATCCCGACGGCGCGACCGACGAAAACATGCGCGTCTTTCTCGCCGATCACGATGCTGGTCGATGTGAGTGCGCGAAGCCAAACCGACATGACTTCAAAAACGGCGACGGTTAACGCCGAAATCTGCGAACTGATGCTCTACGTGACGTGCTGCCGGGTGTGGAAACAGCAGCAGCAGAACGGCGCCGGCACCTGGGCCTGCATCGGCGTGCAGCACCCCTTCGTGCAGCTCGAGCCGACCTTCGCGCGCAGCCCCGGCGAAGCGATCGTCGGCGCGTATAATGCCTGGAAGGCACAGAACAGTTAATCCATACCGACCCGTCGGTTAGGACTTCGTAAACGCGCGAGGAACCGCGCTTTTCCGCGAACATTCTCGCGCGCATGGCACGCTCCGAACCGCACGACGAGATCAGTTTCGACCTGCCGACCTCGGGCATCCCCGGCGACCATGCCGATACCGAGATCATGCTTGGCCGCGACGGCAAGGTGTTCGGCGACGGCGAGCGCGTCTGCTACGCGACCGGTCGCGCGGATCGTCGCGCGCCCGAATTTCCCGGCATCTCGGGCAATTTGCGCGGTGTCGCCAAGCGGTGAGCGCCTTTCCCTGCCCGACGCCGGGCTGCGGCGCGACCTCGACCGACATTCTCGACACGCGCGAGCGGCCGCAGACCATCTGGCGCCGCCGGCGCTGCGTCAACGGCCACCGCTTCACCACCACCGAAGCCGCGCGGCCGCCGATCCCCGACGACTACGGTACCGCATCGTCCGGCATGAGCCTCGCGACCGCCCGCTGATGGCATGCCCGTCCACCCGCGTAAGGATTATCACGACGACACGATCACGCGTGCCGAGCGCGAGTTTCGCATCCGTCGTTATCGGGCCGCGCTCGCGCAGTGGTTCGCTGACATGGACGTTTCGCGCGGCCGCACCCGTCCGCGATCCCAACGCGAAAAGCGATTTTGCGCGGCGTTTGCTTTGGGCGTCTGCTATCTGATGGCCGCCGGGCGCAAGTTCACCAAAAAGCAAGTCGTCGCGCTGGCCGTCGCGGCGCTCGACGACGGCGGCTACCGCGCGCCCAAGGAATCCAAGGGCCTCGAGCTGCTCGAACTCCCGCGCGTGCAGAATCGGGTCGCCGAGATCCTCGCCGAGCGCGGCGTCGACGTGGCCAAAGCGGGCGACGTGCTCAACCGCGTCATGTCCGATGCTCAAGACAACGCCGGCGCCCTGGCCGCCACCGAACTGTTTTTCAAAGTGACGACCGGCTTTGCCGTCAGCAAGAGCGCGCAGTTGCACGGATCGGCGCGTACCGACCGCTTCTTCGACACCGAGACCTTCGCCAATCCGCCGCGGCCCGTGAACGCGACGAGCCAGGAGAAATAATGGCTATCACGCTTGATCAGATCGACGATATTTTCACCTACCACAAGTGGTCGCCCGACCAGATTGCCAAGGGCTCCGAGGTGCGCACCGCCGCCAAGAAGCTCGCGATCGCAATCATCGAGTCGGAGTCCGACGTCTCCAAAGCCGTCGATTCGTCGCTGGCCAAATCGTGTCGCGAGCGTGCGTTGAACTTCGTGCGCATCGCGGTGCAGGAAGCCAATGCCGCGATCACGTTCGAGGCCGCCGAATTGCAAGCAGTCTGATGGCCGCCCTCACTTCGCCCGTTCCGCTACGCGATCAAGCCGACCTTACGGCGTCGATCGTCATTCCGATCGTGACCAAACAGACGCCCGGACTCGCCGCCGCCTCCGCGCAGCTCGTCGCCGCCGTCAACGCCGGGGCGACGTCGCTGGTCATCCAGTTGCCGGACGCGATCGCCAACCCGCTATCGGCCAAACCGTTCCCGGGCTGGGTGACGACCGCGGCGAACTTCCGCATCGACACCAACACGCCCACAGTGACCGCCGCCGAGACCTTGACGGTATCGGGTATTGCCGTGTCGGGCACGACCGCGACGCTCACCACGAGCGCCACGACGTACGCCCACGGCGTCGGGGCGAACGTGCAGATTACCGAACTCGTGGGTGCGGCCGCGACGTCGACGTTCACCTTCGCCGCGCAGCAATTCAACACGGCCAATCGCGGCATCGTTCTCGAACTCCTCGACCTGCTCGATCGCGCGCTGCGCGAAGGTTCGGCGACCGTTGCATGACGACCCCAACCGCCGCGACGACGCCGACGCTTCCCGCGACGATCACCTGCATCGCGATCACGCCCGACGGCGTGACGCAGTACCTCATCGACGCCTACTCCGCCGATCCCGCCGCGCCCGTGCGCGCGCTGACGGACGGCCTCCTCTCCACCCTTGACGCCGCAGTCGCGGCAGGAACGGCTACGGTACAGTAATGGCTTTCCCGGAAACCATCGTCAGTGCGTCCGATCATATCAAATCCGTCGCGCAGAAAGCCGCAGCGGTCGATCGCATCGAAGCCGAACTCGAATTGCAGAAGGCCAATCTCAAAGCGGCCAAAGCGGACTTCAATCTGTCGGTGCGCGGCATGCAGAACTACGCGCAAGAGCAGCTCGCTTTCGACCTCAAATAGTGTGCGAGTCGGGCTATCACGCCTTCGTTGAGGCGGAGCGCAGCCCGCGTCTCTTTTGCAGCCGTTGCGGCGAGGTGCGGCCCATCACGCCCTCACCGCACGAAACGACGCCGCGGCCGGCATCCGCAAAGCCCCCGGTCGCGGCGTCTGCCTCCCCCGGTTCCGACGTCCCCCTCGACGAACAGGCGGCGCTCGACGAGGAGATTTTCCGCCTGCTGCGCGAGGGCGGCCTCGAGCCGGACGAGTTGATCGCGCGAGCACGGCACAACATCGAAGCCGACGACAGTACAGAAGTACCCGAAGTCGACGAGGAGGCGGTCACGATCGACGGGCGCACGTTCACCGCTCATGCGACGCGCTTCAATGGCGCCGCGCGAGCTCCCGTCGACGCCGACCTCTACAACGAGCGTCTGCCTGATCCTGGCTTATGATAATTCACCTAGACTGGCGCTATGTCTGGCAATATGAAAAATTCGTTGCCGATATTTTCTACCTAGGGTTGAATGGAAACGTCATTCATGACTGTATCGAAATCACCGCCGCCGAACTGCGCGCCAATCCGTCGATCGAAGCGATCCGAAACCTGATCGAAACGCGCATCGACATCGCATATTTGTCGGCTGCCGATGCAGTAACACGATGACGACGCTCGAGACGCAGGCCGTCGCGTGGCGCGACAAGGCCATCGTGTCGTTCCCGTTCTTCTGCCGCCGCATGAAGATCCGTATCAAGTCGGACATCGCGATGGAAGGCGAGACCGAGGGCCGGTTGGGCGACTTCGTCTGGAACGAAGCGCAATGGATCATCTGGTTTTGGATGTGTCAGCAGATGGAGCAGGGCGTCCCCATCCGGCTCATCATCCTCAAAGCCCGGCAGTTTGGGGTGTCGACGTTCTTCTGCGCGTGGCTGTTCTGGTGGATGTGGCGCAAGACGCAAATCCGCTGTCTCATCGCCACCCAGAACAAAGGCACTACGCTTAACGCCATGATGGAAACGATGGACCGCTTCTATCAGTCACTGCCCGAGGGCTACCGCCCCACACTCCGCGCCAAGGGGGCCGACCGCGTCAGCAAGGACGAGATGTATTTCGACGATCGTAAGTCCGCGTGCATTCCGGTGGCAGCGGACGTGAAGGACGCGGGCCGCGGCGACGCGTTCGATCTTGCACTTTGCACCGAAGTCGCCGCGTACAAGGGGGCCAAAGAGTTCTTCGGCGCTTTCACTCCGGCGATGGGTCGGCGAGCCGATACGAGCCTGGTCATGGAGAGTACCGCACAACCCGGTTGGTTCTGGGACCGCTATAAAAGCGGCAAACGCTTTAAGCAAAGCGTCTTCCTCCCCTGGTCCGTTTGCAAATCGCTCTACAGTCGCAAACTGATCGTGGTCAAGAAGAACGGCAAAACGGTATTTCGCGATGCCGCGACCGACGATCTGTTTAGCATTACGGCGGCCGACAAAAAGGAGATGGCGTTCCTTACTCGTCAGCATCGCATAATCAACGACCAAATCGGGCGCGATCTCTTGGGGCCGGTCACCCCGGAGCAAATGGCGTGGTGGCATTATACCTGTGAAGCCGAGTACGACGGCGACGAAGAATGGATGATGCAAGAGTTCCCGCGCGACGACATTTCCGCATTCGAACGCTCGGTGCGCGGCGTCTTCAAGTCGGTCCTGCCGATCGTCCGCGCCTCGGTCGAAGCCACGCTGACCGATCCCGCTTTCGACGACGCCTTGATCGGCACGGTCTCGTGCGCGACCCTCGAGGACACCCTGCGCGAATCGCACCAAGTCAGCGTCGACGAGGACGACGACGTGAACATGACCGACGAACCCGGCATCGCGATCTTCAAGTTTCCCAAGCCGGGCTACGTGTATACCCTGGGCGTCGACGTCGCCGACGAAATGGGGACGGCGGCCGACGAGGACGACGCCGCCTTCTCGGTCATCTGCGTGTTCTGCTGCAACACCCGCGAGCAGGTCGCCGAGTGGCGTGGCTCGATCGATCCGCACGAGCTCGGCGACGTCATCGCCGCCGTCGGCTATCTCTACAACACCGCGCTGGCCAACGTCGAGTACAACAACATGGGCATTACGACCATCGATCGGCTCACGAAATACTTAGAGTACCCGAATCGGTTCCGCTGGCCCAAGTTCGACGAGGCGGGCAAGCTGACCAAAAAAGAGATGTGGTGGACCGACGTCAAGACCAAGCAACTCGTCATCGGTTCGCTGCGCCATGCGATCCGCCACGGGCTGTTCATCGTCCGCTCGCCGGGACTGCAAGAAGAATTGACGGCGTACACGCTCAAGAACGGCACCTTCGCCGCCGGCCAGGGCGCGTACGCCGACCGCATCATGGCTGCCGGGTTGGCGTGGCAAGCGGTCGAGCAGACCGATTACGGCATGGCCCAGGTCCTCGGCGCTGAGCCGCAGAGCGCGAAGGACAACGCCGAAGGTCAAGCGCGCCGTATTCTCGCCTCGGTCCAAGCGGGCAACATCGTGACCCCGCCAAAGCAACTGCCCGACGAGTTCGACGGCGAGTTCGGCGAAACGCAAAACATTGACGATCCGTGGGAAGCCGCGATGGAGTTTGTCCGCTAATGCCCTTC
>Ga0182016_10005359_pt1 | contig 13848 bp, 10 predicted proteins | sample 712S2MmetaG_FD_120491 | JGI IMG/M metagenome (GOLD analysis project Ga0182016, IMG submission 120491) | Permafrost microbial communities from Stordalen Mire, Sweden - 712S2M metaG | ecosystem: Environmental > Terrestrial > Soil > Wetlands > Permafrost | place: Sweden: Stordalen | collected...
TCAAGCTGGCTCAGCGGGAAGAGGCCCTTTCACGCGGCCTTCGCCACATCGAGTGGACCTTCGATCCCCTGGAAATCAAGAACGCATATTTGAACATCCACAGGCTGGGAGCCATCGTTCGCAGTTACCATGTCGATTTCTATGGTGTATCCTCATCTCGACTGCAGGGTGGGCTCCCGACGGATCGCCTGGTGGCGGAATGGCGGCTCGATTCGCCTCACGTTCAGGAAATTCTCGAAGGCCGCTGTCCAGCGTCGCTGATAATTGAAGAACAAATTCAGGTCCCGGCATCCATCTACGAGTGGAAGAATTCAGACGCCGGACGGGATCGAGCGCTGGCCGTTCAGTTGGAGAACCGTCTCAAGTTTCAAGAGGCGTTCTCTAAAGGCTTGGCCGTCATTGGATTCGTCAGAGATAAAGATGGTAATGGAATATTCGAACTAGGTCGTTTGGCCCAGTTGCAGCTTGAATAATTCTCCCAAGGAACGCGAAGACATATGAAAATCGATTCGATTATCCTGCGTGAACTGCAAGTGCCGCTGGTGCGCCCTTTTGAAACCAGTTTTGGCGTCACTACCAACCGGAGAATCGTTCTGGCCGAAGTGAGGTCGGAAGGACTGACCGGATGGGGTGAATGCACCGCCGGTGAGCGCCCGTTTTTCTCAGCCGAATCCACCGATAGTTGCTGGCAGGTCATCGTCAACGAATTGGGCCCAATGCTGGCATCTGCGAAAGTCGAGCATGGTGGAGATTGCCCCAAGACATTTCGCCTGGTGCGCGGAAATCCCATGGCCAAAGCCACGCTTGAAAACGCTATCTGGGATCTCGAAGCGCAGCGCGAAGGCATCTCGCTTTCGCAGCTTCTAGGCGGTGTGCGCGACGTGATTCCGTGCGGCGTGTCCCTGGGAATTCAACCTTCCATTCCTGAGTTGATGGCCATCGTCGAGCGCGAAGTATCCGCAGGCTACCAGCGCATCAAGCTCAAATGCAAGCCGGGTTGGGACGTCGAGGTTTTCGAGAAGGTGAGGAGCCGATGGCCGGGAATCATGCTCAGTTGCGATGCCAACTCCGCCTACCGTCTGCGCGACGCCGACCACATCGCTACCTTTGACGCATTCGACCTGCTGATGATCGAGCAGCCGCTCTGGCACGACGACTTCTATTACCACTCCATGCTCCAGAAGCGGCTCGCAACTCCGATCTGCCTTGACGAATCCATCCGCAATCGCCGCGACGCGCTGGCCGCCATCGAGATGGAGTCCTGCAAGATCATCAACATCAAGCTGGGCCGCGTAGGCGGGTTCTCTGAAGCCATTGCCGTGCATAACGCAGCGCAGGAACGCGGCATTCCTGTCTGGTGCGGCGGAATGCTTGAGGCCGGTATCGGCCGCTCCCACAACGTTGCTCTTTCGACTCTTGAAAACTTCACGCTTCCCGGAGACGTGTCTGCGTCCGCTCGCTATTGGCGGGAGGACATTGTCGATCCCGAGATCACCGTTTCCAAGACAGGCGAAATCACCATTCCCGACACGCCTGGCCGCGGCTACGAAGTTCGAACCGACCTTGTCGAGCGCCTGACCGTCCGCAAAGAAGAGATCCGCGCCTTCGAACTCGTCGGCTGAAGAGCAACTCTGAGAGCAAACTCGGAAGCATCCGAAGACTCCGAGCTTTTAAAAAACCCCACAGAGCCGGCGCTTTGAAAGGGCACGACTTCAGTCGTGCCGCCGACACCGCAAATTGGCCGGGCTTTAGCCCCTGAGGGACCTCTTGACGGAACCATTTCACCTAATCCTGCGTACTGATACCCGGCGGGAAACTTTGCCGGCCCCATCGCGTCTTAAATGTGAGGCGCTGTCCGACACCCAACCAAGTGCAGCCGCCGGAGGTTGACCTCAGTGACTCCCCAGGAAGAACAGCTTTTAAACTCTCTCGTCGAGCGTGTAAACAAGACCCAACTTCAGGAAAAAGATCCCGATGCCGAAGCAATGCTGAACCAGGGATTGGCCAATAATCCTGATGCGCTCTACATTCTGGCGCAAACCGTCCTGGTGCAGAATATCGCCCTCGAACAGGCCAAAGCGCAAGTGGCTCAGCTTCAGCAGCAGGTACAGCAAGCGCGCCAGCAACCCGCCCATGCCACCAGCTTTCTGGGCAACCTGCTCGGCCATCGCGACCCAGCACCGCCACCTCCTCCGCAGCCGACGTATCTCCCTCCGCAGCAGCAGGGCTACGTTCCTCCGCCCCCGCCGCCACCGGGCTATGACCCGCAGTACACGCAGCCGCAATACATTCCCGTCGGCCAGCCAAGCTTTTTACGCGGAGCCATGCAAACCGCCGCCGGCGTTGCTGCAGGTGCGCTGGCCTTTGAAGGCGTTGAAGCCGTGCTCCACGGCATCGGAGGTTTTGGCCATCCCGGCTTCGGCTACGGCATGCCCGGGATGGGCATGGGCGGTTTCGGCATGGGGCCCGGAATGATGGGCGCCGGTTTCGAGCGTCCCATGGAAGAGACGGTCATCAACAACTACTACGACCAGCCCGGCGGCCAGGAGCACCACATGGGGCAGATGGAACAGTCCGGCTTCGACCAGGGTGACGCGAAGTTTCACGACGCGAGCTACAACAGCGGCGGCGACGAACAGACCGCCAACGACAACAACAATCTCGATGACACAGTGCTTGACGGCAATCTAACCCAGGACGACGGTGGAGGTGCCTTCGACGATGGAAGCTCCGATAACGGCGGCGGCTTCGACGGTGGTGGCGGCGACAGCGGCGGATTCGACAGCGGCGGCGACTTCTCTTAACGAGCGCTCTCAACGCTGCGCTCGGATCGTCTTTGATGCAGGGTGCCCCATCCATTTCACAGCATCATCGTGAAATGGGTGGGAAACCACGAACCCCAACGCAACCTGCAGCGAACCCGGTCCAACTTCAACCAGACAAACTATCCCGCCGCCACAACTTCTTCCGCCCGCGCAAATGTATAAGGCCCTTCCGGCACCAGCGCCACCCGCGAACCCTCCGGCAGTCCATCCAGCGTAGCCGCCACAGCCTCAGCCACACTGCTATAAGCCCAGCTTGCCAGAAACCCCATCTGCCCCTTCGTCACACCCGGCGTATAGAAATAGAGTTCGTACTTCTCGCCCGTCAGCGCCAGCTTCTCCAGTTGCCACTGGTCCACCTCCACCGGCGCGCTGCGAATCTCGTCGAGGAAGCTCTTGAAATCTCTCATGCCTGAAAGCCTGCGCGCGAACTCCGGCGAACCAACCCCCTCCGCACACTGTGCCACGATCAGGATGCGGCCGCCCGGCTTCACCATGTGCGCCGCCGCGGTTATCCCCTTCACACACTGGTAGAAAGTCAGGTCCAGCGGATATCCCGCAGAACTCGTAATCACCGCATCCACAGGCTCATCGAGCCGCTCCAGGCAGGTCTGCTCCACAAACGCGACCCCCGCCGCATGAGCCTTTACCGGGTGGCCCGCAAACACTCCGGAGATTCGTCGATCCTGCGTCAGCGTCACGTCCAGCATGAAGTCGTGCCTCGCCATTCGCGCCACTTCCAGCAACTCTGCATGCAGCGGATTGTCAGCGATCGAACCTTCCGTTGCCATCGGCTCGCGCATGAACCGTGGAGAATGAATCACCTTGATCGTTTCCTGCGCGGCCAGCCCCGGCGCAATCAGCTTGCGCCCGCCGCTGAAACCGAGCATGAGGTGCTGCTCTATAAACCCCAGCGTGATGTGCAGGTCCGCAGCCATGAATCGCTCATCGATGTATACAGGCGTGCCACGCCCCGTCTCGCCCAGGTGCCGATGTTCGCTGAGTTGTTTTGCGTCATGGCTGACGATGCGATACTTGCCCGCAATCTCCGCTCCCACAATAGTGCCGATCTCGTCCTCAGTCGCCCCGCGATGCAGTCCGGTTGCGATCAGAATGGTGATGCCCTCCACGGCAATCCCAGCTTGATGCAGCCGGTCGAGCAGCGGCGGAAGCGTAACGCGATTGGGCGCTGGCCGCGTGATGTCGCAGACAGAAATGGCAGCCGTCCTCTTTCCCGCTGCTATCTTCGACAGTGGCTCAGAACCAATGGGCGCGTCGAGCGCAGCATATAGCGCGGCCCGATCGTCGGCCAGTGCCTGTGCGGTGTGGCTTAAAATCACCTGGCTCTTGAAACCATCCGGAACAGACACGTCGATCCCGCTTTTCCCAAACGAAAAATGCGCCTTCATCTGCCATCCTCCGGCGCGCCCGTCCATCCACGCGACCCAGGTTCACCTGAACCAAGTCTACTTTCTTTCTCTCGCATTTGCTGCCGTTGTTAACCAATCCATCCCCTCGTTCGTTGTATAGGCAGAAGCGCTTCATTTCAGCTTCTAAAGAGGCAAACCTGAAATGCACAAATCCGCCCGTATCGTGCCCTGGCTTATTCGTTCCCTGGCTGTATCCGCCGTTTTATGCTCCGCCGTCCTATCGGCGCAGTCTCCCGCGGTCCCCGCGCGCTCGACTGCGCCGGCACGTGCCGCCGTGCCCCCGCAAGCTCCGGTTTCTGCCGCGCCCGTAAGCGACCACGACCTGGCCGTTACACAGGAACAGCTCATCAAGCTGCTCCGCCTAAGCCCTACACTCACCACCGTCGTTGCCCACGATCCATCGCTCCTCGCAGACCAGGACTACGTCAGCCGAAACAATCCCCAACTCGCTCTGTTTCTCGCCCAACACCCAGAAATTGCCCGCAATCCAGAGTTCTACCTCTTCACCCATGTACAAAGAGGAGACGGCAGTCCCGACCAGGCTCTCGAACGCGAAGTCTGGCCTGGCTTGGTACCGAGATACGACGGATGGTCTGCGACCGACGTGGTCGGCCCCATCGCCGCCATGCTGGCATTCGCCTGTTTCCTGGCTGCACTCGTTTGGCTCATCCGCCAATTCCTTGAAAACCGCCGCTGGGGCCGCATCTTCAAACTGCAAAGCGAAGTTCACGGCCGCTTGATCGACAAGTTCAGCTCGAATCAGGAACTGACCGGGTACATGGAAACCGAGGCAGGCAAGCGCTTTCTCGAAGCCGCGCCAATTCCCGTGGGCTTCGAAAACGATCAGCGCATGCCCAACGCCATCGCCCGCGTTCTGACTCCGCTGCAAATTGGGATCGTCCTGGTGCTGCTCGGTATCGGCTTCTTCCTGCTTCGCAACGTTCGTATCGAGATGCACGAACCCATGCTGGTACTCGGCACAATCGCCCTGATGCCCGGCATTGGATTTATCATCTCTGCAGGCATCACCTGGGTTCTCGCCAGCCGCCTCGGCCTCATCCCGGATAGCCCGCAAGACAAGTTCACCCCTCGTTCCTTCAGCCATAAGGACGCCGAGTGAGCCTGAATGACAGCCAGCACGTTGAGAAAGCCAGCACATATGTTCTGGGAAGCCGTTTTTCTGAACCCGATTGCCGGCAACGCATCGCATGCCGCAGACCTCGGCAAAAGTCTGCCCGCAGAAATGTTCATGGATAGCGACGCGTTTGCCGCCTTCTACGGACGCTCAGCACGGCCTCTCTGGGCCTACCTGGCGCGCGTCTCCGGCGACCCGACTTTGGCCGATGATCTGATGCAGGAGAGCTTCGTCCGTTTCCTCACCGCCTCCTCACCGGAGTTCTCTTCGGCCGAAGGCGAAGTTGCGGCCCGCCGTTATCTTTTCCGCATCGCCACCAACCTGCTCCGCGACCACTGGCGTCGTCCTACCGCTGCTTCCATCGAAGATCTGCCGGAGGAGATCTTCTCCAACCCTGACCGCTCAGCCCAGGCCGATTCTCAAGCCGTTCTTGGCCCTGCGTTAGCCAGGATGCGCCCTCGCGATCGGCAGATTCTGTGGCTGGCTCATGCAGAGGGCTACTCGCATCGCGAAATCGCCCAGATCACCGGCCTGGGCAGCGCCAGCATTCGCCTGCTCCTCTTTAGAGCGCGCCGAAAAATCGCCCGCATCCTCCTCGATCGGGCCTCTCCTTCCCAACGCGCCAAGCCGACAAGCGAAGCCAATCAACAGGACGAATCCATCGCACCCCACCGGAGCCAGCCATGACGTTCAGCCCCTGCTCCCGGCAACCCGAAGTCCAGCAGCTTCTCGCTGACGGCCACTGGCCCCATGCCTGCCCCCCTGACCTTCGCGCTCACCTTGCCGACTGCCGTTCGTGCCGCGAGTTTTTGCTGGTAACTCAAGCCTTCCAGCAATCGCGCACAACCGCCGCGGCGCAGGTCAAGCTTCCACCCGCCGGAGCCATCTGGTGGCGCGCCCAGCTCCGCCGCCGCAGTGCCGCGGTTGAACGCGTAGGCAAGCCAATCCTGGGTGCTTACATCTTTGCGCTGGTTCTCACTGTGCTGGTGGCAATGGTTTTCGTAATCAGCCAGGCGCGGCACGGGTTGCACTGGCTGGACTGGCTTGGTTCGCTCGGGCAATCAAATGCCGCTGTGCATGTCGATTCCCTCAGCCCCTCCGCATGGTTCAGTTCCGGAGGAACTCTCATGGTTCTCATCCCGATCTTTGCCACCATAGCCTTGCTCGGCGCCGTCGCTGTTTATTTCGCCGCGGAGAAGCAATAGACACAGGTCAGTTCGACGTCTTCTTCTTGTGTCCCCAATCGAAGCGCCGCCCCACGATGCCTTTCACAATCCAATGATCCGTCGCCGCCGTAGGCCCAATTCCTACGCCGAAATTGATCTCCCAATCTGGCGAAACATTCAGGTCGATGGCAGGAAATAACTGCTGCTGCTGATTGTGCAGGCTGGCGATGTTTGTAACGCTCCCGTAGTCGGCGTAATACTCAAACCCGCCCGTGATCTTCTTCGTAAAGTCGTAGCTGATTTTTGCGGCTGGCGAAAATCCAATTCCTAAATTGACATCGGGCCCATGCCAGGTTCGTTCGAGAGCCGGATTCACCGCGAAATACCAGCGCCCCGAAGTCTTATCCACGATCGGCCGGATCTCCCACGTCCAAGTATCCGGCGAGAACAGAGCTCGCTGGTAGCCGACCTCAGTCGACAAGCTCACCCCCACCGGCCACCGCCACTTCTCAGGAACGCGAACGCGCGGCCGAATATGGTCACCGACCCACTGCACTCCAAGCCCGCTTTGCTCGCTGGTGAAGATGTAAAAACCAACCTCGGACCAGTCGTTGATTCCTTGTGTAATCTCAACCGTCTCGTGTTCGGCGTGATACGTAGGCGCCGCGCCTTGAATATACTTGCGTTGTCCATCGACAGTGAAATTCGAGTGCAACTCCACCATGGTGCTGCGCGGGGCCACAGTCTCGGCTCCGTAGACCTGGATCTCGTAATTCCCCTGCGCGCGGGACATCGGGATTGAAGCGGCAAGCAAGACGATGGCGAAGAGAGTGAACTTCAAAAATGCTCCTTGGCTCTAAGTTGGGATTCGAATTTGGGCTTGCTCAATAGAAGCAGCTGGACCCGCATTTGCGAGTCACGTGTCCAATGAACACATCCCAATCCGCAACAAAAGCTCCGTACCCCGTTCTTGCGATTTTGTTTTATCGCAAGGGGGGGAATCCTTAACCCTCATCCGACTTGTTCATAGGGAATTCATGCGTAGCGAAAGAGCGCCATGAATCCTGAGTCCATATGGTCTTGCTGGTGGCAATGGAAGAGCGTGTTCCCTGGGTTATTGGCGACCAAATCAGCCTCAACCACGGTTCCTGCCTCTACGATTACCACGTCTTTCAGAACGCCGCTCAAAGCCGCTCCCTTTATGGAGACGAGTTCAAACGCGTGCCGGTGCAGATGAATCGGATGGTCGTCCATACTGCGGTTGTCGAACACAAGCCGATGACGCAACCCCTCACGCAACAGAACTGGCGCAAGTTCAGGATAAGACTTCCCGTTGATCATCCAGCGATCCAAAGCGCCGTGCCCCTGAAACCTGGAGGTAAAGACCAGCGGAATTGTTACTTCCGGTTTATAGCTAGCCGGAGCCGGATCGGCAAACGCCCGATAGTCCCATTGCAGCCGGTCTGGGGCTGTGAATTGGGGTTTTCCCGAGCGACCTGCATATTCTACGACTGTACCCATGCCGGAGTTGCGAAAAGAGGCTTGCGGTTCGCCCATAATCCACACGCCGGGTGTATCCATCGTGACCAGTGCGCTCACCCGCTCCGCCGGTCCCAGCCGCAACGTATCGACCTTTGTCTGCTTCGGCACCGGCCGCCCATCCAGTGCAAGCACCTGGAAGCGGTGTCCGGGCAGCGCCAGCCAATGCGCCTCCGTAGCGCTGGCATTCACAATATGAAACAGAATGCGTTGTCCTTCCCGGACTTGGATCGGCGCGTCATAGCCGAGCATGCGGCCGTTGATCGAGCCGGCAACGTAGTTCACCATCAGCGAGCCGTCGTCGCTCGCGGAGTAGTAGGGCTCCCAGTCATGAAGCAGAAGAAACTGCTCATGGTCGAATTGGCCCGGATTGGTGCGCGGTTCCACATACAAGGGGCCAAATTGGCCGCTGTAGAGTCCATGCTTCAATTCGTGGTTGGCCATGGCATGGGTGTGATACCAGTGCAATCCGGATGGACTGGGCGTGAATGCGATGCGCGTTTGCCCCCCGGGAGCAATCGTCGGCGAGCCTTCTTCCATTGAGCCGTCGACATCCGGCGGAATCCACTGCCCGTGCCAGTGCACAATCTCTGCATGATCCAGGCGATTGACGATTTCGATGGATGCGGGTTTGCCTTCTTGAAGACGGATCGACTGGCCGGGGATTTGTCCGTTATATGCGGCCGTGCGCACCTTCTTTTTAGGCGAAAGCTCCCATTCGATCTCGTTGATTTCAATGCGGTAGTCCGGTGCGGTGTCCGTGGTTGGCAGCAATGCCCCCGGAACGATCGGGGCGGAATGTGCATCTACTCCGGCATGAAAAGATCGTCTTGAGATGACCGCCGCTGCTGCGAGGGATGCGCCATACATGAATTGACGCCTGCTCGTGGTCTGCCTGAGCGAGGAAGCGTCCGCACATGGGTAGTTGCTGCTCATACCCATTCCATTCTAGTGTGCCCCTGGTTTGCGGACTGAGATTATGCGTGCTGTCTGTCACATGTTGAGGCCAGCGTCAGCTTGGTATGATTGGGAGCGAAAACTAAAGGCCGGACCGGCGCACGGTTTGGCAACAACGGTTTTCCAATTGCTTTACCGCGAAACCGCTGGCCTCAAGTGCCTTTTCATCAGGAAAAGACACCCATTGAACAGTTCGTAACGGCAAGTAAATTGGAGAACCGATCAAGGAGAGCGTAATGCCCGAAGCACATGTCTTCAGTACGATTCCCACCAAGATTCTGGTGCCCATCGACTTCAGCCCCTCATCGCATGCAGCCCTGGAATCGGCTGCGGATCTCGCCCAGCATTTTGGCGCTGCAATTCATCTCGTCCACGTGATTCCGATGTTCCCGACCACCACTTTGCCGGACTTCATTCCCGAAGCTAAGTTCACTGAGGAAGCAAAGAAGGAAGCCGAACGGCACTTTGCTTCGGCTGCCGCGGACTTGACCAAGAAGGGAATCAAAGTGACTTCCAGTGTTGAAGTTGGCGACGATGTGGCCAGCGCCCTTCTGGAAGCGGTCGAGCACGAGAATGCCGACATGGTTGTAATTTCAACACATGGGCTTACCGGCTGGCATCCGCTGGTCTTCGGATCGATTGCCGAGAAGGTTTTGAAACTTGTTGCTTGCCCGGTATTGCTGCTGCGCACGCCCAAGCCTGCCAGCAGTGCCAAGGTCGCCTCGGGCCGCTTGATGGAATGGTGGTAGGTCGGCTCCGCCGCACAGGACAATTCGAGATTACGCAACAACCTCCGTGCCCCATCCTTGCGCTTTTTTCTAGTGCAAGGGTGGGAAACCACGAACTCCAATCAGGCGAATTCGCGTGGTTACGGATTTAGTGGAAGTCGTGCGAACGAATGTCTGCGCCGACGATCTCCATTGGCGTAATGCGTTGCGCCTTCACATGGACTACACCGTCCTGATTCTGCAGCTTCCCCTGGATTTCCAGAAAGCGGTTGCGCGTCACGATCAGGCGATTCTGCTCAAAGACATCGGGCGCGATTATCACATTGGCAATGCCGGTCTCGTCTTCGAGAGACAGGAAAACGAAGCCCTTGGCGGTTCCAGGCCGCTGCCGTGCAATCACGCACCCAGCAATCCGAACAGCTCGATTGCTTCCGGTATTCTCCAGTTCCGTCGCGGAGAGCATTCCTTGCTCGCGTAATCTGGCTCGCTGCCATGCCATGGGATGCGGGCCGGTGGTCAGACCGGTACCGGCAAAATCGGCTGAAACGCGCTCGTCCGCGGTCATCCTTTGCAACGGGCTTGAGGCCGCTTCCCGATGTGGTGCTGCGCTGCGCAGCAAGGGGCCAACTGGCCGTCCAGCCTGCTCCACCTGCCATAGCGCATCGCGGCGATGCTCAACCTGATCGAGCGGGTTGAGAGCGCCAACGCTGGCCAGAGCAACAAGTTCCTTGCGGTTCAATTCAGGCACACGCGCTGTAAGCTGATCGACATTTGCGAAAAGGCCGTTGGCGCGTGCCTCAAGCAATGACTCAGCCGAAGATTGCCGCAGGCCTTTCACATAATTCAGGCCAACGCGCAACGAGAGCGATCCATCCGGTTCTTCTTCCAAGGTGCATAGCCAACGGGAACGCTGCACATCGATAGGCCGCACGCGCAGTCCGTGGCGTTGTGCGTCTTTGATGAGCACAGCAGGCGAGTAGAATCCCATAGGCTGGTTGTTGAGCAGGCCGCATGTGAAAGCTGCAAGATAATGAACCTTCAAATACGCGGAAGCATAAGCGATCAGTGCAAAACTCGCCGCGTGCGATTCAGGAAATCCATACATCGCGAAGGATGAAATCCCCTGCACAATATTGTCCTGCGCCTCAGGCCCAATCCCGTTGCGCGTCATGCCATCGCGCAGACGGCCCTCAAGATCCTTCATCCGCTGCATCGATCGCCGCATCCCGACAGCGCGCCGCAACTCTTCCGCTTCCGCTCCTGAAAAACTTGCTACGGTCATGGCCATTCGTAGCAACTGCTCCTGAAAAAGCGGCACGCCGAGTGTGCGCTTCAGCACAGGTTCAAGCGATGGATGCGGATATGTGACTTCCTCCTTGCCCTGTCTGCGACGCATGTAAGGGTGCATCATTTTGCCGACAATCGGGCCTGGACGAATGATGGCCACCTGCACCACGAGGTCGTAAAAGCGCACCGGCGCGTTATGTGGAATGGAGGCCATTTGTGCGCGGCTTTCCACCTGGAACATGCCCACTGTGTCCGCTTTGCACAAAGTTTGATAAACCAGCGCGTCTTCAGGCAACGCTGCCAGGTCAATCTCCTTCTTGTAGTGATTCGGAATCAACTCGATTGAGTCTTTGAGTACCGCCATCATGCCCAGGCCCAGCAGGTCCACCTTGATGAGCCCCATGTCGGCGCAGTCTTCTTTGTCCCATTGGATCACGGTGCGTCCGGGCATGGAGGCGCGTTCGAGAGGCACGACGCGGTTTAGCATTCCCGCACAGATGACCATCCCTCCGGAGTGCTGGCCCAGGTGACGTGGCAGGTTCTGCATGCGCATACATAGGTCGAGATAGCGCGCGATGCGCGGATGACGCGCGTCAAAGCCTGCCTGCTCGAAGTTGCGTGCCAGGGTGTCGTTGGCGCCGCGCCACTCCCAGTGGCCCACCAGGCCGGAGAGCCGCGCCAATTGTTCATCATTGAATCCGAGTGCCTTGCCAACCTCGCGCGCAGCGGACCGCCCGCGATAGCTTATGACGTTGGCAGTCATGGCTGCGCCAAGTTGCCCGTAACGCTCGTATACGTATTGAATCACCTGCTCGCGCTGATCGCCTGAAGGCAGATCGAGATCGATGTCGGGCCATTCCCCTCGATTCTCGTTCAGGAATCGTTCGAATAAAAGCTCCATGCCGACCGGATCGACCGCGGTAATTTCCAGTGCGTAACAGACCGCGGAGTTGGCCGCGGAACCGCGTCCCTGCACGAGAATGCCGTGCTGCTGGCAGTAGCGGACCAGTTCCCAGACGATGAGAAAATATCCAGCGAATCCGAGCTTGGCAATGAGCTTCAGTTCATGTTTTACCTGGGCGCGCGCCTTGTCCAGGAGCGACCGCTTCGCCGGCGAACCATAGCGTTTGCGCACACCTTCTTCTACACGTTTATCGAGGAAGCTATCCATGGTTTCGCCATCGGGGACAAGTGAATGTGGAAATTCATAGCCAAGATTATCGAGCGTGAATTCGAGACGATCGCTGACGATGCGCGTGTTTGCGATAGCCTCAGGAATATCGGCGAACAGAGATTGCACACAGCGCAGTTGTCGAGCACTGTTGAGCGAGAGCAGGCGCCCCGCCTTTTCGAGCGAAGTGTGATGGCGGATGGTGGTGAGCACGTCAAGAATCTCGCGGTCGTTTTCCGTTGCGTAGCGGACGCCGTTGGTGGCAATAACGGGTAAGTTGAGTGTCGATGCAAGACTAAGCAGCGATTGGTTGCGGCACTCTTCTTCGCGCTGTCCGTGGCGCTGCAATTCAAGATATAAATTCCCGCGGCCGTAGATAGCAGTTAGTCGATCCGCTAACTTGCGCGCACCCTCCCTGCCTTTGTCTGCAAGCGCAGCAGCGAGTGGGCCCTCCTCTCCTCCGGTAAGGCAGATAAGTCCGGCGGAGAATTCTTCGAGATCGTCGAGCGTTGCCGCTCCTTCGGCCTTGGTTGACTCGCGCATCTTGAATCGAGTAATGAGTTGGCAGAGATTCCGATAGCCCGCTTGCGAGGCGCAGAGCAGCAACAGGCGCGATGGCTCAGTTGGGCACTGATGCGGCAGCCAGGAAACCGGAGTTAAACGGTTTCCTAAAGAACTGACCGCAATCTCCGCCCCGATATGCGCTCGTACACCAGTCTTCTTCGCCATGGTATGAAATCGAGCCACGCCGTAGAGACCATTGCGGTCGGCAAGCGCGAGCGAGGGCATACCAAGTGCAGCAGCACGCTCGATGAGCGCTTCCGGCTGCGAAGCTCCGGCAAGAAAACTGAAAGCGCTGGCCGCGTGAAGCTCGATATATTCCTGGTCTTTTGACATGGAATCTTTCGCAGTGAAGTGGAGGCTTCACCCTCTGCATTGAGGCACAGAACATACTTGTGTCCTATCCCTCAAGCCCATAACCAAACAAAGGCTGTTATTCTGAGCATCTTGACTTGCCTCCGCAAGTTATGGCGATCGTAATGAACGCTTTGTCGGGCGCGCCAAAAATGCTCCGTGCCCCGTTCTTGCGATTTTCTTCTATCGCAAGCGCGGGAAACCTAAACCCTCAACCAGCCGCCTGGTTCTAGTCATAAAAAGCTTCCAGCTGCCAGTGATTCTGCGCGCAATCATGCACCAAAAGACAAGCAACAGAAGTGCCGCTGCTCGACTCGGCGAGCACGTCCCACTCCTCTGTGTTCCATGCTTCGGTAGACCACCAGCAACCGCTGGTTTTCCAGGGTCCGTACGCCGCGGCAACTTTGAAACTTTGCTCGCGATTGAAAAAGTGAACAGGCTTCAGCTCATGCAGTTGTACACGCACATGAGCAGGCGGCCGGATGCGGCGCAGCGCCATTCGCGTACGAGTTTCAACCGATTCGATTGGTTTGTATACGCTGGCCTGCGGATGAATCGCAAAGCCCTCCATGCGAAAGCTGCCAGGCCGATGCGTGTCTTCAAGCACCGGCGAGCCCACGCGGTCTTCTCCGGCGATAGCCTTGAGCCGCGCAATGGTCACGTCCAAGAGCGAAGGTTCGGGTGTTTGTGGCGTAAAA
>Ga0182016_10005360_pt1 | contig 13846 bp, 13 predicted proteins | sample 712S2MmetaG_FD_120491 | JGI IMG/M metagenome (GOLD analysis project Ga0182016, IMG submission 120491) | Permafrost microbial communities from Stordalen Mire, Sweden - 712S2M metaG | ecosystem: Environmental > Terrestrial > Soil > Wetlands > Permafrost | place: Sweden: Stordalen | collected...
AGCCGTGAGCGACGGCCAGGCGGCGCTTGAAGCCGCAAATCGGCGCCGCCCCGATCTCGTCCTGACCGATGTCATGATGCCGCGGCTCGACGGCTTTGGGCTGCTGCGCGCCTTTCGCGCCGATACGAACCTCCGCGACGTTCCCATAATCCTACTTTCCGCTCGCGCCGGCGAGGAGGCGAGCGTCGAGGGACTGGAATCGGGCGCCGACGACTATCTCACCAAGCCGTTCAATGCGCGCGAGTTGCTGGCGCGGGTGCGCGCCAATCTCGATCTGGCAACGCTGCGGCGCGAGACTGTGCGTATCGAGACCGAACTGCGCCGGCAGGCTGAAGTGGCGCAGGAACGCGCTGAAAGCATCCTGGCCAGCATCAGTGACGGCTTTCTGACGCTCGACCCGAACTGGAATTTCAATTTCGTCAATGCGGCAGCAGAACGCATGCTTGGCCGAAACGCCGGCGGGCTGATTGGAAAATATATCTGGGACCTCTATCCGGAGGCGCTCGGCTCGCTGCTCGATGTCAATTACCGCCGGGCCATGGCGGAGCGTGTGAGCGTCGCTTTCGAATATCATTCACAGTTGCTGCGGCGATGGTTCGACGTTCGCGCCTACCCGGCCCGCGACGGCGGCTTGTCGGTCTATTTCCAGGACATCACCGAGAGAAAGCAGGCGGAAGATGCGCTGCTGCGCCTCAACGAGACACTCGAGACGCAAGTGGCCGAGCGCACGGAGGAACTGCAAGCCAAGGAAGCGCGACTGCGGGCCGTTTTTCAGACGAGCTATACCTATCAGGGATTGATGGCGCTCGACGGCACGCTGCTCGACGCCAACGCCACCTCGTTGGAAGGCATCGGGGCGAAGCTCGCGGATGTGATCGGCAAGCCATTCTGGGATACGCCCTGGTTCACCCGCACGCCGCAAATGCCCGAGCTGGTGCGCGACGCAATCCCGCTCGTCGCAAGGGGCGAGATCCTGCGCAAAGAGATATGCGTCAACCTCCCGGTTGGCGGATGGCGGTGGTTCGATTTCCAAATGCGCCCGGTCCGCGACGGGCAAGGCGCGATCGTTGCGATCGTGCCGGAAGCGGTCGAGGTCACGGCACGGCGGCAGGCCGAGGAGGCGTTTCGGCAGTCGCAAAAAATGGAGGCGATCGGTCAGCTCACCGGCGGCGTCGCCCATGATTTCAATAATCTGCTCACGATCATACGCTCGTCGTCGGATCTTCTCAGGCGGCGCGAATTGCCCGAAGACCGGCGCAAGAAATACATCGACGCCATATCCGACACCGCCGACCGGGCGGCAAAGCTCACGAGCCAGCTCCTCACCTTCTCGCGCCGCGGCGCGATCAATCCTCGCGTCTTCGATGTTGCGGATCGACTGGAACGCGTGACCGAGATGCTCGGCACTATTCTGGGACCCCGTATCTCGCTGGAGCTCGATGTTCCCGAGCGTCCGCTACCGGTCGAAGCCGACATCAACCAGTTCGAAACGGCCCTGGTAAATCTCGCGGCGAACGCAAGAGACGCCATGGACGGTACTGGAAGGTTGAGAATCCACCTGACATCGGCTCAGGGCGCCTCGACGAACGCGAGCGCAACGGCAACGGACGACTTCGTCGCCGTCGCGGTCAGCGCTACCGGCTGCGGCATACCACCCGATCACTTCGCGAAGATTTTCGAGCCGTTTTTTACCACCAAACAAGTCGGTCAAGGCACCGGCTTGGGGCTCTCGCAAGTCTATGGCTTTGTCAAACAGTCCGGGGGCTCGGTCACCGTTCAAAGCGAGGTCGGGCAAGGAACAACCATAACATTGCGCCTGCCACGAAGCGGGAAGCCGATTCAACCGTCCGATGACGCCGTAACGGCGGCGCGAAACGCGCCAATGACGCGCGGGACCGTTTTGGTGGTGGAGGACAACACGGAAGTTGGCGAGTTTGCGTCTCAGCTCCTCATGGATTTGGGCTACCAGACGACACTGGCGCGCAATGCGGAAGAAGCGCTCCAACTGTTGGATGAGGACGCCGATCGGTTCGACATCGTGTTCAGCGACGTCGTCATGCCGGGCATGGACGGCGTATCGCTTGGCCGGGAAATCCGCCGCCGCTTGCCCCACTTACCCTTTGTACTCACCAGCGGCTACAGCAACGTTCTGGCCGAGGAGGGCAACCGCGACTTCGAACTGCTGCAGAAGCCGTACTCCGTGGAGGACCTGTCGCGAACGCTGCGGCAGGCCTTGAAGCATCGGCGGCCCCTTTAGAGGTTGCGTTTCGGCAACCGCCATCGGGCCATCAACCGGCGTGCGCTCGAAATTGCAATGTCGGGGTGAGCGCTGTAAGCGGACACCCCGCTGTGTGTTGCTAACTAAGGTCCACGATGACAGCTCCCAATTTGTTTTCGCCGTTCCAGCTTGGTCCGCTGACTTTGCCGAACCGCATCGTGATGGCGCCGATGACGCGCAATCGCGCCCGACCGGGCAATGTGCCGGGCTCGCTCAACGCCACCTATTATGCGCAGCGCGCCAGCGCCGGACTGATTGTCAGCGAGGCGACCCAGGTCTCGCCGCAAGGCGTGGGCTATCCGGGCACGCCCGGCATCCATAGCGATGCGCAGATTGCCGGCTGGAAGCTCGTGACCGACGCGGTGCATGCCGCGGGCGGGCGCATCTTTCTGCAGCTCTGGCACGTCGGGCGCATTTCGCATCCGGTGCTGCAGCCCGGCGGCGCGCTACCGGTGGCGCCATCGGCGATCGCGCCGGCCGGCAAGGCCTGGACGCTCGAGGGCATGAAGGATTACGTCACGCCGCACGCGCTCGACATCGCCGAGATCGCCGGCATCGTCGAGGATTTTCGGCGTGGCGCGCAAAACGCACACACGGCCGGCTTCGACGGTGTCGAACTGCACGGCGCCAACGGCTATCTGGTCGATCAGTTTTTGCGCGACGGCGCCAATCGGCGCACCGATCGCTATGGCGGCAGCGCGCCGAACCGCGCGCGGTTTTTGCTCGAAGTGACGGAGGCGATCGCCGGCGTTTGGGGCGCCGACCGCGTCGGCGTGCGACTGTCGCCGACCAATCCCTATAACGATATCGTCGACAGCCATCCGGCGGAAACGTTTGCGACCGCGGTCAACGAACTTAATCGCTTCGGTCTCGCTTATCTGCATGTGGTCGAGCCGGCGCCGGGCGATCCGGTTGCCGCCGGTGAAACGCCCGACATCGGGTTTTTCAGAAAACTCCGGCGCGGTCCGCTGATCGGCAACAAAGGTTACGATCTCGAGCGCGCACAAGCCGTGCTGCGGGCCGGGACGGCCGATCTTGTATCGTTTGCGGGGTTGTTCCTCGCCAACCCCGACTTGCCCGCGCGCCTGCGCCAAGGCGGCCCGTTCAATCCGCCCGACCGTCCCACATTTTATGGCGGAAACGCCAAGGGTTATACCGATTATCCAGCCTTGACGGGCTGACCGTCGCTACAACTCGTCTATTATCAATGACTTGCAAGGAAACTACAGTTCTGTGACGCCGGTCACTTCATTGCTGGATCGGAGGCAATAGGTTTTCCAGCATGGTTACTGGATGATTAACGCGGGGAGCATTCCAATGACAGCCGCCCTGAAGTATTTGAGCCAAATGACCGACGCGATCTTCGCCAGCCAGATGGAGCGCGCCGCGGTCAGAATTTGCGAGCGGCAACATATATTCCGCCGGCCCGGCCGGTAATCTGCGCTCAGACGCCGAGCTTTTCCGCAAGTTCCTCAAGACTTTTAGCCGCGAAATCGACCGCGATGGTCGGCGCGGCTTCACCTTTTCCGGGACCATGTTCGTTCGGGCGCGCGATGTGCGCGGTGCGCAGCCCGAGCGAAGCGGCGGCTTTAAGATCGTTGGAGTGGGCTGCCACCAGCATGCAGGCTTGCGGCGCAAGATCGAGCGCCTCCGCGGCGGCAAGATAGACACGCGGCTTCGGCTTGAAGTCCCGCGCGATGTCGGCGCCGAGGACAGCATCCCAAGGAAAATTGTTGCGTCGTGCGATATCGACCATCAGCGAAATGTTGCCGTTCGATAGCGGTGACAAGAGATATTTGCGTTTGAGCCGGGCGAGCCCGGGCGGAACGTCGGGCCAGGCATCCAGCCGGTGCCAGGCGAGATTGAGTTCGCGCAGTTGCTCCTCGCTCAGCGCGCCGACCTTAAAGCGCTCGAGCGTGATCTCGAGATTGCGCCGGTGCAGCACGTCGAGCTTGCAATAGGCCATGCGGCCCGAGCGCACCTCCTCCAAAGCGCCCTGGTATTCGCCGCGCCAGGCGTCGGCGAAGGCCGGCCAATCGAGTGCGTAGCCAAGCGGCTTGAGCATTGCTTCGGCTTCGCGCGCGATCGACGTGCGAAAATCGGTGAGCGTGCCGAAGACATCGAAGAACAGGGCTTTCACATCGGGCGTCATATTTCACTTCCTGTCGGTGCGGACAAGTGAAGCAAGAATAAGCTCTTTCTACCAGAGCGGGCGCTCCGTTGGGGCCGCCGCACATCTCGACAGCCAATTGAAAGCCCGTTATCGGTGCCTCTTCGACCACGCCGCAGCCGGCGTTACGGCAACAGACAAGGATGGGGGCGTTAGACCCCCGCACGAGGAAACCATGCGCGAGATGCAATCGCCCCGCCTGCCCAAGCTTAATCCGGATAGCTTTACGCCCGAACAGAAGGCGCTCGCCGACTCCATCAAGTCCGGCCCGCGCGGCGTGTTCAAATTGTCCGGCCCGTTCGCGATCTATCTGCATTCGCCCGCCTTCGGCGAGCTGGCGCAGAAGCTTGGCGGCCATGTGCGCTTCAAGACCAGCGTGCCGCCGCGCCTGTCGGAGCTCGCTATCCTGTGCACCGCTCACTTCTGGAAGGCGCAATACGAGTGGGCGGCGCATGCCGTCATCGCCGAGAAGCAAGGCGTCAAGCCGGAAACCATCCGCGCCATTCAACTCGGCAAGCCGCCGAAATCGGCGCCGAAGGACGAGATCGCGATCTATGATTTCGCCAAGGAGCTTTACGCCAAGCGCCGCGTTTCTACGCCGACGTTCAACCGCGTGAAGAAGCTATTGGGCGACGCCGGCACCGTCGAGCTCGTCGGCATCCTCGGCTATTACGCCATGGTGTCGATGACGCTCAACACCTTCAAGGCGCCGTTGCCGGAAGGCGTGAAGCCGGCATTTCCCGAGCCGAAGTAAAGCCCTGCGTCATTGCGAGCGCAGCGAAGCAATCCAGTCGGCGGTGCAGTTACTGGATTGCTTCCACCTTCGCGATCCGCGCTTCGGCGGACTCAAACCCCCGAAGCTCGCAGAGCGAGCGTAGGGGGTTCGTCGCTTCGCTCCTCGCAATGACGATTGCACTCACTTCCTATCCATCTGCATCATGCCGCCACCGGAGTTTTGCATCATCATCCCGCCGCCGTGGTCTCCCATCATCATGCCGCCGCCCGACACCGCGCCTGGTGCAGGCGCGCCGATGGCGGCGACCGGATAGTCGACCTCGACGGTGCCGGCCTGATCGAATTTTAGCGTCGCTTTGACGTCCTGGCCGGCCTCGAGCGGATGCTTGAGATCGACCAGCATCATGTGAAAACCGCCCGGCTGCAGCGTCACGGTTTCGCCGGGCTTGATTTCGAGCCCGCCCTCGACCGGACGCATTTTCATCACGCCGCCGTCCATGGTCATGCTGTGGATCTGGCATTGCGCTGCGGCATCGCTCGACACGCAGCTGACCCGATCCGCGGTCGCGCCTTTGTTGGTGATCGTCATATATCCGGCGGCGGACGACGCGCCCTTCGGCGTGGCACGCGCCCAAGGCTGTGAAATGTGCATCGAGCCGACGTCGTAATCGGCCGCCTGCGCGGGGAGACTTGCGACTTGCGCCAAGATCAGTGGCGACGCCAGCGCCGCGACCATCGCGGCCACGCGGTGTGCTTTGGACTTCCCGGTGAAATTCATCATCGTGCTGCTCCGTGTTGAATGCTTGCCCAAGCGGCAAAACCGCTGCCGCCATTTCGTCAGATTCAGGCAAGCGGCGGGGCACGGCAGCGATGGGCGCGGGCATCGCGCAGATATGAAACCGGCGCCGCAGCAACCATGACGGCGAGTGAATGCGTGAATGAAGGTGCATAGCCTGCCGGCGATGCAGCAACGGGACAAAGCGGCACGCCGCCGCAACATCCGCTAAGACAAGCGCCAAGGCAGTCAGGCCCGTGACCGGCCGGGACCGAATGACCGGTGCCGAGGACCGAGCAGATCGGCACGGCGGCAAATTCGCCGGCACCGGCTGGCGGAGCGCCGATCGCGAGCAAAATGGCTTGCAGCGCAAGCGCATAGGCCGCCACCAGCGCCACGATCGTCCGTAAGCAGGATCGCGGAGTCATTGGCGGAATCTAGAGGAGTTCGTTGGCCTTTGAAATGGCAGAAGGGCGCCGGAAACCAGCGGGGCGGTAGGAATTATCGTCGTACAGAACTGTTTAAGAAGCTTCGAGATTTCACCGCGGGAGGATATCCTGGCAATATGCAGGTAGCGCCGAAGCAACCAGAGCCGCGTAACGACGGGAAACTTGGGCAAGTGCTGCCGTTCCCGCAGCGGCGTCGCGGTGCGCCGAAATCTCCCAAAGGGGCCGGTCCCGTCAGCGAGACCGAGCCGGCATTGATCGACGATCTCGCGCGTTACGAAGAGGACGCCCCGATCGATTACCGCCAGCGCACGCTGATGAACGTCATCGCAGTGGCCATTGTGACGTTACTCATCGCCGCCGGGGTGTGGATCGCCGACACCATCGCGGTCATGGAAAAGGACGAGGACTGCGTGATGCAGGGGCGTGTCAATTGCGCGCCCATCGAGCTGCCGGTCCCGCAAAGGCAATAAAGCGTGCGGTTCTAACGCCAGATCAATTACGCGGCTGCGGCGCGCCCGACGCGTCGGACGTTGTGCGCGTCGCGCCATGCTCGGGAGCGGCGATAACGGGCGTGCTGCCATCCACCGCCGTCTTGGCGGGTGCCGTCGAGTTCATAGCGCCATCGCCGGTCTTGGGCGCTGCCGGCGTCGAGGGAATAGCCTCGGGCTTTGCCGCCTCACCCTCGGACCCAGCTTTGGTTCCGGCCTCTCCCGGTGCGCTGACTTGGACTGGAGCCGCACCTGCCGGACCCGGGCGACGTCCCCCGCCGCCGACGACGGCGAGAACCTCGGCGATGACGCGGGCATGCAGCCGCGGTGACTTGTCGATGGTGAGATGGTCGATATTGCGGTCGGAGCTCACGTCCATGTTGACGAGCGTGCCGTGAAAGCCGGCACCGCGGCGCATATAGGCGTAGTCGCGTTGCGTGATGTTGAGAACACGCGCGACATTGGATGACGCGGAGAATGACTGGGTGCCATCGAATGGCACGACGAGCGCCACCGGGACGCCCTTCCTGCCGAGATAATCGGCCATCTCCATGACGGCGTCGGCGCCGAGCGAATGGCCGATGAGAATGATCGGTCCCTCGCTGCCGGCCTTGTAACGCGCGGCGGCGCCGTCAGCGAGCGACTGCCAGTCGGCGTGGTTGTCGACGGTGGTATAGATGCCGTGCTGGTTCAATTGCGAGGCCAGCGTATCCATGCCGAGCGAGAAAATGTTCATCAGCCCGCGCAGCAGGTAAACGTGCGCGCGTGACTGCGCCATGCTGGGGCTTGTTCCGCCGGCGAACATCATCGCCGCCGCGAGCACCCCGATCGCTGAAATTCGCCACCGACCTGTCATGGCCTCCTCACACTTGCTGCCCGCCGTCCGAACCCAAGGCCTTGCCGTATTCTACGTAACCCGCATCGCACTGCCAGATTCCGCGACTGAAATCCCCCTGAATTCGGGGTGTGACCCGAATGTGAGCGCGACCTGTGCCAAAAATGCCACGGGGCGAACCCGGTTGGAACTCAGTAGATGCCTGGAATCACGCGAGAAGTGCGGCGCATATATGACCGGTACTCGTCGCCGAAAGCGCTGATCATCATCTCCTCCTCACGCCCGACCCGCCCGAAAAACAGAATGCCGAACCCGATCAAGCCGGCAGGCCCTGCAATCCAATTGGGCAACAGCAGGAGCTGCGCCAGCGCCATCAGCCAAAATCCCGAATACATCGGGTGCCGAACCACGCCGTAGACGCCGGTTGTGACGAGCGTGTGGCGCTCACGCAGGTCGAGGCTGACCGACCAATTTTGGCCGAGGTCGTGATGGGTCCGGTAAAACAGCCAGAGACAGACCACGTCGACGGCGATCCCCAAATAGCTCAGCGCTGGGACGAACGGATAATCGGCAAAGCGCGGAAAGTGGGTTGCAACATAGATCGCCGGCATGATGCCGAGACCGCTGAGCGAAGCGGCAAGGAGTGCGAATTCGCGGGCGCCGCGGGCCGAGTAGCGCACCGGCGTCTTGCGCGAGCGCCGTCCGGGCTGCTGCCGCAGAATGGCCCAGGCGATGCCGAACGTGAGCCAGATGATTTTCGAGAGGGTTGCCGTCACGAATTATGGCTCCGCGCTGGAAGCGAGCGCGATCGCGGCGCTGACGCGGCCCGCATCTTCGGCGTCGACCTGTGACAGGCTGCCGTCGGCGGCAAATGCCGCGACCGCCCTGTCGGGATTGTCGACGCGTTCGGTAAGCACCAGCGGCCCGCAACACAGCATGTAATAGTCGTAGAAGTAGCGCCGTTCATTTCCCATCACGGCCTGGCGGTGGATCCGGAGGAAATTGAGGCGGAAACGCCGGTAAGTGTGCTCTTCCACCATCATGCGGATGCGAATGATTTTGACGATTGGTTTGCCGGTCGGCGCCATCCCCAAGGCTGTGACCGGATCGACCTTGTACACATTAATGATGTCGACGAGCGCCTGATACTCCACCCAGTAAATGGCGGGCGCGTTCGCGACCCTTCCGACCGCTTCGCGAATCCAGCCGGCCCCCGGATGCAAGGCAAGCTTCAAGAGCGACGAGCCGCTCGAGACCAAGTGCAGCGGCTTGCCGCGGCTGCCGAGTTGCGGATCGAGCTTGAGCGCGCGATCGAGCACGATGATCGACAGCGGCGCGCCGAGACTATGGCCGTCGAACACGATTTCGTCGGCGTCGGTATCGCGGACCAGACGAACGAGTTCGTACGCTAGACGATCGAGCCGCACCTCGACTTCCGGTCGCAGGCGATGGACGAGGTCGCGTGCGAAATACCAATCGTCGAGCGCGTAGCGGATGTGCATCTTGCGGCCGAACGTGAAGCGCAGACCGATGAAAATCGCGAGCCAAAGGAGCGGCGCGACCATGGCGGGATACGGCAGTCCGGCATGACCGACCGCGTAGCGCGTCAGGCCGATCGCCAGCCAGGTCATGCCGAGGATGTAGACCAAGGGAGAAAGAAAGAAGCCGCCGTAGCGCCAGGCCACGACAAAATATTTCACGACTGTTCCGGTCAGGATGAATTCCATCAGGGCGGCGATGCCGAGCGGGAACCGCAGCCAATCGCTTTCGGCCGCGTCGGCGACGATGAAGTCGTCCCAGCGGAACTGGTGAAAGTCGGTGACGACCCGCCAGTTCGGCCCCCATGTCTCGATCGACCAGTTCGCCACCGCACCGTCAGGCGCAAGCCTGAGCGCCGATACATCGGCCTCGACGTTCCAGGCTTTGCGAAAGCGCGCCATTTCGCGGATGAAACGGCGATGCTGGTGCTCCGGCCCCACCGGCTCGTAGCCTGTCATCTGCACAAAGCAACGTTTGCGCACCAGCGCGTCGGGCATCGCGGGACCTCTCGGCGGGTTCATTAGGTAATATGGCCCGGCCGATCAAGGCGGCCCGGACCAGCCGCCACTTTGCCGGCCGCGATAAGCTCTTGGGCAGAGGGCCAAATCGGCCTTATCCGTCACCGGCCTAGCACGATACCGGGTGCGCCCGCCGCCGTTGAACTTCGCAGCATCCTTCGCTATACGGTGCGTTCACAATTGAGGGGCCCGACTTAACGGGCTTGCTCGCGCCGGGCTGGGCCGGCGCTCATTCCTCTAAAGACCTAAAGAGCACGCCCGATGTCCACCACGTTCGATAAAGTGGCTGAAATCATTGCGGAAACTTGCGATATCCCGCGTGAAAATATCAAGCCGGAAAGTCACGCCATCAACGATCTCGAAATCGACAGCCTCGATTTCCTCGACATTGCTTTCGCCATCGACAAGGCCTTCGGCATCAAACTGCCGCTCGAGCAGTGGACTCAGGAAGTCAATGACGGCAAGGCGACGACGGATCAGTATTTCGTGCTGAAGAACCTGTGCGAGCGGATCGACGAGCTGATCGCTGCCAAAGGCGCCTGAGGCGCCGGGGATGCGGCTTGAATATTTTCAGATGGTGGATCGCTTCGTCGAGGTGAACGCCGGCGAACGCGTCGCGCGCGCCATCTGCACCGTGCCGAAAGAGAGTACCGTCTTCGAGGGTCACTTTCCCGGCTATCCGCTGATGCCCGGCGTGCTCTTGATCGAATGCATGGCGCAAACGACCGGCTGGCTGGTGAGCGCGCTCACTGGCTTTACGGGCTTGCCGGCACTCGCCGGCGTGAAGGAAGCGAAGATCCGCGCCGCCGTATTCCCCGGCGATGTGCTCGAGGTCGAAGGCAGGGTTGTGCACGAAGGATCCGGTTACGCCATCGGCGAAGCCAAGATACGCTGTAAGGGCGCTGCCGTCTGCGACGCCCAGCTGACCTATCGCATCATTCCCTATCCGAGCCCGGAATTGCGCGCCGGGCTGTGGGAGTGGGCGGAACGCATCAACTTCCCGGCGAAGGAGTTTGCGAAGTGACCGAGCGCGAGGTGTGGATCACCGGCGTCGGTCTGCTCACCTGTCTGGGCGAGGGGCTGGACGTTGCCTGGACGCATCTCGAGCGCGGCGATCCGCCGGCCTACGACGACAAGAGCTTTGCGCCCTACATCGTGCATCAGCTTAAGCCGATGAGTTACGACAAGCAGATCCCGAAAAAGAGCGATCAGCGCCAGATGGAGACCTGGCAACGGGTCGGCGTTTACTCCGCCGGCATGGCGCTTACCGACGCCGGGATTGCCGGCAATGCCGAAGTCCTCGACCACACCGACATGATTGTCGCCGCCGGCGGCGGCGAGCGCGACATCGCGGTCGACACCGCGATCATGGCCGGCGTTCGCAAGACCAACCAGCCCGGCGCCTTTCTCAACGAGAGGCTGATGAGCGATCTGCGCCCGACACTGTTCCTGGCGCAACTGCCCAATCTCCTCGCCGGCAATATCTCGCTGGTCCATGGCATCGTCGGCTCCTCACGCACCTTCATGGGCGAGGAACCCGCCGGCGTCGACGCGGTGCGTGTCGCGCAGGCGCGTATTGCCGCGGGACAGAGCGAGCTGACGCTGGTCGGCGGCGCCTATCACGGCACCCGCTGGGACGTGCTGCTGGCGTTCGAGCTGGGCGGTGTCGTCCTCAAGGACAAATTCGCACCGGTCTGGGATCGTGGCCCCGAGGGCGGAATCGCTTTCGCCACCATGGGCGCCTTCCTGGTGCTGGAAAGCTCCGATCACGCCAAAGCCCGCGGCGCGCGTCCCCGGGCGCGGATTTCCAAGGTCTTTTCCGACCGGAATCCGCGTAAACCCGGTGAAACCGAGGCCTCCTTGCACCGGCATTGGGATGCGCTGGCGCCACAAATCGACCGGGCGCACGCCGCAGTCATTTCCGGCGCCGCAGGCCTTGAGCCCGCGACCTCGGCCGAACGTCATGTCCTGGAGGACATCGGTCTTCCGGTCCGCAACACCGGTACGTATATCGGGCATGGGGTCGATACCCAGTTCATGGCCAATCTGGGCATCGGCTGTGCGGCGATCGAGCACGGCAAGCTGTTTGCCCCGACGGGGACGGGAGATACCGGCGCAAGCCCGCCTGAGCTCTCCCAAGTCGTCGTCACCAGCGTCGGCAATTGGCGCGGCGAAGGGCTCGCGCTCCTCGAACGGGTGAATGGAGGGAAATCGTCATGACATCGACACGTCCCACCGCCAGCGCGCATCGCGACAGAGCCGGGCGCCCCGTAATCGCGGTCACCGGGATGGGCGTCGTCACCTCGCTTGGCGTCGGCAAAGCCGACAACTGGGCGAAATTGACCGCCGGCCAATCCGGCATCCGACGGATCTCGCGTTTCCCGCTCGACTCGCTGCGCACCACGATCGCCGGCACGGTCGACGACGTCTACAAGGAATATATGCCGCCCGCCGAGCTCTCCGAGCGCATTGCGCTCCTCGCCGGCGACGAGGCAGTCGCGCAATCGGGCATTGGCAGCAAAGGCCGCTTTCCCGGCCCCTTGTTTCTCGCTTTGCCGCCGCTCGAAATCGAGTGGCACTACCGCATCCAGATGGCCGAGAAGGCAGCTCCCGAGACCGACGCGGGCTATCCCGACCTGATGCGGGTGGCGCACGAGCCGCAATTCTCGCCGATCTACGAAACGTTGAAATACGGCATCATCGGCGAGCATCTCGCCGAGCATTTCGGCACCGAGGGTTCGCCGATCTCGCTGACCACGGCCTGCGCATCGGGCGCGACCGCGATCCAGCTCGGGGTCGAGGCGATCCGCCGCGGCGAATGCAAGGCGGCGCTGGCGCTCGGCGCCGACGGCTCGATCACGCCGGAGTCGCTGGTGCGGTTCTCGCTGCTGTCGGCTTTGTCGACGCAGAACGATCCGCCGTCGCAGGCATCAAAGCCGTTCTCGAAGAACCGCGACGGTTTCGTGCTGGCCGAAGGTGCCGGCGCCTTGGTGCTCGAGGACTACGACTACGCGGTTGCGCGCGGCGCGAAGATTCTTGGCATTCTCGAGGGCTGCGGCGAGAAATCGGATTCCTTCCACCGCACCCGATCGAGCCCCGACGGCAAGCCGGTGATCGCCTGCATGCGCAATGCGCTGGCCGACGCCGGCGTCGGACCGCAGGATGTCGATTACATCAACGCCCACGGCACCTCGACGCCGGAAAACGACAAGATGGAATGCCTCGGCGTCTCCACCGTGTTCGGCGAGCGTATCCGCAGCATTCCGATGTCCTCGAACAAATCGATGATCGGGCATACGCTGACCGCGGCGGGCGCGGTCGAGGCGGTGATCAGCCTGCTCACGCTGGACAATCAGCGTATTCCGCCGACCATCAATCACAGTATTCCGGATCCCGGCATTCCGCTCGACGTGGTGCCGAATGTGGCGCGCGACGCCAAAGTCACGCGCGTCATCTCCAACTCGTTCGGCTTCGGCGGGCAGAATGTTTCGCTGGTGCTGACGCGGGAGCCGGCGTGACCGACGCGACGGCCAATATTCTGGACAAGCAATCGAGCGCGGCGCAGACGATGCGCGCGCTGACCCTTGTCGGCGACCGCAAGATCGAACTGCTCGATATTCCGGCGCCGCCTGCGCCCGGCCCCGGCGAAGTGCAGATCGGCATCAAGGCAATCGGGCTCAATCACATCGACGTCTGGGGTTGGCGCGGCATGGCCTTTGCCAAGCGCAAGCTGCCGCTGATCGTCGGCGTCGAGGCCGCGGGTGAAATCAGAGCGGTCGGGCCGGACGTGTCCTCCTACAAGGCCGGCGACCGTGTCGTCGCCTATGGGGCGCTCACGTGCGGCACCTGCAAGGCTTGCCGCGAGGGCCGCGATAACCTGTGTGAGAACGTCGGCAGCATCATGGGCTTCCATGTCGACGGCTTTGCCCGCGACCTGGTCAATATGCCGGCCCGCCTGGTCGTGCCGATTCCGGCGGCAGTTAGTTTCCGCGATGCCGCCTGCGCGCCGGTCGCCTTCGGCACCGTGCAGCACATGCTGTTCGACAATGCCAAGCTCGA
>Ga0182016_10005365_pt1 | contig 13841 bp, 10 predicted proteins | sample 712S2MmetaG_FD_120491 | JGI IMG/M metagenome (GOLD analysis project Ga0182016, IMG submission 120491) | Permafrost microbial communities from Stordalen Mire, Sweden - 712S2M metaG | ecosystem: Environmental > Terrestrial > Soil > Wetlands > Permafrost | place: Sweden: Stordalen | collected...
CTGACGGCTAGGTGGCGGCTGGCGGGCCATCGGCCTGCCAGACTGCCCGGACCGCAGCCGCTGCCGCTCTGGCCTGGGCCCGGCCGGCTGTCGCCGCTGCCGCCCGGCGCGACAGGTCAAGCACGTTGGGCCCGATGGCCCGGATGGCCGCGCGGTCCGGTCTCAGGAGCACGACGCGGGCTCCCGCCGAAGCCAGCGCGGCGGCCTGCCGGCGGGGGCTGGTCATATGGCCGATGCCCTGGGCCACCGGTGCCACGATAACCACCCGCTCATATCCGGCCGCCAGGTCGGCGTTGGCTACCGAGCGCACACCGCCGTCCACCAGACGGCGATCCCCGATCGTGACCGGCGGCCAGACCCCGGGCACCGCGCAGCTGGCGCCAACCGCATCCACCAGCCCAGCCTCACCAGCAGAATCAAACACCACGAGCTCACCAGCCCGCGCATCCACGGCGGTCACCTTCAGCGTTTTAGCCGGCCAGCCGCCGGCCGGCAGCCGGGCCTCGAGCACCTTGCGCCGATCGGCCTCCGGCATGGTACGCGCGGCCAGCGCCCAGCGGCCGATCCGCGCCCGCGCCCGCACCGGGTCCCGGCTGGTGCTCATGACCCACAGCAGCCTGCCGATGACCCCCCAGCCCATCCGGGCGGCCGGCTCGGGAGCAGGCGGCGCGAGCTGCGCCTGGTACAGCGCCTCAAGCTGCTGCCCCGAAGCCAGGTCAGCGCCGACAACCGAGCCGGCCGATGTCCCGATGATCACATCAGCTGCGGCCAGATCGATGCCCAGCCCGGCCAGCCCGGCGATCAGGCCCGTCTCCCAGGCAATGCCGGTGACACCACCGCCACCCAGAACAAGCGCGCTTCTGCCCATGACTTCCTTGTACACCAATCCGCCACATTGACCCGAGCTAACGTGGCACCGGCAGCACGCGACGGCCCAGCCGCAACCTACCGCTGGAGGTGCGGCCGGGTAATCGCAAAGCGTCAGCCAGGCCGTATCAGCCCGCGCGCGTGGCCCCGCACAGGCTGACCCGTAATACGCGAACCGTAACCAATCAGGCGCGCTTGCGCGGGACAGCCACCAGTGTTCGTCAAAGCGGCGCGGAGCACGATGCTGGCTCATCCGGGCGACTCCTGCGCCAGGCCGTTCGGCGCAGCGGGCTGGGTTCGCACGTGCGGCTGGTACCGCGCCGCGAACGGGAGATCGCCAGGCCCGCATCGGCTGGGCCAGGCGCCGATGGCGTCCCGCGCGTGCTCCTACCCTGATGCCCTGGTGTCATGATGTGCTGGCCCGGCGCGCACGTACCGGTTGTGAGGCGAGTTCGACTCCGCGGTGCCACACGCCGCGAATGGAGAGCGTGTCAGCCGGGCCGGTCAGTGGATCGCCGTCGACGAGCAGCAGGTCGGCGAGCGCGCCCGGGACGATGCGGCCGCGGTCCGTGAGCCCGAACCGGCGCGCGGGAGTGGAGGTGGCCGCGCGCAGGGCGTCTTCGGGCCGCAGTCCTGCCGCGGCCAGCAGTTGCAGTTCTTGATGCAGACTGGCGCCGTGCGCGAGTCCCCCGAGGATGGGGATGGGTTCCGACACGTCAGAGCCCGCCAGTATGTCCACGCCCGCGTCGCGCAGGGCCCTGATACTGGCGTACGCGTTGTCCAGGCTCCCCTGCGGATAGACGTTCATGCTGCCCGACAGCGAGTCCAGCCACCTTTTGTCCAGCCTGGAGCGCACCCGCTCATCGGCAGCTAGCGTGGCGGCGTTGTTCCCGAAAGCCGTCGAGAGCGTCACCAGGGTGGGTACGACGAAAACGCCAGCTGTGGCTATGTTGTCGATGAGTTCCCGGGTGGGTGAATCGAGGAACAAGTGCCCGAGGCCGTCAACTCCCGCATCGACGGCTCGCTGGGCACCTTCGGCCGTCGTGATGTGGGCGATGGCGAGCTTGTCGTGGCGATGCGCTTCTTTCACCGCGGCGGCGAGCGTCGCGTCGTCAAGGACGGGAAGTCCTGGGAAGCCGATGCAGCTGCCGTCCTCGATAAAGACCTTGATGTAGTCGGCGCCCCTGGATACCTGCCTGGACACGAATCGTGCCGCCTCGCCGGGAGTCGAGACGGACGGGAACCGATAGAAGAACCGGATGAACAGGTTGCTGCTCGAATTCATGTACTCGGTAGGGTGGCCCCCCTTCGGGGTGACGCCCATTTCCGCGGAACGCAGGTCTGCGACATCGTTCCGTTCAGCTATCTCCCTGCGCCGCCTGGCTGACCAGCGCCCCATCATCTCCAGTTCCGTGGTGACGCCGAATTTCAGCGCGTCGCGCAGGCCAGCCATGTCGGTGTGAACGTGGGAATCGATCAGCCCGGGCATCAGGGTGGCGCCGCGACCATCGACGACCACAGCATCGCGCGGCACCGAGGGACCCACCGCCTCGATACGAGCGCCGCCGATAAGAACGGTCGTGTCGCTGATCGCGCGCTCGCCGTCAAAGATTCGCACATTGGCGATGGCCGTGGCGCGGCTCATGCGACCCACTTCCGTCCGGACGACCTTGGCGCCCCGGGCACCCGCGGCAGCGGATGGCGAGCATCGTCTCGTAACAGTTCCCGGTCAGGGCACATGCGGGGCATGGAACGACCCGCATTGGGGGACTTCGGCCCGGACCAATTCTGGCATCGGGACGATCTGTTGCTCAGCTGCTCATCGGATCACGGAGGGTACGAGCGAGGCTGGAAGCCTTCGCCGCCGGTGATGTCGTCGCTGTCGTTCATGTCGAGTGGACCGCCCCGATGCGGGGAAGGGCGGCGCCCCTGGCTAGTGGAGGCCGGTGACCTGCTCGATGTCGTACCGGGCGCGAAGGTCGGCCACGACATCGGCATTCGGCCGGCCCTTGCTCGCCTAAGGACGACGAACACCGTCAGGATCATGTTCAGCGGGCCGTGTACCCGCCGTCAATCACAAGTTCGCTGCCGGTGACGAACTTCGCCTCGTCGGACGCGAGGTAGAGGATGCCGTAGGCGATATCCTCAGGCTCGCCCAGATGCCCGATCGGATGCAGCTCAGCGAGCTGGCGTCGTGCCGCCTCAACATCTCCCAGCTCGCGGCAGACGTTCTCGACCATCGGCGTCCAGATAAAGCCAGGGTGCACCGAGTTCACGCGAATGCCGTCCGCGGCATAGAACAGGGCGTCAGTCTTGCTCATGAGCCGCACGCCACCCTTCGTGGCGTGGTACGGGGGCGAGTCCGGCGCGCCGACCAGCCCGTAAATGGAGGACAGGTTGATGATGCTGCCGCCGCCCGCCTGCCGCAGGTAGGGGATCGCGTGCTTGGTGCACAGGAACACGCCATTGAGGTTGACCGAGATGACATGGTTCCATTCCTCCAGCGTGACCTCGTGGGTGGGCTTGTTCACTCCGGAGATGCCCGCATTGTTGACCAGGACGTCCAAGTGGCCGAACGCGTCCGCCACCTCCGCGAAGACGCGCTGGATGGCTTGTTCGTCGGTGGTGTCGAGCTGCCAGTACTGCGCCTGGCCGCCGCGCTGCTTGATCTCATCCGCCGCTTCGAGGCCAGCCTCCGACTGGATGTCGGTGACCGCGACCTGTGCCCCTTCTCGTGCGAGCAGACCGGCGGCCGCGCGGCCAATCCCGTACGCAGCTCCGGTGATCACCGCAACCTTGCCGTCTACCCGGCCCATCTCTCCATCCCTTCCGAGCCCAGCCGCTCTGCATTCTGGACCGCCCGCTCCGGATCCTTGGCCAGTACCGTGTGCCCAGCGCGGCCGGCCCCGTGATAGGTGCGAACCTATAGATGCCAGACAGGTGTCCATAGGACGCAAGTCCCCCAGGCTGGCGGGACTTCGGTCACTACTACTAACCACTCGCACGGATTGCCGCAGGAAAACCGGCACAACTCCAGGCCGGTCACCCACGCCAGACCGTCCGCAGCGAGATCGTGCAGGCGGGAGGGGCGGCCCGGACGATATCGCCGCACGCCGCATCGCGGTGCAGCCCCGCGAGCAGGTCTCAGGCACACCCGTAAGCTGCGAGTGGGGCCTAGCCGCGGCACCCGGCCAGACATCCCGTTCGGAGGTTGTCCTGTGATCGATCTTTCCGGCCGCGTCGTCATCGTCACGGGCGGCAACAGCGGCATCGGACTCGGCATCGCCCGCGGCGTCGCCCGGGCCGGCGCGTCCGTCGCCGTCTGGTCGCGTCGCCACGAGCGCAACCTCGCGGCGGTCGCCGAACTGGAAAGGCTCGGCACCACGGCCATCGGCGTGCAGTGCGACGTCAGCGACGAGGACAATGTGGCCGCCGCCATGCGGGAGACGCTGGACCGGCTCGGCCGCCTCGATTGCCTGGTCGCCAACGCCGGGACGACCGGCAAGCAGTCGTTCATCGACATGTCGCTCGGCGAGTGGCACCGCGTGCTGCAGGTCAACCTGGACGGTGCCTTCCTCTGCTTGCGGGAGGCGGCCCGCGTGCTGGTCGGGCAAGGGCAGGGCGGGTCGCTGGTGGGCGTGTCGTCGACCAGCGCGATCGACGGAGCTCCCGGCCAGCAGCACTACGCGGCCAGCAAGACGGCGATGCTCGCGGTGATGCGCGCCCTGGCCGTCGAGCTGGCCCGGCACCAGGTGCGGTGCAACAGCCTCCTCCCCGGTTGGACCGACACCGAACTGCTGGCCGAGGCCAAGACACACGAGAAGTTCGTGACCGCCACGATCGGCCGGACGCCGGTCCGCCGGTGGGGCACGCTGCACGACTTCGAGACCGTCGGGGCGTTCCTCGCCGACCCCTCGCTCATCTTCCATACCGGGGACAGCATGGTCGTCGACGGCGGCTACACGATCTTCTGATTCCCTATGGAGGATCAGTGGCTGGCGGCGGTATCGCCGTGGTGACAGCGAGCCGGGCGGACTGCAGCCTGCGGGTGTGGGAACTGCTACGCGGCAGCGCCACGCTCGTACCGCTCAGCATCCGGCCGCGCTGCCTGCTCAAAGTCAGCGACGCACTGGTGATCGGGCACGACGAGGGAGTCCTCGCCCTTTCCCTCGTCACTGGCCTCAGCGAAGACCCGCAGAGTCGGACCTCAGCCGACCCTGTCAGCCATGCACGGCCGGACACAGAGCAACGCGTTCGGTGCGCCGATGGTCCGGGCACTGCCTGCCACGACGTACCGAAACGGCGGCGCTGGGCGTCTCGGCCACCTGCGTTGTTCGTTTCTGAGGCGTCCTACGCTCAGCGGCGCAGGGTGGTCTCCCGCTGCATGTGCGACAGCTTCTCGGGATTGCGCACGGCGTACAGCCCGCTGATGAGGCCGTCGTCGATGCGGACCGCTATGACGGTGTCGATCTCGCCGTTGAGCTGGAGGATCAGCGCGGGGTACCCGTTGACCTGTGCCGGCTGCAGCGACGCTGCGGCGTCGATCCTGCCCATCCCGGCGGCCAGCAGGCGGGCCACCTTGCCGGCCCCCACGATGGGCCGCGGGACGGCCTGCTTGATTCCGCCACCATCGCCCAGGAAGACGACGTCCGGCGCAAGGATGTCGAGCAGGCTCTGCAGATCGCCCGTTTCGGCCGCCCGCTGGAATGCCTCGAGCGCGTGCCGGGCCTCGGCCGGGGTGACGACCCCGCGCGGCCGGCGGGCCGCGACGTGTGCCCGCGCCCGGTGCGCGATCTGGCGGACCGCGGCTGGGCTCTTGCTGACGGCTTCGGCGATCTCGCCGTACCCGAGGCCGAACACCTCGCGCAGCACGAACACCGCCCGCTCGGCCGGCGTGAGGGTCTCCAGCACCAGCAGCATCGCCATCGAGACGCTGTCGGCCAGCTCGACATCCTCAGCCACATCGGGCGCGGTAAGCAGCGGCTCGGGCAGCCAGGAGCCAACGTAGGACTCCTTGCGGCGGCCGAGCGTGCGCAGCCGTGCGAGCGCCTGGCGGGTGGTGATACGGACCAGATACGCACGCTGATCCCGAACCGTAGCGAGATCGACACCCACCCACCGCAACCAGGTCTCCTGAAGGACGTCTTCAGCGTCGGCGGCCGAGCCAAGCATCTCGTAGGCGACGGTGAACAGCAGGTTGCGGTGGGCGAGGAACGCCTCGGTGGCGGGGTCCGCGCGGCCGTCGCGGCTCATGCTCCCGACGCGATCTTCTGGCGCGGTCCGTGACATGCCAGCCATGGGTGGGCTCCTGTTCACTCTCGACTGCGTTACCCACCAGACGCCGGGCCGCACCGTTTTGTGACACCGACACGGCAGCCGTTCCTTGTTGCCCGCGGCCAAATGACGTGATGCCGCGTCAGGCTCGCGAGCAGCGATGCGGCAGATATCACCGAAGTAGCCACTTGCGTGTGGCGCACGTCACGTAGCCGGCGTTGTCACAGGGACCGGATCGCCGGCATCTCGTGTTCGTTCAGTCCAGCAGCACGCAACACACGAGTGAGGACGAAGTCATGGAACCCCGGTTCAGCATGTTCGACAACGAGATCGGCGCCAAGTTCAGCAAGCGGTTCGCCAGCGCCAGCCTGGTGATCGCGCAGTCGCCGCTGCCGAAGTCCACGCAGGAGCTGGTGGGGCTGCGCGCCAGCCAGATCAACGGCTGCGGTTGGTGCGTCGACCTCCATACCAAGGAGGCCGCGGCCGCCGGTGAAACCGCGGTCCGGCTCAACCTGGTCGCCGCCTGGCGCGAGTCCATCGTGTTCACCGAGGCCGAGCGGGCCGCGCTGGCGCTCACCGAGGAGGGCACCCGGCTCGCCGACGCCTACCACGGCGTGTCCGACGAGACCTGGGCCCAGGTGCGCAAGCACTACAACGACGACCAGATCGCCGCGCTGGTCTCCCTGGTCGCCATGATCAACGCGGCCAACCGGCTCGGCGTGATCGTACGCCAAAAGGGGGGTTCCTACGAGCCCGGCATGTTTGCCGGCATGACGAGCTGACCGGCAGGCGAATGCCGGTCCGGCCCAGGATCATTCGACCCGGCCCGGACCCGCGGCGTCCGGGCATGCCGACCTGATCGGGACGGCGGGCGTTCCCGTCCGCCACGTCCGGTCCTCCGGCAGGTTCCACGGCCTCGATCATCGCATGATGCCGGCGCTCCGGCGCTGGCTGCCGTCCGCCGGTATCAGGGCCGCCAGGTTCGCCGTAACCGTGGTTCCCGATGAGCCTCGGAGGGGCGGCGCTTTAGCAACCCCGTCGGCAACCGCCGTCACTACGACACACCGCGCAGGCGTCAACTGTGAGGATCCTGACAATTCAGGCCTGCGGCCGCCCCCATGGGGTGGACTGGCCGCGTGCGCGGGAGATTTGCGGCTCCCATCGGGCACCCGGCATCGCGCTAGGCGGCGATGGCGGGGGGACGCGGGGCGCGGCGCAGCCATTGCCAGAACGTGCGTCGCGGCCGACGGGGCGGAGGGGGCGGCCCGGCGGTGATGCCTGCGCCGCGAACCGAGCCCGAAATCTCGACGCGCAGCAGGATGGGGTCGCCAGGGCCAGGCGGCTCGGGCAGCGTGACGCTCCCGCCGTGCTGTGATATGTCACCGGCGTCCACCACGATGCCCGGCCTGGTGATCAGCCTGAGCCCCCCGCCTCTCACCTCGGCGGTGATGCGCAGCAGTGGCTGCGTGATCACCGCCTCGGTGAAGTCCAGCGTCACGCCGCCGCCTCTCACCTTGACGTCCAGTTCCTTCGGCACTACCCAGCGGCCATCCCGGCGGGCGCTGCTGCCGTGGACGTGGATCCGAACCAGATCCTTCGGCGTGGCGCTCGCCGCGCCCGCGCCGGGCGGCACGACAGCGGCACCCGGCGTCGCCGGCAGGTCGGCAGTCAGCGCCGCAAGCTCGGCGTAGGTTCTGGCGGTCAGCGCGCGTTCCAGGCGGTCGTCCAGTTCTTCCGCGGAGAGCCGGCCGTCCCCGGCGGCTACCCGCAGCAGTTCCACCACCTGATCCCGGTCCGCGTGTGATGCGCGGAGTTCCTCGCCCGCGACGGTGGCAGGCAGGCCGCTCTGGCCGCCCCTGCTGGATTGTGGGTCCGCCATGCCCAAACCCTAAGACAACGCGCCGGTGCGCGCCACGCCAGGCGACTTCGCGGTTGCGGCCGGCCTCAGGCCCGTGCAAGGCCCTCCAGGCCGTGCAGTGCGGGCTGGCTAAGGCGGTGGCGGGGATCCAAGGGTTGCCGTCGAGGGCCTGGGTGAGTGCTTCGAGCCATCCGGTGCCGTGGCGGGTGGCGGTGGTGAGGCCAAACCTGGTGCCGCGTAGACTGCCGGCCCCGCTGGGAGCGGTGCCGTCCTGGTCAGAATGTCCGGAATGCCGTCCGTCCTGCAGCGGCCCGAAGTAGCCTGGATCGTCCCGCGCTTGCGTGTCCCGGGCACGACCAGGCGGAATCACAGCACGATGGATGGGGTGGGCCATGGCCATCTTTAAACCTGGCCTGCGGCCAGTGGGGGAGCCTAGGGATAAGGGTCTCAAGACAGGCGCTCTCGGCCTGGTATCTAGCGTGGTCATGGGCGTGGCGTCGACCGCCCCGGCCTATAGCCTGGCCGCGACGCTGTTCTTCGTGGTGGCCGCCGTCGGGCTGAAGTCCCCGCTGGTCGCCGTGTTGGCGTTCGTGCCGATGCTGCTGTGCTCGATTGGCTTCAGCGAGCTGAACAAGGCCGATCCTGACTGCGGGACCACGTTCATCTGGGCGGCCCGGGCGTTCGGGCCGAAAACCGGCTGGGCCGGCGGCTGGGGCGTCGTGGCGGCCGATGTCCTGGTCATGGCCAGCCTGGCCCAGGTGGCCGGGCAGTACGTGTTCTTCCTCTTCCAGGGACCGAGCAGCGCGATCGGTGCGAATGCCGCCAGCGGCTGGGTTCTGCTGGTCGGCATTTTGTGGATTGTCGCGATGACCTACATCTGCTACCGCGGCATCGAGGTCTCGGCCAACTTCCAGAAGGCCCTGCTGTCCATCGAGATCATCTTGCTGCTGGTCATGTCGGTCACGGCACTGGTCCGGGTGCTGGGCAGTCACCCGCCGGCAGGGTCCCTGCACCCGAGCTTCAACTGGCTGTCGCCGTCGCACCTGCCCGTCTCGGCCTTTGTGTCCGGGATCATCTTGATGCTGTTCATCTACTGGGGCTGGGATACCGCCTTGTCGGTGAATGAGGAGACCGCGAACAAATCCCGGACGCCGGGCCGAGCGGCGATCATCTCGACGGTCCTGCTGCTCGTCACGTACGTGATCGTGATCGTCTCCGTGCAGGCATTCGCCGGCATCGGCGGCAAGGGCATCGGGCTGACGAATCCGGCGCACCAGTTCGACGTGCTGTCGGTAACCGGCGGCGCGATCTTCGGCAGCTCCGGGCTCGGCACGGTCTTGTCCCGGCTCCTGATCCTCATGGTGCTCAGCTCGGCCGCCGCCTCGACCCAAACCACGATCTTGCCGACCGCACGCACCACGCTGTCGATGGCCGCCTACGGGGCGGTGCCCCAGTCCTTCGCCAAGATCCACCCCAGGTACCTGACCCCGACGGTGTCCACCCTCGTGATGGGCGCGATCTCGATCCTCCTGTACATCCCGCTGAACTACATCGCCGGCGGCAACCCGATCGCTGACGCGGTCACAGCGATTGGCCTGTACATCGCGTTCTACTACGGGCTGACTGCGTTCTCCTGTGTCTGGTACTACCGGGCCACGCTGACCAGCAGCGCCTGGAATCTGTGGATGCGCGGCATCCTGCCTGGGCTGGGTGGCCTGATCATGTACGCGGCTGGCTTCTACAGCTTGCAGAGCGACTGGGTTGCGTCCAACAGCTACACGGAGTGGACGGTGCCAGTCCTGCACTGGCAGATCGGCGGTATCTTCATCATCGCCGCGCTGGCCGCAGTGGCCGGAGTGATCGGCTTTGCCTTCATGCACGTCACCGCCCCCGCCTTCTTCCGCAAAGAAACGCTCTCCAGGACCGCTCCCGTGCTCGTGGTTGACCCGGACTCGCTGTGAGCCAGGCCGCCGCTGGGTCAGCCGGGACATCCACCCACAGCCTGACGAGCCGGGCGGCGTGCCCGGCGACGCCGGGCACGCTGCTCGCACCTTCCCGGATCGGGCCGGGTCTTGCCGGAGCGGGGCGGCATCCGGATGCCGTCCGCTCGGGAGAGGGTCTAGGCACTGGAGGGGATTGCTTATCCGCGCAGGTAATTGGCAGGCTAGGGCAACAATGGCCAGTCTGGCCGCCAGCTGGTTTCACCGACGAAGGCGGACTCGGACGCGGGAAAGCGGGAATAGGGATCATGCCTCTTCGGCTCGGCCAGCCGGTGCCAGTGCCGCCAGTGAACCGGATCTGGCTTCGCGCCCCGGCCGGCCCGGGGTCCGCCATGCCACAGGTGCACGGGCGGTGCACCCTAACATGACCTGCTCAGCCAGCCGGAAGAACGGCCCCGCCCGCGCGGCCCGCATACGGCGGGCCGTGGGCAGCCCGCCGTGAGCGGCGCGGCTCCCGGCCGGCCGTCCTGGCCCATCCGGTCCGGGACGGTGCCGGCGCTGGCCGACGGCTTTACTGCCAGGCTGGAGACGTCCCCGGGCCTGGCGGCTGCGCTGCCGGCCGGGGCTGCGGTTGCGCTCGTCCCCGATCGGGCGGCGGCACCAGCTACCCGCCCCGGCCCGCTGGCGGCTCCCGATACGCAGGACTGGCTGAGGTCGTCGGGTAAGACCCAGCTCGCGGCGGCCTTCGCCGAGTCGCTGTGGCAATCAGGCGGTGTGGACCTGCTGGTCTGGATCGAGGCCACGAGCCGGGCCTCGGTGCTGTCCGGCTATGCCGCGGCGACGGCCGCCGTGACCGGCCGGGACCAGGCGAGCAGCTGTGAGTCAGTCGCTGCCCAGTTCCTCAGCTGGCTGGGCGAGACCAGCCGCTCATGGCTGGTGGTACTCGACGACCTGTCCGACCCGGCGACCCTGGATGGTCTGTGGCCGGCCGGCCCGGCTGGCCGGGTGCTGGTGACCTCCGCCGAGGAAGCGGCCGTCCCCAGCGGCATGCGGATCGTGCCGCTCGGGCCGTTCAGCCTGCGCGAGGCCATCAGCTATCTCAGCGGACGCCTGGCGGCCGACCCGGACAAGCGGCACGGTGTGATCGAACTGGCTCAGGACCTGGACTTGGAGCCGGTCGCGCTGACACAGGCCAGCGCGGTGATCGCCAACACCCCGCTGTCGTGCCGCGAGTACAGGGCCCAATTCATGCACGGGAGGGACCAGCTGGCGGAATCGTCCAGCGCACGGCCGTCAGCAGCCGCGGTGACATGGACGTTCTCGCTCGGCCGGGCGGACCAGCTGGCGCCGGGCCGATCGGCCCAGTTGCTGCTGGCCCTGACCGCCCTGCTGGACGGGCACGGCATTCCCGAAACCATCCTCACGGCTCCCGCGGCAGACGATTTCCTCGCGGGCGACGGTAACCTCCCGGCCAACGGGGAGACCGCCCCTGCGGCGCTGGCGGCCCTGGAACAGGCCGGCCTGCTGACCGTCGTACCGGTGACCGCACCGCCGACAGTCCGGATCAGCCCAGTGCTGCAGGCGGCGCTGCGGGCCGAGATACCTGAAGGCATGCGGGATCAAGCGGCGCGTTCGGCCGCGGACGCGCTGCTCCAGGCCTGGCCGGAAGGGGAGCAGCCTGGCTGGCCTGCCTCCGGCCTGCAATCGTGCGTGGCGACCCTCCGGCGGATCACCGGAGACCAGCTGTGGGACGGCGGCTGCCATCCTGTGCTGATGCGGGCGGGGGACAGCCTGGACCGCGCCCGCCTGACCGAACCTGCCGCGGACCATTGGCGCGACCTTGCCACGACGAGCGGCCGCTTGCTCGGGGGCGAGCACCCGGATACGTTGCTGGTCGGCCAGCGGCTGGCCGACGCCTACCTTGCGGCCGGGCGCGCGGCCGACGCCATCCCGTGGTTCCAGTGGGCCCTCGACAGGCTGACCGACAAGCTCGGGCCGGACCACCATGACGTGATCGAGGCGCGGCGCCGCCTGGGCCACGCCCTCGTGGCGGCGCTCCAGGTCCCGGCTGCGATCACCGTCCTTGAACGCGCGGCGGCCCAATTCGAGCAGGTCTGCGGGCCCGGGCATGCCGACACGCTTGGCGCGCGGGACGAGCTCGCCGCCGCCTACATGGCTGCGGGCCAGTACTCCGACGCCATCACCCTCTACCGGCGCACGCTGGCCGACCGGGAGCGCGCCCAGGGAGCCCGGCACCCGCAGACGATGACTACGCGTCACGGCCTGGCCGACGCTTACCTGGCCAGCGGCCGAGCAAAAGAGGCAGTCGCGGCCTACAGGCGGGTGGTGGCCGACCGGGAACGCGTCCTTGGGCCCGATAACTTGGACACCCTTACGGCGCGGAACAACCTCGGCGCCGCCTACCAGAAGACGGGCAAGCCGGCGGCGGCGGAGCTGGCCTGCGAGCAGGCCTGGGCCGGGTTCGAGCGGGTGCTGGGCCCGCGTCACCCTGATACGCTGCGAAGCCGTGCGGCGCTGGCCCAGGTGTACCGCCAGCTTGGGCGCTATGGCAACGCCCGCGCCCTGCTACGCGACACGGCCGACCGCCTGCAGCGCATCTTGCCCGATGATGATCCGCTGATCACCGAACTGCGCCAGAGCCTGGCCGACATCGGCGAGGAGTAACCCCCATGGAGGAAGCGCGCCCTGGGACGTGCTGCACCAGGGCATCGCCAGCCAACTCGGGGTCAGCATCGGCACCATCACGATCGCGGTCAGCCCGGTGGTGTTGCTCGCATGGGTGCCGCTGCGCGAGATGCCCTGGCTGGGCACGCTCTCCAACGCGCTCGTGGCCGGCCTGGCGACCAACCTGGGACTGCCCTTCCTGCACGAGCCGCGCCCGCTGGATGGCCGGACCGCGCTGATGGCGCTCGGCATCGCTGGTAACGCGGTCGCGACCGCGATGTACATCGGCGCCCGGCTCGGCCCCGGCCCGCGCGACGGCCTGATGACCGGCCTGAACCGCCGCACCGGACGGCCGATCTGGGTAGTCCGCACCTCGCTCGGCCCGCACGGAGCGTTAGCGACCGAGGACACACAAGCGCGGTGCGGCAGTCGGCGTCAACGTGTGAGCGCTTACTCAGGAAGTTGCGATCCGTCGCGGCTGACGCGGAAGAACAAGAACCATGTGAGCGGGGCGCCGACTATCAGCGCCGCGATGCCGATCACCAACTGCCCCATCGCTATGCCAATGCCCGAAAAACAGCATGCTGAGCGACGACAGCACCGCGACGGCAAGCCGCCAACCACCACGGTGGGCGGCCGCACGGAACGGCGCCGGGCGCAACAGCCAGAACCGCCCGACGATTATCACCGCAACCGCGATAAGCACGTAGCGAAAGGGACTGTCCACACTGAATTGCTGACTTTCGACTACTGCGGCCGCCGTTTGCGCTGTCAACCCAGCTCTCTATTTCATTCTCGGTAGAATGCAAGCGTCTCAGTTCTGTCCGCACGCCCGCAGAGGGCCTCGCGCCCGGCATCCAGCTGCGGGCCCTGGCCAGAAGGACAGCGGCCATCCCGACCTGGCGCAGGCACTGCGGCGCACGCTATGTGGCACCGGACGCCCTCGACGTGCCGGGCCAGGCGGCGCCGCCACCACCGCAGCGGCCCTTTTGGCAGGCTGCTGATTCCTGCCGGAGGCCGGCGTGCCGGCCGCCGGTTACGGGTCCTTCTGTGTAAGTTTCTGCCATGGCGAGGGGGGATTATCGGCTGACCGCCGTCTTGGCCTTCCTGCTCGTCGCGGGCACTACGGCGGCCGGCTGGCAGGGTGGCCGTCCGGCAGATAACGCGGCGTCCCGGGCGGTGCGGCCACCCCCCACCGGACGGGCGGCAGCTATCGA
>Ga0182016_10005366_pt1 | contig 13834 bp, 13 predicted proteins | sample 712S2MmetaG_FD_120491 | JGI IMG/M metagenome (GOLD analysis project Ga0182016, IMG submission 120491) | Permafrost microbial communities from Stordalen Mire, Sweden - 712S2M metaG | ecosystem: Environmental > Terrestrial > Soil > Wetlands > Permafrost | place: Sweden: Stordalen | collected...
ACGCGTTTCGAGGCCGGTGCGCTCGACTTCGAGCTGGATCTTTTCGGCGGAAAGTTTTTCAAGCCGGACAACATTGCCCTGCTTCTGCAAATCGAGCGCCGTGATTTCGTTGCGTAGGCGCGACAAATCCTGCGCGGCGGCAAACGCGGCGGACTGCGCCTGGCGCAACTGCTCCTGTTGTTCGCGCAAACCATTTTCGATCTGCTGCAAGCTTTCGCGTTTCGCCTGCAAGCTTTCGCGATGCTGTTCCAGCGCGGTCTCGGCGACGCCAAGCCGTTCCGTCACGGAAAGCAGTTCGCTGGACGCGGCATGGCAGCGTTCCTCAGCCTGCATGATTTCGGCCAGCGCCCTGGCGTTCTGCGATTCGATTTCGCGCAGCCGTTCCTCGTTGAACTGGATGCGGCTTTCGTTGCGGTCAATCTCCGCCTTCAATTCCAATCCGCGCTGCTGCTGCGCTGCAACTTGGTGTTCCAGATCGGAAAGCAGTTCGCGCAGTTTGGTAATTTCATTTTCAAACCGGAGAACATCATTCGAGCCGGTTTCAATTTCGTTGCGCAGATTTTCCACGGTGGTCTGGCGTTCGGAAATTTCCCCTTGCAGCACGTCAAACTGATGCCGCGCCAACTGCGTTTCCAGATGCTGAAGCTCCTGGGAAATTTGTTTGTAGCGGCGCGCTTTGCCGGCCTGGCGTTGCAAGGAGCCGATCTGCCGTTTCACTTCCTTGATCGTGTCGGCGATGCGCAACAGATTTTGCTCGGTGTATTCCAGCTTGCGGAGTGATTCCTTTTTCTGCGACTTGAATTTGGTGATGCCGGCGGCTTCCTCGAAAATCATCCGGCGATCTTCCGGCTTGCTGGAAAGAATCTGCGTGATGTGCCCCTGCGCCAAAATGCTGTAGCTCGTGCGTCCGATGCCCGTGCCCATGAACAGTTGCTGGATGTCCTTGAGCCGGCACGGAGTTTTGTTGAGAAAATATTCACTGCCGCCATCGCGATAAATCCGGCGCGTCAGCGTGACTTCGTCGTAGGCGACCTCGACGCCGGCCGCGCGAAGATTTTCCCCGTCCACACCACCAAGCGTGAGCGAGACTTCGCCCATGCCCATCGGTTTGCGGCCGTCGGTGCCGTTGAAGATCACGTCCGCCATTTCGCCACCGCGCAACGCCTTGGCCGACTGCTCGCCCAGCACCCAGCGGATGGCGTCGGAGACGTTGGATTTGCCGCAGCCGTTCGGCCCGACGATGGCCGTGACGCCGGGTTGGAAATTGAGCGCGGTCTTATCCGCGAAGGATTTGAACCCGAAAACTGTTAAATTTTTGAGATACATTGCTCGTATATAGACAACCAAAATTGCCCGGTTAAGTAAAGCAAAAAACCGCAATATAATGGACACAATTGCACTTGTGGCACAACTAATTGGTGAGGAACCGTGGTTTGATGCTGTGCCGACAAACGCTGCTTTACCGCGAATATGATATGATTTTTACGCCCGAGAGTCGGTTTCGTCAAATGATATTTAACGGAAGCGCCGAAAATAATTTTTGACAAGCTATAAAGTTTGAATCAATCTATCCGCATCCGTTGATTTGACGGACTCATGACGAGTGGACGAGGGACTGGCCCGATGACCCCACGGCAACCGATTGAACTTTGGTTTCAATGACAGGTGCCAATTCCAGCTCAAGCATCATCAGCTTGGGGAAAATGAGAAGAGCACAACCGTTTTGTCGCCCCTTCTCGTCTTGAGTTGGGGCTTTTTTTGTTGCCCGAATCAAATCGCCGGAAACCAAAACGATTATGAGTGAACAACACGGTTTCATGAAGGCGCTCAAGTGCCGCGAGTGCGGACGCGAATATCCGCTCACGGCCACGCACGTCTGCGAATTCGACTTCGGCCCGCTTGAAGTCGCCTACGACTACGACCGCATCAAAAAATCGCTGACCAAGGCGGCCATCGAGTCGCGCCCGAAGACGATGTGGCGTTACCGCGAGCTGCTGCCCATCGCCGGTGAACCGACCGTCGGACCGCTGGTCGGATTCACGCCGCTAGTCAAAGCCGACCGCCTGGCCAAGGCGCTTGGCATCCGCGAGCTTTACGTCAAGAACGACGCCGTCAATTATCCGACGCTCTCGTTCAAAGACCGCGTCGTCAGCGTCGCCTTAAGCCGCGCGAAGGAACTCGGTTTTGAAACTGTCGCGTGCGCCTCGACCGGCAATCTCGCCAACTCTGTCGCCGCCAACGCCGCGAGCGCCGGTTTGAAATCCTACGTTTTCATTCCATCGGATTTGGAGCACGGCAAGATTGTAAATTCCCTCATTTACGGCTCGAACGTCATTGGCATCAAGGGCCATTACGACGAGGTGAACCGGCTCTGCGCCGAGATCGCCGGCAAATTCGGCTGGGCGTTCGTGAACGTCAATATGCGCCCCTACTACGCCGAAGGCTCGAAGAGCATGGCGTATGAAATCGCCGAGCAACTCGGCTGGCGGCTGCCGCAACACACGATTGTGCCGATGGCGTCCGGCTCGTTGCTGACGAAAATCCACAAGGGCTATCAGGAATTTGTGAAGCTAGGACTCGTCGCGAATTCCGAGACGCACATTCACGGCGCGCAGGCCACGGGCTGTTCGCCGATTTCCGTCGCGCAAAAAGCCGGACTCGATTTCTTCAAGCCGGTGAAACCCGACACGATTGCGAAGTCGCTCGCCATCGGCACGCCGGCGGATGGTTTTTACGCGCTCAAGGTGATGCGCGACACCAACGCCTCAGCTGACGACGTGACCGACGACGAAATCCGCGACGCGATCAAGCTGCTGGCTGAGACGGAAGGCATTTTTGCCGAGACCGCCGGCGGCGTGACCGTGGGCGTGGCGAAAAAACTCATTGCGTGCGGCAAGATTCCGAAGGATTCTTCCGCCGTCATCTGTGTCACCGGCAACGGCCTCAAGACGCTGGATGCCGTCAACGGCCATTGCGGCAAGGCGCGTGAAATCAAGCCGAGCCTGCGCGAATTTGAGGCGCTGCTGGCGCAGGAAGAAAAAGTGAATGCATAAAATTTATGTCAAAGAAAGTCCGCATCCCCACGCCACTCCGCAAGTTGACCAACAACGAGGAGCTGGTCGAAATCAACGCCACCACCATCGGCGAAGCGATCGTCGAATTGCAGACGCGCTTTCCCGGCATCCAGGAACGCCTCGTGGATGACAAGGGCGAGGTCCGCCGCTTCGTCAACGTCTATGTCAACGAGGAGGACATCCGCTTCCTCCAAAACCGCGAAACACCACTGAAAGATGGCGATGAAATTAGCATTATCCCGGCGATTGCGGGAGGCTAGAAACAATTCAAAATGAAAAATGCAAAATTAAAAATTGGCCGCCGGAAATGTTCGTTGGCTGAAATCAATTTTACATTTTTAATATTTAATTTTTAATTTGAATCCTATGGCCAAGAAAAAACTCCCGCCGACCAAGTCGAATTCACCGACGCAGCAGCGCCTCTGGCTGATGTATCCGCCCAAGCTCATCAAGCAGCCGTTCATCTGGGAGGTCGCCAAGAAGTTCAAGGTCGTTACGAACATCCGCCAGGCCAGCGTGACCGATGAAATCGGCATCGTCTGCCTCGAACTTGACGGCCAGCGTGATGAAGTCAAAGCCGCCATCAAGTGGCTGGTGAAACAGGGTGTGAATGTGGAGCCGGTGGAAATCGGCGTGATTGCCGGATAACTTTGTGGGGAAACAAGAAAACGGCGCGATGAAAACATCGCGCCGTTTTACTTTCAAATGATCGGGCTAAATCTTTTTGTGCCGTTGCTTCACCTTTAACTGCGTCGCGGCATGGACGAGCGCAGCCTGAACCGTCGCAGCTTCTTCATCGCTCAATTTTTGCCCCAGCCGTGCTTCGGCTTTTCTCATCGCTTCGGCGGCGGCCGCTTCGTCAATGTCGTCGGCCTTGATGGCCATGTCCGTGAGGATGGCCACGCGTGCGCCGGTGATCTGCACGAACCCATCCCCGACCGCGAGAAAAATATTTTCACCGTTCTTGCGCGCGGTGATTTCGCCCGCGACAAGTTGCGTCATCACCGGCATGTGATCCGGATAGATGCCCATCTCGCCGTCAATGCCGGTGAGCGTGACCATCTCCACGTTGTCGGAGAAGACTTTCGCCTCCGGCGTGACGATTTCAAGTTTGAGCTGATAGGCCATTAGTCTTTGATCTCGTCAATGCCGCCCTTCATGTAAAAATTCTGCTCCGGCACGTCGTCGTGTTTGCCGTCGAGAATTTCCTTGAACGCACGCACGGTTTCCGCCACCGGCACCTGCTTGCCTTCGCGGCCGGTGAAAACCTGCGCGACGGTGAACGGCTGGCTCAGGAAGCGCTGGATCTTGCGCGCACGGAACACGGTCGTCTTGTCCTCGGGCGAAAGTTCATCCATGCCGAGAATCGCGATGATGTCCTGCAAATCCTTGTAGCGCTGTAAAACCTTCTGCACGCCGCGCGCAGTGTCGTAATGTTCCTGGCCGACAAATTCCGGCGCCAGCGCGCGGGAGCTGGACGACAGCGGATCCACTGCCGGGAAAATGCCGAGTTCGGCGATGGAGCGTTCCAGCACGATGGTTGCGTCCAAATGCGCGAACGTCGTGGCCGGCGCGGGGTCGGTCAAGTCGTCGGCGGGCACATACACGGCCTGGAATGAGGTGATGGAACCTTTCTTGGTCGAGGTGATGCGTTCCTGCAAGTCGCCCATTTCGGCGGCGAGCGTCGGCTGGTAACCGACCGCCGACGGCGTGCGGCCGAGGAGCGCGGACACTTCGGAACCGGCCTGCGAGAAACGGAAAATATTGTCCACGAACAGGAGCACGTCCTGATTTTTTTCGTCGCGGAAATATTCGGTCACGGCAAGTGCCGACAGCGCCACGCGGAGACGCGCACCCGGAGGTTCGTTCATCTGGCCGTAAACGAGACCGATTTTGGAACCTTCCTGAATGATGGGCAGACCGTTTTCGCCAAGCACCGGATGTCCCTTATCGTCTTTCTTCACCTTGATGACGCCAGCCTCGATCATTTCATTGTAAAGATCGTTGCCTTCGCGCGTGCGTTCGCCGACGCCTGCGAACATCGAGATGCCACCGTGCAGCTTCGCAATGTTGTTGATGAGTTCCATGATGACGACGGTCTTGCCGACGCCGGCGCCACCGAACGCGCCAACCTTGCCGCCCTTGAGAAACGGACAGATCAAATCAATGACCTTGATGCCGGTCGTGAGAATCTGCGGGTTGGTGGACTGATCCACGAGCGCCGGCGCGGCGCGATGAATCGGGCAAAACTTGTCGGCTTTCACCGGGCCTTGTTCGTCCACGGCGTCGCCGGTGACATTGAACACGCGGCCCATGACGGCTTCGCCCACGGGCATCGAAATCGGTGCGCCGGTGTCGGTGACTTCGAAGCCGCGCTTGAGACCGTCGGTGGTGCTCATGGCGACGGCGCGCACCCAGTTGTCGCCGAGGTGCTGCTGCACTTCGAGGGTCAACTTGGTCTTGCCGTGGCCGGGCATTTCATAGTCGAGGGTCAGCGCGTTGTAAATTGCGGGCAGTTCGCCGGCGAACTCGACGTCCACGACCGGGCCGATGATTTGAACGATTTTGCCTTTGCTCATGTGCTTTTAATTAAATTCCAGTTTCAACCGACCGCCATCTGCGCGGTCGTTATTTCCAACAATTCCTTCGTGATGTTCGCCTGGCGCAACTTGTTGTATTCAAGCGTCAGATCCTTGATGATCTGCTTGGCATTGTCCGTGGCGTTTTTCATCGCCACCATGCGCGCGCTTTGTTCGCTGGCCTTCGTCTCCAGCAAAACCTGGTGCATCTGAAAATTCAAACTGTGCGGCAGCAGTTCGCCGAGCACCGTTTCCTCGTCCGGCTCAAAATCAAAAACATCCGTCGCGCTGCCCGCCGGAAGTTCCTGCGCCGGGGAATTCACCCCGGCGGTCGCGGCGGAAATTTTTCCAATCGGCAGAAATGACACCGTCTGCGGCGTCTGCGTCAGGGTGTTGATGAAACGCGGGAACAGGATGTCCACCGAATCCACTTCGCCCTTCAAAAACATCTGCTGCACGAATTTTGAGATGGCCCGCGCCTCGGCAAAATCCGGCGCGTCCTTGTAGGTGAATTCCGCCGCCAGCGTGCGCTTCGTCCGCGCCACGAACTGCGCGGCCTTTTTGCCGGCGGTGATGAAGACCGTGGTGTTCTTGTCCAGCTTCGAGGCTTCGCGGAACAGGTTGCTGTTCAGTCCGCCGCACAATCCGCGGTCTGTGCTGACCAGAATCACCGCGCGCTTTGCCACCGGCCGCGTTTGCAGCAGCGGATGGTCAAAACCGACCGTGCGCGTCGCCGCCTCGGCCATGATTTCATTCAACAACTGCGCGTAAGGCCGTCCAACCAGGGCCGCCGACTGCGCCTTGCGCATCTTGGCGGCCGCCACCATCTGCATCGCCTTGGTGATCTGGGACGTGTTCTTGACCGACTTGATGCGTCGGCGTATGTCGCGCGTGCTGGCCATGAAAAGTTATCAGCGGTAAGTCTGCTTGAATTCGCCAACGGCCGCCTTCAGATCCGCCGCCATCGCGTCGCTGATGGCTTTTTCCCTGCTGATTTTGGCCAGCAAATCGGCTTTGCGCGTCTGGGCGAAATCCACCAGCTTGCCCTGAAAATCCTTCACCTTTTCCACCGGCACGTCGTCGAAGAAATTATTCTGCGCCGACCACAGGACCAGCGCCTGCACTTCGACGGCCAGCGGGTTGTATTGGTTTTGCTTGAAAATTTCCATGATGCGCTTGCCGCGTTCGAGCAGCGCCTGCGTCTTGGCGTCGAGATCGGAACCGAACTGCGCGAAAGCCGCGAGTTCGCGGAACTGCGCGAGGTCGCCCTTGATGCGGCCGGCCACCTGTTTCATCGCCTTGATCTGCGCGGCGGAACCGACGCGCGAAACGGACAAGCCGACGGAGACGGCCGGGCGGATGCCTTGATAGAACAAATCCGTTTCGAGATAAATCTGGCCGTCGGTGATGGAAATGACGTTCGTCGGAATGTAAGCCGACACGTCGCCCGCCTGCGTTTCAATGATCGGCAGCGCCGTGAGCGAGCCGTTGCCGTATTTTTCGCCGACACGCGCGCTGCGTTCGAGCAAACGGCTGTGAAGATAAAACACGTCGCCGGGATACGCTTCGCGGCCGGACGGACGTTTCAAGATGAGCGAGACCTGGCGGTAGGCGACGGCGTGCTTGGACAGATCATCGTAAATGATGAGCGCATCCATGCCGTTGTCCATGAACCATTCGCCAATGGACGCACCGGCAAACGGCGCGAGATATTGGTTGGAAGCCGAATCCGAAGCGGACGCCGCCACGATGACCGTATAAGGCAGCGCACCGGCTTCTTCCAGCACGGCAACGACGCGGGCGATGTTCGACTGCTTCTGGCCAATGGCGACGTAGATGTTGTAGATCGGGCGGAAATCCTTGTCGCCGGCGGCTTCGGCGGCTTTGTTGATGCGCGCCTGGTTGATCATCGTGTCCACTCCGATCGTGGTCTTGCCGGTGCCGCGGTCGCCGATGATGAGTTCGCGCTGGCCGCGACCGATCGGAATCATCGCGTCAATCGCCATGATGCCGGTCTGTACCGGCTGGCTGACGGGCCGGCGGCGGATGATGCCGGGCGCGATTTTTTCAACCGGATAGAAAGCGGATTCCTTGATCGGCCCCTTGCCGTCAATCGGCTCGCCGAGCGTGTTGACCACGCGGCCGAGCATCCCCTTGCCGACCGGCACCTGGAGCAGCTTGCCGGTCGTGTGGACTTCGGAGCCTTCCTTGATCTTGGTGTAATCGCCGAGAATGATTGCGCCGACTTCGGTCTCCTCGAGGTTGAGCGCAAGGCCGACGATGCCGTTGCCGAAGTCGAGCATCTCGTTGAGCATCGTGTCGGTGAGGCCCTCGATTTTCGCGACGCCGTCGCCGATTTCGCGGACGGTGCCGACATTTTGTTTGGCCGTCGCGGTCTTGGCGCCCGCGATCTGGGCTTCGATTTCCTGTAACAAATTACTCATAGAATCCGGTTAAAAACTTTGCTGCAATTTTTCCAAACGCATTTTCACGCTGCCATCATAAAGATCGCTGCCAACCTGAATCCGCAGGCCGCCAAGGAGCGACGCATCTTCCTTGAAGGTCAAATCAAGGCCGGCGCCGTAAATCTTGTTCAGCCGTTGTGCAACCTGCGCCTGCAAGTCCGCCGGCAACGGCACGGCGCTTTCAACACAGGCCGCGTGCTGTTCCAGTTCAAGCTTCACCAGACGGTGAAGGCGCGACAGAATTTCCACATAGCCGCGCGGTTTTTTTGCGACGAGCAGCGCGACCGTCTGGCGCACACGCCCATCCTCAAGCCGGCCGTTCACAAAACAACTGCGGAACAGTTGCCGGGCGTCGCGTCGGGCTTGCTTGGAAATATTCATCCGTCAGCGTCAGACCAGCTGCTTCTGGGTTTCTTCGGCGAGCCGGCGCTGATCTTCGGGCGTAAGCACCTTGCCGGTGACCGTCGCCGTCGTCTGCACGACCAGCTGGCCGATTTCCCGCTTCAGGTCGGCCAGCATCTTGGCGTGATCCTGCGCGGCGGCTTCGCGCGCCTTGGCGATGATCTGTTCGGCGGCGGCGATGGCTTTTTGTGTCTCGACTTCGCGGACACGGTTGGCCGCCTCGCGCGCCTGTTCAATCATCTGGTTCGCCACGTCGCCGGCCTGCGTCAAGATATGCTGGCGGCCCGCCTCGGTCTTGGCGAGTTCCTCCTTGATTTTTTCGGCGTTGGCGAGGCCATCGGCAATCTTCTGCCGGCGCGCTTCCAGCAGGAAAAACACCGGCTTGTAGGCAAAGCGCCAGAGCACGAACAGCACGATGGCGAAGTTGACGAACTGCGCGATCAACTTCGGCCACTGGATGCCCAGATCACCAATGGTTTGGAGCATAAAATGATTACTTGATCACGATCCAGGCCAGAATCGCCAACCCTTCGGCGAGCGCCATGCCGATCAACATCGTCGTGAAGACTTTGCCGAAGGCACCGGGGTTGCGGCCGATGGCCATGACACCGCCGGCGGCGGCAATGCCGATACCGATGGCCGCGCCACCGAAGGCCAGACCGATGTGAATGTTACCTGTCAATTCTGCGAGCATCATACGCTTTTTCTTTCTAGTTGGTTTCAGTTTCTCGCAACCGTTCGCCGGAAGGTCTCACGGTTGCAAATTCAAAAATCAATGGCTGTGTTCCTCGTCATGCGCCGGACACATCGTGCCGACAAAGGCGACCGACAGCATCGCGAACACAAACGCCTGCAACAGGCAGACGACCGTTTCAAAAAAGTAGCCCGGCAGCGCCAGCAGGATGGCCAGAAACACCGACTTCTGCGACATCGCCATCGTCAGCATGGTTTCGCCGCCGAAAATGTTGCCGTAAAGACGCAGGGCGAGCGCCACCGGCCGGATGAACAGGATGGAAAACGACTCCATGATGCCGATGAAAATGAACAGCAGCATTAGCGGCACGTAGGCGAATTTGTTCGTCTCCACCTGGACGCCGAACGTGTGTTTGATGAGGCCCCAGAAGCCGTTGGCGCGCACCGCCCAAAACAGACCCATCACAAAAAATATGAAAGCCATGGCCACAGTCAGATTGGCGTCGCTGGTGGGCGGACGGAAGAACGGGGTTTCCACATGCGGCACCGAGAGGAACGCGCCGGTTTTTTCGTGAACCAAACCGATGCTGCCGACGCCGGGCACCAGGTCCATCAGATTGGAAATCACGATGAATATGAAGAACGTCATCGCGAACGGGAAAACCCATTTCACCACTTTTGGCTCCAGCACGTTGCCCATCAAATCCTGCCAGCCTTCAATCAAGGCTTCCATGACGTTTTGCCCGCGTCCCGGCACTTCGGTCATTCGCCAGGTGGTGACGCGCACGATCACGAGGATCAATCCCGCCACAATCCAGGTGCAGACCATGGAATTGGTCACCGGAAGTGAAATTAGTCTTGGCCACCATGAGGAAAAAATGGAAGGCGTATTCTTTTCACTTTCCGGGGGTTGCCCAACATAAAAAAGTATCGGAGCCGACATGGAAACCAGCGGCGCCGCCGCTTCAATTTTTGGCGCGACAGCCACCGGGACGGGCGCATTGGTCGCCGCCACGGCAACGGGCTGGGCATTCGCGCCCGCCACGAAAGCGGCAGCGAAAAAGCCCAGAAGCAAAACTATTTTTCCAAAACGGTTCACAACTAATTTAGGCCGGCCATGCAAATTCCGCGGAGGAAATTGGAGCGCGCCAGAGCCGCAGAATCTGCCTTATCGTGAATTTTTTCACAAGCATATTTTCATGAATTTTTTAATGAATTGTTTCAGTCGCTGTAATCCGGTGGAATTATGCCGTTGACCGGATCGTCAGGGATGCCCGCCAATGCAGGCCGCTGGCGCATGATCCATTTATGGCTTCACTAATCCGGTGTCTGCAGCATCATGGCCGCCGGCTTTCCGAGCCAAGAGTTGACCGTGATCATTTTTTTGTGTAACCCGATGCCATCATGCTTACGGAAACCCTGCGGGTGTTCTGTGATGTGGTTGAAACCGGAAGTTTTACGGCGACCGCCCGACGGCACGGTGTCACGCAATCCGCCGTCACCCAGATATTTCATGGGCTGGAGCAACGGTTCAAGTCCCGGTTCGCCGTGCGCAGGCCGAAGGGGTTCCGTCTCACGCCGGAAGGCGAGGCGTTTTCCCATGCAACGGTCTGGGACTTCGGCCAGATTGACTGGTTCACGGAGCTATCCACGCTGCCGTACGTGGGCTAGCCACCCTGCAAACCAATATTGTAGCTGACCTCTCCGGGGGTGAAGTCAAAACCCATGAGCACAATGCGGACTGCTCATGCCGCGGGCTTGGGCGGTTGAAACGGCAGATTAAGCACGAACGTCGCGCCTTGGCCTGTCCCATCGCTGTGGGCGGTCAGCGATCCGCCGATTGCCTTGGCCGCCAGCGCGCCGCTGTGCAGGCCGAAACCATGACCGTTTTTCTTGGTAGTGAAGCCGTGGTTAAAAATGCGCGTCAGGTTCTCCGGCGGTATCCCAATGCCATTGTCAATCACGGCGACCCGCACGCCGCCTTCACTTGGGGACACCGCCAACTTAAGTCTTTTCTCCTTCCGCCCGGATTCGTCGCACGCGTATTTGGCATTACGGATGAGGTTGACCAGAATTTGCAGCACCTTGTGCTTCTCCACCATCACCGGCGGCACATCCTGAAATTGGCGCACCAGTTCAACCTGGTGCCCGCCCAACTCACCCAGGTTCATGGCGAGCGCCTCTTCGACAAGGTCCGTCACCTTGACCGTTTCCAAGATCCCGGAAATATTCGCGTAGTTCTGCTGCATCGTGACGATTTCCTTGATGTGTTCGATGTTCTGCCGGAGCAGTTTCAGTTCCACGATGGCGTTCTGCTGTTCTTTGGACAGTTGCTCGGCCAGCAGGCCAAAATAGCCGGGCAACTCCCGGCCCTTGGCGTCCGTGGTGATGAACGCGCCCAGATCGGTATCGTGCGCTTCGAACAGCGCGACCGCCTTGACGAGATTGGGGATCTGCGATTCGTTGGTTTTGTCCAGCAGCAGCGAGGCGGAGATATTGACGCTGTTCAGCACATTGCCGACGTTGTGCAAAACATTCGTGGCGACCTCCGCCATGCCCGCCTGCCGCGATATTTCGAGTAACTGGTGGTGAACCTCCTTCAGCTTGGCCTCTGCTTCCTTGATGGGCGTGATGTCTTTGGAGATGCCGAAGGTGCCGATGATGTTTCCGTCCGGATCGCGCCAGGGCATCTTGGTGGTCAGCACCCAGTCGACCCGCCCGTCGGGATGCACCGTCTTTTCCAGTTGCCCGATGAGCGGTTGGCCCGTCCGGATGATGGCCTGTTCATCTTCGAAGAAGCCGCGCGCCTGGTCTTCCCGGTGGATGTCGAAATCTGTTTTGCCGACGATTTGGTCGTGGCGGAGCGCCGACCAATTGCACAGCGCCACGCTGCAGCGGACAAACCGCGATTGGACGTCCTTGAAGTAGATGAGGTCCGAGGCGTTGTCCAGCAGCGCACGAAACAATGCCTGCTCCTGCTTGAGTTCCACGTTGGCTTTGGCCAGGTCGGCGGTGCGCTCGCGGACGCGCGACTCCAGTTCGTCGTTGGCGGTCTTGAGCTGGCGCTGGGCGATGGTCAGCAGACGGTTCCTGCGCCAGATCATGGCGCTCCACACGATGGCGATGAGCAGGACGGCGAAGAACCCCCCGCCGATCCCGACAATCCGCTGCCATGTCCACCACGAAGGCGGTTGGAGCAGCACCACATCATCCGGCGAAAAGAGTTCGACATCGCATTGGCCGTCGATGCCCGGTTCGTTTTCCAGCTCGATCTGTCCGTTTACTTGCACGAGGCTGCCGGGTTGCAGCGAGACCGGCCAGCCGCGATCTTTTCTGAGACTGGCGGAGAAGGACTGATTGCCGACCCGGAACTGGAGAACCTGGCCGTCGGGTCCGGTCGTAGCGCCCTCGAAGACGGCGTTGGTGGCGAAAGGCAGTTGAGCCACGGCGGTCTGAACCAGGTTGGAGTTGACGTAGCAGGCGACCCGCACGCCTGACAGCACCACCTTGACGTCATACCAGACATTGCTCTCGATGACCAGCGGAGCCGGTTCCGTCATGACGTTGAAATAGCGGCCCCGGATGTTTTCTTCGATCCCGGCGGTTTGGTTTCCGTTGCCGCCCGCATTGAACACCATGTAATTGTCGTCGTCGAGCCGGCCAAAAACGACGCAAAAGCCCTCCGCGCCGGCGAGTTTGCGAGCCCGCAAGGTCAGGGTGTAATCGGCCCAGTTGGTGTCGCCATGGGTGGCGAAGCAGCTCTCCGCAATTTGCGATTGCCGAAACACTCCGTTGGTGACATCCCAGTTTCCACTGGTCGGGGACCAGCCGCCGGCGGCGTCTGGCCGGCTGAAATCGCTCCGGTACAGCACCGTGTTGTCGCGGGTGACGGCGATATTGGCAAACTCCACGCGGGTATTTCTCGCGCCGACACCAATGGCTCCGCGGAGGGCCGGACTGAAAAGCGGGAATCTTTTGAGCTGTGGCAATTGGGTTTGCGCCGCCGTACCGGCGTTTGGGTTGGCCGCCTCCGGCGAGGCCGGTACCGGCGGCGAATAGACCGCCTCCTGGATGAGTTTCGAGTCCAGATAACATTCGATGTGGTCTCCGTTCAACACCACACGCACGTCATACCAGACGTTGACATCAATGTGGCAAGGAGCCCGGTCGCACAAGAGCGCCCACGATCCATTGGCATTGTCTTGAATACCGGCCGCCGTATTGGTCCAGCCGCCGACGTTGAAGAACGTCCAGTTGTTCAGAGACAGCCAGTTGAAGTAAATATTAAATCCTTCCTCTCCGCCGGTCCTGCGGGCGCGCAACGTGATGGCGTAATTGTCCCAGTTGGTATTGCCGAAGGTGGCGGCGCATTGCGGATGCAAGGAGGTTTCCTGCAACACCCCGTCCTTGACGCCCCAGGCGCCACGGAGCACGGTCCAACCGCTGGTGCCCTCTTTCTCGAGATCGCTCCGGTAGAGCACCGCGCCGTTGCTGGCGGCCCGTTGCCTCATTTCAGAATGTTACCAAGACCGAACCTCTTCAGGAATGCCATTTTCTAGTTTGTTTTCGCTTCTGATTGACGTGGTTGCCTGCGCGGAGGCGAGCGGAGCGAGCCGGAGCG
>Ga0182016_10005368_pt1 | contig 13829 bp, 11 predicted proteins | sample 712S2MmetaG_FD_120491 | JGI IMG/M metagenome (GOLD analysis project Ga0182016, IMG submission 120491) | Permafrost microbial communities from Stordalen Mire, Sweden - 712S2M metaG | ecosystem: Environmental > Terrestrial > Soil > Wetlands > Permafrost | place: Sweden: Stordalen | collected...
GCCGCTGAGGAACAGCGAATCGAAGGTCGTCGCCGCCTCGTCCTGGATCTGGCGCGTCATCGCCGAATCCGGATGCGCCGCCATGGCGCTGCGCATCACATAGAAGGCGTCGCGATAGCGGCCGTCTTGGGTGTAGAGATGGGCGAGATCCTTCAGCGCTTCGATCTCGGTCTCGTCGCCGCGCCAGATGGTGGTGAGCGTTTCGAGCTGAGCAACCACGGCGTCGCGCTTGAGGTCGCCCGTCGCATAGCGCAACAAGGTTTCGCGCAACAGGCCCTGCGCGGCCGCCGGACGATCCCAGGAATCGGCCGCGGTGCGATAGGCCGCGAGCGCATCCTCGATATGGCCCATGCCCTCGGCAAGGCGGCCCATCAGCACGGCGATCGTCGGTTCCATGCTGCGCGGCACGCCGACCGTCTGGAAATCGTTGAGATCGTTCGAAGCGCCGTCGAAATCGCCGACCTCGATCGCCGAGCGCATTTCATCCTTGAGCGCGAGACGCTGCAGCTCGATCGGCAGCGTGGCGACGGCGGCTTCCGCGGTCTTGAAGCCGGCGCGCGCCTGCACCCATTTGCCCTGGCGGGCAAAGGCCAAAGCGCGCCACAGCGGCGCATCGTGCTGGTCGCCGATGCCGGGCTGCGCCAGATCCTTCAGCGCCTCCTCGGGCCGGTTCATCATCACCTCCGCGACCGAACGCAACACCGTCGCGGACGCCACTCCCGCCGGCGGCCGGTCGTCCTTGAGCGCCACATCGAGAACGCCCTTGGCCTCCGGGTACAATTCGCGGGCAAGATAAAAACGCGCGAGATCGACCCGCGGCGCAAAGCGCTTGTTCTCCGGCGCGGCGGCGGCGGCGGCGATCAGATTGGTCTGCCGCTCCCAATAAGACGACTCGCGATCGACGCCCCAGATTTGCGAATCGAACATCTCCGAGCGCATTCCCGAGCCGTGAAACAGGGACTGCATCGCCGTCGACAAGGTCAGGCCGGACGGCCGGCTGACGACGACTTTGTCGGGGGCCATCTCGACATCGACGTCGTCGGCGAGCGGCTCGATCACCACGCCCTGCGTCGAGGCCAGCACCCGGAACTCGATGAAATCCTGCTCGTTGATGAAACCGCGCGCCGGCGGGAGCGCGGTGGCGACCACGAGATTATCGCCGGCATCGGGATCGACAATGCGATGCAATTGCTGCGGCTCTTCGAAGGGAATGCTGATATTGGCGCGATTGGGTCCGATCATGTTGCGGCTGATTTCGAGCCCGCGCGTCGGCTCGACGACACTGTCGCCGATATTCACCGTCCACACCGAGCCGTTCATAGAAACGCTGGCCAATTGCGGACGGCCGAGCCGCAGCCGCACGATGCCGGCGTCGTAGGTGCGGGTGACGTCGTAGCCGCGGATGGTGTGGCTCGGTTCGCCGTCGAGCGCGGTGAGGTCGAAATCGGCCTTGGTGTCGAAGACGAGCCAGAGCGCATCGGCGCGGCGGAACACCGCCGCCGCAACCGGCGCAGCGAACGGAAACGACAATTTCAGCATCGAGCCGTCACGCTGGAGTTCGACGGCGATCTTGCCGCCACCTGCCCCGTCACCTGCCCCGCCACGCGGCTTCGCCGCGTCCGGCGGCGGCACCGATTGCGACACCGCGGCGGCAGGCGGCGCCGCAACGGCAGACGCGACGGGTTTTGCTTCCGCGGGCGCGACCGCGGCCGGCGCCGGCACTTCGGGCGCAGCGCTTGGCGCAGGCGCAGCGGCTGTGGCGGTTTCGGCCGGCGCTTGTTTGGTCTCGCTCGCGGGCGGCATTTGTCTGGTTTCGGCAGCCGGCGCCATCGAACGCGTGATTGGCGCAGCCGGCACTGGCGCGGCTTGCAGCGCCGCGACAACCGGAGACGGTGCGGGCGCGACCTCAGCAGCAGCGGCCGGCGCTGGTCGCGGCGCAACGGCGACCGGCGGCGCGTTTTTTGCGGCCTCGAGTTTGGCGGCGGCTGCGCCCAAAGCGAGCGCCGGATCCGGCGTCGGAATGGCCAAAGGCGCCGGGTCCGGCGCGCTACCGAGCTGCACCGTGGCGGGCGCCCGGCCGCCTTGATCGGCGGTTGCGTCCGGATTGACGACGTCGACGACATAGCCGCTGTCGTCGCGGAAAGTGCGCACATCGACCTTGTCGGCAAAAATGAAACGGACCAGCGCCGCATCGCCGTCCAATTCGCTGCTGAGTTCCTGGATCGCGCTCGGCAGCGCCGCCTTGGCGTCGGCGAGATCGAAAGTGATAGGCGAGTCGAAATTCAGAACCAGCCGGTCCTTGGAACGGTCGGTGGAGACCGAGGTGTCGTTCGATACGCTGAAGACGTAGCGGGTGAAGGTCGGCTGGGTGGCGACATGAACGCGCACCGGCGCCGTTTTCTTCTGCGCCGCCTTCTGCCGCTCGCGCTTGAGGATCAGATCGGCTTCACGGGCCCGGCGCGCCAGATCGTTGACGACATCTTGCGGCAGGCCCGGCGGCACGCCTTTCCAGGTGTCCGGCAGAAGGTCGACGAAGAATTTCTCGCCGGCCGACATCGCGTTCACCGTCAGCGGTCGCGCCAGCGCAATGCGAACGGCCATGCCGTCCGGATCGCGCCGGGCGGCACCGACATATTCGTAAGCCTGTTGCGCGATGCGATCGACCGCCACATCGATCGGCTGCTTGAAGCTGATGATCAGGACGTTGCCGGCAACGCGCGTCGACGCATCGATATATTGGCTCGCGCTGAAGACGATGCGCGCATAGCCACCCGTGGCGCTGACCGAGACAGTGGTCGGCATGGCGTCGGTGGCGGCGGCGATCGGGGCGGCAAGCCCGCCGATCAGCATCGCAAGCGCAGCGACGATGGTTATGCAGCGCGCACGCGCTCGGGAACGGCGCGAAACGTTCCGGATGGTGCTAGCGCACGCCATGATGGACTCAAATGACTCGACGCCACTGGACAACGGGGCAGGCACGCCTTTGCGGCCGTCGCGTCGTCCCCGTCACCGGCCGTGGCGTTAACGTAGAGTGTCGTGCTTAATGTCGCCTTAATTCAATAATTCCAAAAGGTTAGGTACAAGCCCTGAACGCTTTCATAACCACCGGGAAACCATGTTAATGGCCAAGCGGCGTCGGCTGGCCCTGAATCTTGGGCAGTTCGGCCGGGCTGTCCGCTTTCGCCTGCTGCGCCTTGCTGGCGAGCTCGACGGTGAGGCGTTGCGCCACCTCCGGCGACATTTGCGCCAGGATTTCGGCCATCGTCCGTGGATTGATCGCCGACACCACGCTGAGCAAAACCGTGCTGTCGAGCCCATTGAATATTTTCGCGGCATCCCGCGGCTTCATGTTCTCGTACATGGTGACGAGGCCCTTGAGGCGCGCCGCCTCGGCATCGTCCTTCTGCTGGGTCTCGACCTTGATCCGCTCTTCGACCTGCTTCAATTCGTCGAGCCGCGCGTCCATGCGCTTTTCCGCATTCTGGATCAGGCTCTCGCGCAGATCGAGCTCGCGGGCGCGGGTGTCGAGTTCCTGACGGCGGGCCTGCAGCCGCTCGAGGATCGCGCGCTCGGCGCCGCTCGGCATCGATGCGTCGGTCGAAATCACGGTGCCGCTCGGCAGCGGCACGGGCTTGCCGTCCTTGCCGGCCGGAGCGGACACAGCCGCACCCGCCGCTGCGGGTTTGCCATCGCCTGCCGGCGCGGGCGTGACCGAGCCTGTGATATCGGGACTATCCGTGTCGGCGAGTTGCCGCGGCGCGACCGGCGGCTGCGACGGTATCGGCGCGGCGCCGATCGAGTTCGGAAAATTGAACATCTGCTGCGCCCAGGACAGCGCCGATCCGGGCGGCTGCGTCGCATCGGGCATCGGCCGGATGATCGCAACCTCGCCATTGCTCGACGGCGCGTTGCTGTTCGAGAGAAAGAGCGAGCCGTGGAAGAAAAGATCGGCGGTCTTCAGCGTCAACAAGCAGGCGCTGGCGATCAGCGCAATCGGAATAAGCCGCAGATCGCGAACGAAGCGTTTCATGCCGCGAGACCGTGCACCTTCGTGCGCAGCCGCTCGGCAAAGGCTTCCGCCGCCACCGCCACTGCTTTGGCATCCGTCTTCGCACCGGTTGTCTTACCGCCTTGCGTCTTGACGTCGTTGCCCTTGATGGAACCCGCGGCGGCGGCCGCCGCGATCTTGAGCTCCGCGGGCCGCGGCTCCTCGAGCGGCACGACCGGCGCGACCGGCCCCCGCCCGGCGCTCACGATCTGCGACAATCGGCTCACCAGATCCTTGCCGGACACGACCGCGCGATCGATCTCGATGGTGACGCGCTCGGCCTTACGCAGGCGCTCGCCCAAACCCATGTCGCATTCGTGCACGGTGAGCTTGAGCCCATTGATCGCACGCTCGGCGATTTCGGTCGCGGTGACCAATTCCGAGATGGTCGCGCGCAACGATTGCTCGTCCGCCCTGAGCAATTTCAGGCGACGATTGAGCATGATGCAGTAGCCGATGGTGAGGACGAGCAGGAACGCCACCACGCCATCGATCATCATGCCAAGCCCATTCGTCATGGTGCCTCCATCCTGTTGCCGGCGCCGCCGGCCGTCTCGAACATTGCAAAGGTCGTGTTCGGCTTGCGCAACGGCTTGCCGACCCTCACCGCGACGCGATCGCCAACCCGGCCCATGCGGCCTTCGGTCAGCGTGACGTCGCCGCAGCGCACGATCACGGCGGCATCCGATTTCAGCTCCAGCATCAGCGTGTCGCCGACGTCGAGCGCCATGATCTGCTTGAGCGGCAGACGCGCTTCGTACAGCACGGCGTCGACCGCGATCTCGGCGAGGCCCAGTTCGGTCGCCAAATGGCCTTCCCAGGTCGGATCGCGGCCGAATTTCTCGCCCATGAACATCTGCAACAAGACGTCGCGGATGGGCTCGATGGTGGCGTAAGGCAGCAACAGTTCGATATTGCCGCCGCGGTCTTCCATGTCGATGCGCAGCCGCACCAGGATCGCCGCATTGGCCGGCCGCGAGATCGCGGCGAAACGTGGATTGGTCTCCAGCCGATCGATATTGAATTTCACCGGCGACAGCGGCCGGAACGCGAGCTCGGCGTCGGCCAGCACAACCTCGATCATGCGCTTGACCAGATTGGTCTCGATCGTGGTGTAAGGCCGGCCTTCGATGCGGATCGCGGTCTGGCCGCGGCGGCCGCCGAGCAACACATCGATGATCGAATAGATCAGGCTGGAATTGACCGTGACGAGGCCGAAATTGTCCCATTCCTCGGCCTTGAAGACGCCGAGGATCGCCGGCAGCGGGATCGAGTTGAGGTAATCGCCGAAACGCACCGAGGTGATGCGATCGAGCGAGACTTCGACGTTGTCGGAGGTGAAATTGCGCAGCGAGGTCGTCATCAACCGGACCAGCCGGTCGAAGATAATCTCCAGCATCGGCAAGCGCTCGTAGGAGACCATCGCCGAATCGATGATCGCGCGGATGCCGGAATTGTCGTTGAGCGAGACGTCGGTGAGACTGAAGCCGAGAAGCGAGTCGATTTCGTCCTGGGTCAGAACGCGTTCGGCGCCGCCCTTGGTTTGCTGGACGAAATTGCCGTCGTCGGCGGCCATGGTCGCCCATTGCGCCGCCATCGCCTCGCTCGGGCTTTGGCCTTCCGCGGCAGCGGTTTCGGACGGCGCGCCGCCCGCGTTCTGTTCGGCCTCAAGCGCCACGCCCCACTCCGCGGCGAGAGCGTCGTTATCGATCTGGTCTTTTGCAGCCATAGGGGTGAAATTCCGGGTTGCGAGACTTTTATCCCGCGGCCGTCACTGGATGACGATTTCCTTGAACAGCACGGCGTTAATCCGGCTCGGCGCGATGGCGACGTTGACGCGGCGCGTCAGCTCTTCCTTGAGCCGATAGAGACCGGCCGAGCCGTCGAGATCGGTCGGCCGCAATTCGCGCAAGTAGGTTTGAAACGTATCCATCAGGCGCGGCATGACCGGCTGGATCTGCGCCGTCATCTGCTGGTCCGGCAGTTCGAGCACGACCTTGACCTTGAGATATTGGGTGCGCTCGGTCGCGCCCGTGCTCGACAGATTGACCAGGACTTCCGGCATGTCCATGAAGACCGCCGGCTTGACCTGATTTGCGGCGACCACCGGTTCGCTCTTGCCGGCAAATAAGAAGTAGTACGCGCCGCCGCCGATACCGACGACGGCAACGAGGCCGCCCACCGCCATCAGGATGAGCTTGAGCGAAAACTTGCGCTTTGCCGGAGCTTTGTCTTCGCCGCCGTCAGCGTCGGCGTTCACGGCGTCCGTCTTGGTTTCGTTCTTCGTTGCCATCACCGCTCCCGCTCGCGTGAAAGCACACGCAGCCGGCCAGGACTAAACGCAAGAACAACGCTGCGGGCGCTACCGGGCGCCAGCAAATGCGGCGCCGCTGGAACTGAAGCTAGGCAGTAATGGTTAATGGAAACTTGCCAGCGTCACCTGGTTAGGAATTTTTTGCCGGGTTGGCGCCGATAGCGGTGCTTTCTGCCCCCTACAGACCTCCCCGTCTAGAGCCTAAGACTTTGTATTTTTAAGGCTTTTCCCCTTGGCACGGCTTCTGCAATTAACCTTACGCAATCGGCGCCGAATGCGGCTTGGGAGAGCGGTTCAGCGCGCAGGACGAGGACACCGGGCGACCGGCGTCCTCTCGCGTAAGGGGAGATTACCCGATGGAGAATGCACTTCTCGTCGGCTTGTCGCGGCAGATGGCGCTCATGCATGAGCTCGACATCGTCGCCAACAACGTCGCCAATATCAACACCACGGGCTACAAGTCCGATAACTCGCTGTTCAGCGAATATCTGATGCCGCGCGCCAGCGACCAGACCTTCACCGGCCGCGATCGCCGCATCGACTTCGTCCAGGATCGCGCAACCTGGGTCGACATGAGCCCCGGCGCGGTCGAGCGCACCGGCAACCCGCTCGATGTCGCTCTCCAGGGCAATGCATTCCTCGTCGTCCAGAACGCGCAGGGCCAGACGCGCTATACGCGCAACGGCGCGATGTCGATCAACGCGGCGGGCCAGCTCGTCACTTTGACCGGCGATCAAGTGGTCGGCAGCGCCGGCCCGATTACCTTTCAGGCAACCGACCACGACATCGTCATCAGCTCGGCCGGCAACATCAGCGTGCGCCAGGGCAACAGCACCGCCGACACGCCGCGCGGCACGCTGTCGCTCGTCACCGTCGATCAGCCCCAGCGCATGGAAAAAGACGGCGGCGCGGACTTCACGGCGCCTAACGGCGTCAACGTCACCCCGGCGCCGCCCGGAACCCGGGTGGTGCAAGGCGCCATCGAGAAATCGAACGTCAACGGCGTCCTTGAAATGTCGCGCATGATCGAACTCACGCGCAGCTACACCGACATCGCCAATATTCTTCAGCAACAGAGCGACCAACGCCGCAACGCGCTGACGCAACTGTCGCAAACGCCGACCAGTTCATAAAGCCGCGTTCATAGCGTCGCGTCCATAAGGCGAAAGTTTCAGGAGACGTATAATGCGTGCGCTCGATACCGCAGCGACAGGCATGGCGGCCATGGACCTTCAGGTCCAGGTCATCGCCGGCAATATCGCCAATATGAGCACAACCGGCTTCAAGAGCCAGCGCGCCGAATTTCAGGATCTGCTCTACGAGCACGTGCAGCGCATCGGTGCGCAGGCGTCCGACCAGGGCAACATCCTCCCGGTCGGCATCGAGATCGGGTCCGGCGTGAAAACCGTCGGTACGCCGCGGCTGATGACGCAAGGCTCGCTGGCGCAGACCGGCAACTCGCTCGACGTCGCGATCCAGGGTGACGGCTGGTTCAAGATTCAGATGCCTGACGGCACTTTCAGTTACACCCGCGACGGCTCGTTCCAGCAGGACGCCACCGGCCGCATCGTAACCGCAGAAGGCAATGTCGTCCAGCCGACGATCACCATTCCGCAGAACGCGACCGGCCTGACCATCAACAATCAAGGCCAGGTTTCGGTGACGCTGCCGGGCTCGACGGCCTCGACCATTCTCGGCCAGTTCACCGTCACGCGCTTTGCCAACAATGCCGGGCTGCAGGGCAATGGCGACAATTTGTTCACGGCGACGCCAGCGTCGGGCACCCCGACCGACACGCTCGCCGGAACCGACGGCGCCGGCACGTTGCAGCAGGGTTTTCTCGAACAATCCAACGTCCAGGCGGTCTCGGAAATCTCCAATCTGATCGCGGCGCAGCGCGCCTACGAGATGAACTCCAAGGTGATCACCGCGGCCGACGAAATGTTGCAGACCACCTCGCAGCTGATGCGCTGAGAAGGACTTTCGTCATGACCCGTATGTTCATCTCGGCTTTAGCTCTCCTCGTCCTGCTCGGCGGTCCGGTGGCAGCGCAATCCGACGTGCCGGCCCCTGCCCTCAAATCGAACGTCACCGTGACCGGCGAATTCGTGCGTATCGGCGACCTGATCGAAAATGCCGGGCCGGTGGCCGACGTGCCGATTTTCCGCGCGCCCGATCTCGGCACGACAGGCGCGGTCGCAACCGATCGCATTGTCGATGCCATCAGCGCGCATCAGCTGATCGGCATCGACACGCGCGGGCTCGCCGAGGTCATCGTCACCCGCGCCAGCCGCGCCATCAGCACGCAAGAGATATCCGCGAGCGTCGCACAGGCGCTGTCCGGTCAATACGGTTTCGGCGACGCGCACAATATCCAGGTCAGTTTCGACCGCGAGGTGCGCACGCTGCAGGTCGAGCCGAACGCCGCCGGCGCACTTCAGGTCTTATCGCTCGGCTACGATCCGCGCACAACGCGCTTCGATGTGACGTTCGGGCTTGCCACGAGCGCCGAGATGCGCCGGCTCTCGGCGCATTATACCGGCACGGCGACCGAGACAATCGACGCGGTTGCGGTGGATCATCCGATCGAGCGCGGTCAGCTCGTCAGAGCGTCCGATCTCACGGTGCTGCGCCGGCCGAAGAGCGATACCGGCGCTCTGACGGATCCCAAGGCTGCGGCCGGCCTCGCGGCGCGCCATGCGCTTCGTCCCGGACAGGCGCTTACGGCCGCCGACCTGATGAAGCCCGAGATTGTCGCCCGCAACGACAATGTGACCATCGTTTACCAGGTGCCTGGCGTGATGCTGACGCTACGCGGCCAGGCGCAGGAGGGCGGCGCGCTGGGCGACACCATCAGCGTGCTCAATGCCGACTCCAAACGGATCGTGCAGGCCGTGGTTTCCGGGCCGGACCGCGTCTCGGTCGCGGCCTTTACCACCCACGTCGTCGAAAATGGTTCGGCAAAGAGTGAGTGAGTTGGGCTGAGTGAAAGGTAGTGGGATGTCGAAACGTGGTCTCTTTCTGCGTTGTGCGTTGCTATCGACGGTCGCCATGTTCGGGACCAGTTGCTCAACGGTCGACAAGCTTAAACTGATCGGCGAACAGCCGCCTCTTTCACCCATGGACAATCCGACCACCAAGCCCGGTTACAAGCCGGTGCAGATGCCGATGCCCGTCGCGCAACCGGCGTCGTACAATCCGAACTCATTATGGCGCAACGGCTCGCGCGCCTTTTTCAAGGATCAGCGGGCGCATCAGGTCGGCGACATCCTGACCGTGAAGGTCAACATCAACGATACGGCGCAGTTCCAGGATCAGACGCAGATCACCCGCACCGCGACGGAAGATTCCGGCATCAGCAATTTTCTCGGCGCCAACACCATCGTCAATCCGGCCAAGGCGGTGTTGCCGGGCACCATCATCGCCGCCGATAGCAATTCGCAGAGCAACGCCAATGGCTCGATCAACCGCACCGACCAGTTGGTGACCAACGTCGCCGCCGTGGTCACGCAACTATTGCCGAACGGCAATATGGTGATCGAAGGCAAGCAGGAAATCCGCCTCAATTCGGAAATGCGCGAGCTTCTGGTCGCCGGCGTGGTGCGTCCGGAAGACATCGAGAGCGACAACACCATCGATCTGCCGAAAGTCGCCGAGGCGCGCGTCGCCTATGGCGGCAAGGGCACCATCTCCAACATTCAGCAGCCGCCTTGGGGCCAGCAGGCGCTCGATATTTTGTTGCCGTTTTAACGGACCAGAGCTCCCCGGGATTTGCGTCGCGTAAGAGTATCGTAAGTCCCGAGACGACGCGGCCTCCGGCAGCTCCCCGCCGGAGGCCGCAATCGTTTTTGATCGCGGCGCGGAGTTGATCAAGCCGAATGCCGCAGCGCAAGCCGGCCTGAATATGCGCGTAGCAAATCCTGCGCCAGCGCTTCGATCGCGCCATCCCACTTGCCGAATTCCCGCTGACGGTAGAGCCGCGCCGTCGGATACCATGGGCTATCGCTACGCTCACGCAGCCAGCGGAAGTCCGCCGCATAGGGCAGCAGAACAAACAGCGGCTTGCCCAAGGCTCCCGCCAGATGCGCCACCGCGGTGTCCGCCGAGACGACCGCGTCGAGCTGTGCGATCACCGCGGCAGTATCGGCAAAATTGTCAAAACTCTCGCCGAGGTGGACGAGGCGCGAACGGCTTTGCAGAAGCGGCCTGTCCTCGTCGCGCACCGGCCGCTGCAGGCTGACGAATGAAACGTCGGGCAGGTCGAGCACAGGCAAAAGGCTTTCGAGACCGAGTGAGCGATTGAGATCGTTATCGTGCGAGCGATCACCGGACCAAACCAAACCGATGCGTGGCCGGTCCTGCGGCAGCCGCTCCCGCCACAAACGAACTTCCTCGTCAGCTGCGGCGATGTAGGGAATCTCCGCCGGAATTGTCGTCAACTCGGTGGCAAGGGCGAGCGGCAGGCTGAGCAGCGGACAATGACAATCGAACCGCGGCAAAGTCTCGCCGCGCCCGATCACGGCGTCGACACCCGTCATGCCGGACAACAACGAAACCAATTCGCGCTGAACCTCGAGAACGACTTTCGCCCCGCGCGCCGCCACCAGCCGAGCGTAGCGCACGAATTGGAGGGTGTCGCCAAAGCCCTGCTCGGCGTGCAGGAGGATGGTTTTGCCTTCGAGCGATAGGTCGGGGGTATCTTTTCCGAGCCACAGCGGCGCCGTGAAGCTGCGGCGCTGCGACGCCAACAAGCCGACCGACCAGCGCGCCTCGTAGCCGCGCCAAGCGGAGAAATCGCCGAGCGTCAATCGCGCGACACTCTCGACAAAGCGCGCCTGGGCGAAATCCGGTTTGCTGACCAATGCTCGGCTTGCGCTCATCAGCGCTTCCTGCGGCCGGTCGAGCCTGCGCAGCGCGACGGCGCGGTTGGTGAGAAGCTGCGCATTCTCCGGGGCGAGCGCCAGCGCCCGATCATAGACGGCAAGCGCCGCGGCGGGATGGTTCAGCTTGAGGAGCGCGTTGCCGTAATTGCCGAGGGCATCGAGATCATCGGATTTGGCGTCGAGCGCGCTTTCGAAATCCGCCAGCGCCTCATGCGGGCGGTCAAGCTCGAGCAGCGCCACGCCGCGCCGGTTGCGAAGCTCGGCGTCGTTCGGCGCGATGCCGAGCCCCGCATCATAGCTCGCGAGCGCGCGCTCGAAATCTCCCAGCAGATGAAAGACGAGACCGAGACTGGAAAATCCCTCCGCTCGATCGCTATCGATCCGCAGCGCCTTCTGGATCAGCGCCAGCGCCGTATCGAGACGCCCGCGACGGCAGTGGATCTTGCCCAAGCCATGCAGTGCGTCGACATTTTCCGGAGCGTATTGCAGGACCGCGTTGAACAAGCGCTCGGCTTCGGCAGCATCGCCGCCATCGTGCGCGCGCGACGCACGCCGCAACATTCGCGCGACATTCGTCGGCGTGGATCGTAACGGGCCGTTCCTCGGTGCGTAGTGCATCGGCGCCAAGCACGGCGGGCCTCTTTGCCCGCCACCCAATCGTTAACGACCGGTAAGCGCGGATGGTTAAGAAAGTCTGAACGGCAACGCCAACGCTCAGTCGTCGCGATAAACGCGCTCGCGGCGTTCGTGGCGTTCCTGCGCCTCGATCGACAGCGTGGCGATCGGACGGGCTTCGAGCCGCTTTAAGGTGATCGGCTCGCCGGTCTCCTCGCAGTAGCCGTAGGTGCCGTCCTCGATACGCTGCAAGGCGGCGTCGATCTTGGCGATCAGCTTGCGCTGGCGATCCCGGGCCCGCAGTTCGATGGCCCGGTCGGTCTCCGAGGATGCCCGGTCGGCGAGGTCGGGATGATTTTGGCTCTCATCCTGGAGATGCTGCAGCGTCTCCTTGGCTTCCTTGAGAATGTCTTCGCGCCAATCGAGCAGCTTCTGGCGGAAATACTCGCGCTGGCGCTCGTTCATAAACGGCTCTTTGTCGGTCGGCCGGTACATTCCCTCTGGCAGCCGCACGCTTGATTCAGCGCCGTGACCGTTTTTATGGGGCTTGTCGGCGGATCGGCCGGTTTTGCCCTTTAGCAGTTGCATGGACATCGACTCCCACACCCTACTCACGAGGCCCCACCCTCGCGGGCCGGCTTATATCCAAGCTCTGTGACAGAGACAACAACCATCCGCATCCCGTTACCGGGCGAAATGTCTTTCTCCGCCGAGCGTTAAGGGCACGGCGCACCGACCCTTGGGCAGGTTTTCCACCGCTTAAAATGTAAGCAAAATCCAGGAAATCGCGCGAATTCGGGACGGAGCGCGCCGTTCAGGACATGCCGGCTTTGGCGAGTTCCACGGCGACCCGCAGGTCGATCTCCGCCAAGACCTGATCGAGGCGGTCGTCGCCCGAGCCGTCATGCAGGTCGGCGGCCATCGCCTTGAGTCGCAGCATCGTGGCCCGATCCAGCGTGCCCGATAGGAGCCCGAGCTTGAGTTCGTCGAGCGCATCGAGCGCGCGGCGGCCATGGGTGACCGCCCGGCGGCGGCGTTCCGCCGGATCTTCGATCCCCTGCAGCGCGATCAGCGCGTCGATCCCGCCCAAAGTGCGTAACGCGACCGCCGCGCTCGGCGGCTGCGGCGTGGCGGCCTCACCCAGCGAGAATTCGCCGCCCGAGGCGCGACGCGGCCCGCCCGAGGTCGAGGCGAGCGCCGTACGGTTGGTTCCGGAGACGCGCATACTAATAAGGTGTCGCCTTATGGTTAATGCCCGGTAAAAACCGCGCGGCAAGAATTGCCGCTACCGGCAAGGGCTGCTGGCGCGCGTCCCGGCACCGCCCCTTACGACACAAAATTATCGTTTTGTTTCAATGCCATAATCCTTTGGGGGCGATGGCACGCAATTGGCATTGATGACTGTGTCCGACTCTTGGGGAGCAAGATGAGAGACATTTTTCGCACCGCGCTTGCCGCGCTGGTGGCTATCGGCTGTGTCGGCTCGCCGGCGCAGGCGACGTCACGCATCAAGGACCTCGCCAATATCGAGGGCGTGCGGCAGAATCAGTTGATCGGCTATGGCCTCGTCGTCGGCCTCAATGGCACCGGCGACACGCTGAACAATGTGCCGTTCACCAAACAATCGCTGCAGGCGATGCTGGAACGGCTCGGCGTCAATATCCGCGGCCAGCAGATCCGCACCGGCAACGTCGCCGCCGTCATGGTCACGGCCGACCTGCCGCCGTTCGCGACCCAGGGCACCCGCATCGATGTGACCGCGTCCGCGATGGGCGATTCCAAGAGTCTCGAAGGCGGCACTCTCCTGGTTACGCCGCTGCTCGGCGCCGACGGTAATGTGTACGCCGTCGCGCAAGGTTCGCTGTCGATTGGCGGCTTCCAGGCCGAGGGCCAGGCCGCCAAGATCACGCGCGGCGTCCCGACCGTCGGCCGGCTGCCGAACGGCGCCATCATCGAGCGCGAGATCGAA
>Ga0182016_10005370_pt1 | contig 13825 bp, 8 predicted proteins | sample 712S2MmetaG_FD_120491 | JGI IMG/M metagenome (GOLD analysis project Ga0182016, IMG submission 120491) | Permafrost microbial communities from Stordalen Mire, Sweden - 712S2M metaG | ecosystem: Environmental > Terrestrial > Soil > Wetlands > Permafrost | place: Sweden: Stordalen | collected...
CCAAAGTCTCGAACGTCTTTTCCAAAATCCCGAATATCTTTTTAAAATTTTAAACCTTTTTTCCAAAATTTCAATTTTTTTTTCCAAAATCTTGAACGCCTTTTCCAAAGTCTCGAACGTCTTTTCCAAAATCCCGAATATCTTTTTAAAATTTCAAACCTTTTTTCCAAAATTTCAACTCGAACGCCTTTTTCAAAATCTAGAACGTCTTTTCCAAAATCCCGAATATCTTTTTAAAATTTTAAACCTTTTTTCCAAAATTTCAACTCGAACGTCTTTTTCAAAATCTAAAACGTCTTTGGCATGTCGGCGACTCGGATGATTCGCCAATCGTCGGTCGACTTTGAGCGTACCGAACCACCATGAATAGAACTATGGAGACCGCATTGCCTGCAAGTCAATTGTAGAAAGTTCTTACTAAATTAACTGTTTTAATGGACAGCTGGAGCGACGAAACCTTCCAATCCTTTCCGCATCTTCTTTTGTTGTCCAAACATCGCCCGTTGTTTTCCACTCGTGTATTGACCATGTTATTGGCCTCTTTGATCGAAAAACTTGGCAAACCGGTGCTGCAAGCGTTGGATGACGCAGACTTGTCAGTCCTTGAACGCATTGTGTGATTTGTCGTTGGATTGACCATGACCTTTACTCTGCAAACGGCGGATACCAAATTATCATCCTTTTACATGAGAAGGTTGGAGAGTGTATTTGAAGCCAGTTTTGTTCAAATCCACGCAGAAAATGAGTTGAAAATCTGCTGTCCTCTCGTCAAGTTTGTCCCTGCAGCCTTGGCACTTGGCTCGACCGACTTGCTACTAGTCCACGTGGAAGTCATACTACCAGCACCACTGCAACTGGAATTTGCACCGGCTGGAAACCAGATCGACAAGGTCGCTGTGTTCAACCAATTCGTTTCGTCGCATGCTTTCCCTGTGCTTGATTTTCTGACTGCCGTCAATCTGGAAGCGAAGACATACGAACTAGCCGACAATCTGGAAGCGAAGACATACGAACTAGCCGACAAGCAGCGGCTTGAGTCGGTTACATTGGATCCATACCGCCAGTACGTCACTCTGGGTGGGATCACCTATGTGGCACCAAAGTTTGAGCCCTCCGCCACGGTGCTTTACTTTACTGCGCAACATAATCGGCGCATCATCTTATCGTGCCGTTATTATTCTCTCTCCAAAACCTTTCTGTTCCACATCAAGTGGCACCGCGAGGCTATTTTTTCTGTCAAATCACTCTTCACCGGTTGCCCAATAAAAATCGTACGAATTCAAAGAATGAGGGTTGGATGCTGTGGCTGGAAGCCGAACCAATCGTCCGATTTTTTTTACGTTACATGAAAGACTTGGACTCGTTTGGAGACACCGAGAATGATAAAAGCATCGATTTCGGCGTCGGCGCCGAGCAGCAATTGCAGACTTTGCCGATAGCGTGCGATTTGCGGTCGCCACTCGTCATTCATACATGATTGTAAGTTGACAACAATGTTTCCATCGCCACCTGGACTCTGGTATCGCACATGACGCAGAAAAGACTCGGCTGGAATTTGATTCACTTGCGATGCAGCGCGTTCCAATTCATCGGCCATGAGCCACCATTTGGGTGGCAGTCGTGGTGGTTTGGTCTTGCCCTTGTTCTGCTTGCCTTTTGATTTGTGGGAAAAACCAGTGCTCGATTCATCTGCCAGGATGTTTTGAATGAACCCGGTCCGAATATACTTCATCTCCAAAATACACACTCGTTGCGGCTGGCTTTTGCATGTCAGCAACAAATCCAAGCGTTCAACTCTGGTGCACTTGCCAGCGTCCAAAGCGGAGGTCAGTGTAAATTCGTTGTGGATGACAATGTCATCGGCCACGTCACAGTGCATAATGGACGTCAAAAATAAGAATTTAAACGCGGTTTCATGGATGCCGCTCGAGGTGCTGACCAAATCGCAGCCGCTGGCGTGATTCAAAACCCTTGTGCAGTATTCCTGAGATTTTTGGATCAAATCCGACCATGGCGAAATTGTCAATGGCATGTCGTCGTCATCGTCGTCGCTGATTGTCAAACAAGGAATATCACGGTGAAGATTGTTCAGGGTGGAGGACAGAGAAAGGGAAGCGAAAGACTGGTCGAGGTCGGCATCACCTTGGGTTGGTGTGCGATCTGGCACAACGTTTTCGACACGGCCGTGGCCTTCGCCATTCATCTGTCGGCACGCGTCAAGCGGCAAGACCAACAGACTGGCGAGATCGTTGTGCGTCGCCCTACGACTGTACCTGAGAATGAACCAGAAAAATTTACCCAAAACAAAACACGATTTCAGGTGATGGCGACGATCAATGTGCGCATCTGTGTGCATTTGTGTGTGTGTGTGTATTCGAACAATCATCCATTTCATGAACAATGGACAATGCGATTCGATTGAGCGGCCATGGTTCTAACAAATTCATCAAATTTGTCTTCCGCACTCAATGGTAGAATCGTAGGATTGTCATCCATGATCGTTTCACTTGATTTTGAAACGCCAAAAGAGTCGCCGTCTGTCGACATGGACACTGGCGCCGGATTTGAGTCGGCAACACTAGAAAGGCCGACGACGGCATGATCGAATCCTGATGTCGTTCGCTCTTTTGGGGTGGATTCGCACAAAATAACCGGCAGTGAAGGATCGGTAAATATATGCACTCGTCCTGTGCCCATCATCGAAGGTCTCTGTCCCACAAACACATTTTGAATGACGCCATTCAAATCGTCCACCTCGGCGTTGACGGCGGCACCGTACAAAACCGTTCTGGCATCTTCAAAGGCGGCTCGATCGCAAAAACCGCGCTTCTTTGCCAATCCCGATCGACTCAGAGGAAGCATCATTCCAGAAAAAGTCATATTGTCAGCAATGAGTTGCAAATGCCTGGGCGAAACGAACATGCTACCATCCCCAAATATCTTGGAGGCCTCGTAACACCAAGCCGTGTTGGCTGCCTCCCAATTGAGTATCTCTCCAAATTCAGTGACGGCGTTGCTGACGGTAAACTCACTGTGAACGGCGGGATGTGCCAAAATGTGTTCCATCGCCGTTCCGTCCGTTTCCAAAACCCAACATTCTCTCGGCGTTTTGAACTTGGCATGGGCTACCGCGGGCGACAAAATGTTACACGCCCGAATGCCGTCAATGCCACGCAATAACAACTTTTTCGAGAGTTCCACTCGAATCAAGTCCTGCATGTAGAACGAGTGGTAGTACCAAGCGTAATAAAAATGCCAATCGTCGGCAGAAACAGGTGCATGTTCCTCGCTGGGCAAGAGTGCCGTTTCTTGGCACAGGGACGACCAAGGCGCAAGTTTGAGCTTGCATTGGTCATCTTCTCCTCGTACTACTACAACGCCATGCGGACGGGTCACTTGGAACCAAAGGATGGAGTCCGTCAAGCATTTGACGTGGTGAATGGCAGGCGCGGTCAAACTCCCATCGCTGTCCACGCCATCCTCCTCTGCCACACCGGCGGTGAGATTTTGCAAAATGTCAATGATCTGTTCCGACTTCAAAGCACCTTGTCGTCTGGAGTAGGAAACATCGTAAATCATCAGACTGAACGGTTGACGTCGAGGGCACATGCTGCCGTAGTCCCTATAGGTTTCGTAAATGTGGCGACCCACCAACTGAAAGTGACGATGCCCGGGCAGAATTTGATGATCCAGTCCCAAACTGGCTGGCACGGAAGACGTGGTGGCCATTGTAGTTTCCAAACACAAGGATTGCCATTGGGCCATGTCAATCCACATGATCGTGTGATCTTCAATGACTTGGAACAAATAGATGGAGTTGATCGATTGGGCCACGAGAGTAGCCTGTTCCATGTTTTGGACCCAGCTTGGCAACAGCGGAATAATCATCGAGGGTGTTTGCATGCGATTGTGCGGTTTGACATCAATCAATTCCTTACAACGAGGGACATCGTCGCACATTTGGAGCGTTTGAGAGGGCGAGCCAGTCACATTCCAGGTTTTCATATTGGATTGAACCGCAGGTTCGCCAATGGACTGGGCCGCCAACACGCCCAGCATTTCTCCGCACTCGACGAAGGACTGATGGAAGCGCTCGAGGATCTCCTTGCAACATCGCACCCACTGTGCAAGACTGGCGAGCCGAAAGGGGTATTTCGTAGAGTGGAATCGAAAGTGCTGGAGCATACCCAAGAGGGCAATGCTGGGATTGGCCAAGGGGCCGGCGGTAAAATCCAATTCCTCGCACAATTCCTCGATGCCCTGTGAGAATTGTTCAAAGGTAATGTATTTTCGCCTGCTGGAATTGGGCGTGTGCTTTAACTTTTCCGCTCGCAAATGTCCCTGCAACCAAAAACGGGAGTGTCTCTGCAATAGTCGAGGAACATGTACGGTCCACACGTATACGAGTCCGTTTTGATGGATATCCTCCTCAGACGCCGTGTTTCCGTAGTTGCCAGTCATAAAAGACAGACTGCGTCGGTACAGGGGGATCATGCGTTTCAACTCGAGTTGGCGCTGGCGTTGTGGCGCATTTTTGTGGGGAGCACTGTGTCCAGCACCGCCCAAGTAATCTCGAATCTCCATAAAAATATCACTCGACACGTGCTGACGCTCCAATTGGGAACTTTCCAAACCGTCCCCGGAGTAAATATACTGCAAAATGCGATTCTCCGCATCAACTACCAATCTGGAAAAGGTCGACGAAGTACTGCAAGTGCAGCAGATGATGCGTCGGGTCAAATAACCACCTTCGTGCGTTTCCGTGGCCGTTTTAACCAATCCGCCTCGCACGCCGCGCACGTGATTCTCAACATCTTTCGGCGTGAGACCACTGACAATCGGTCTTACAATGTGACCTCTCGCCTCCAAACTCATGTCGCCGTGCTGTTTCGAGTAGCACATGCGATCGGAACTGGAGAGGAATTTGTCTCCGACCATTTGCTCATTGTCCATTTGCGGACCCATGGTGCCAGACAACTGAGTAAAGTTTTCCTTGTTGCCCTTGGCGCCCGAGACGATCATATTCAGACATTCATTATTGGCAATTTGGGCTATTTTGGCGGACATTAATTTTTGAACGTTTTTGAACTGTGCCCTAGAGAGTCTTAGAGTGGAGTACAAAAAGTAGCGGTAGGCATCGATGCGCTCTCTCGGATGCAAGAGCATTACCTCGTGTTGTTGTTGTTGTTGTTGTTGTTGTTGTTGTCGTTGTTGTTGTCGTCGCCCAATCATTGTTAGAGTCCCGGTTGCGGAAGGAGCACCGCCGGCGCCACCACCACCACCACCACCACCACCACCACCACCACCATCGACACCAGCATCATCATCGTCATGACCGTGAAGCCGTGTTTGATTCTCATTCAAGCACTCGACAATATCATGAATCACATCATTGTATCGATGCGAGAGTTCTGTAATTTTTTGTTGGAGAGACATCCAGGGATTCTTGGTCTCCAAATCCATACGAATTCGATCCAAGTGCCGACCGAGTTGCAATTCCACTTCAAGTTCATGGTGCCTCTCGAGAATGGATGTGGGCATGGCGTATTTCATATCATCGCCAACACCGGGCATTAGATCATCGAGAGATATTGTAAAACCTCTCATGCTCAAATATCCGTAGGCCAAACGTTTGGTTTCGCTCAGGAATTGAATAGACGCCTCATGATTGCAGTCCTTCCAAATCGCTTGTATGATGCTGTTGGGTTTGGAACCAATCGTTTCCTTGCACAATCTACCACAAACCAGTTCTCCATTTTGGATGACGACTTGCCGCTCCAATGGATCCATCATGGGGCACTCGTTTTCCGTGGCGTCCAAAATCCACAAGGATTCGTCTTCCAGAGACATTTCGCACACAGTCGTCCTTGTCGTCGTCATACTCGCCTGCGCGTCGGAATTTTCATTCTTGCGCATTTCCATTTCGGTCGACAAGTCCCGCACCGATTTGTTATAGTGCAGACCGGGAGGCAATACCAAATTGAACAATTGATTGCTCGTCCATCGCTCCTCACGCACGCACTCCAGTTTGCCCGATTGAATCGATTTCTTTTCAATGACCAACGCCGGATCGGGCAGTCGGACGTCCTGCGCCGGCACGTAAATCCACGCCAACAAGTGAGGATTGGCCTTAAAGGCCTTTTGTAAAAATATTTCATTTTCCTCCTTGAGTGACTTGTCAAAGGGCTCATTGAGTAGCAAAAAGATGAGTTCAGCCACGTAGTCACTGAGATAGTTGGTGCTTTGTTGCGTGAGTTTGGAAGGCACCCACGGACGATCCGTCCATCCACAGGCTTCCATGGTTTGCGTCAAATGCGATCCGATTTTGAACCTCGGATCATACACCCATTCGAGCGTGTGCAATAGGTATTCCGCTTGAGATTGTGTCAGAAGAACGTCTTTACTGGTAAAGAGAAAGGAACCCGAGAGTACTTCTTGAATGGCAGCAAAGATGGCCTTGTGCGACTGAACGCTGACCACGTGATGTCGTGCACCAAATAAATGTTTGACTTCGGCCATTCCCATCAGCGTCCGCATCCATCGTTGCACCATTTCGTCGCCGTCGGAATCGGCCGCCCATCCCTCGCACCCCTCGGCGGGTATTTTGAACATTTTGACTCCAGATGGCATCACGTTCGTATTTTGTCCCAATTCACTTTGACGATGCAATGAGGGTTGGCGATCGAAGGTGGCGTAGTCACTGTCGTTAATCGGCCGTTCGATGACGTCGCCACAGCGCAGGAAAATTTCGCTCTGGTCCACACGAGATTCACCGTCTTTGACAGGTGCCAGTGGCATCAGTCGACCGTCATTGTAAATAATCGTTCTGGCGCCCTGCAGGTGATTGGGTCCTCGAGCAACTCGTTCGCGACACTCTACAATGTTTCGAGAATGGACTCTCTGGGGGAAGGTCAATTCTAGAGCGACTTCGGCGGAGATGCCGACAGTGTCCACGGTGGCCTCGTTGCGCGTGCTGATCACTTGCCTTGCCGTCCAATTGACACGCTTACTCGTTACATTTTGACGCAGTTGATTGTGATCCTTCTTGCCAAACTGAGATCCAATGCTGACTGGGACTTTTTTGCCGTAAGTGTTACCGGGATTACACGGGACTCTCAACTGCGGGCACTCCAATGCCGCATTTGACGTGTACCGGTTGGAGATCTCGTTGTCGTCCTTGGCCTGCAAATCGTCATCAATGGACGATGACTGGTTGTGGGTCTTGTTTGGCGTATTTCTACTGGTTCGTCCTCGCTTCTTCTTGTTCTTCTTGGAGGTATTCGTTTCGTCGATCGCGGACGAGTGTTGATGTTGTTGTTGTTGTTGTTGTTGTTGTTGACCAATCGATTTGATCAGTAGAGGACCCTGCATTCCTATATCTTGTCCGGACTTCCGTTGCTGCTCCACCGTGTCGATGAATTTCATGAGCTTTTGATGGGCCGTCATTTGCGAGGGACGCTTTCCCGAACCAATTTGTTTGCCCAGACCGCGAGCGTTCTGTTTGCCGGAATTGTGGCCGGCCATTGGTTTAGTCGCCGCACTAGAGTACACAAAGCCTTTGATTGCCGACTGTAAAATGCTCATGAGATCGAGGAGTTCCGAGGGGTATTCGGCAAGTCCCAGACAATCAGAGGAAAACCAAGCCTGCCTGGATATATTTTGCCAGCGCGATTCCCAGGCATTCCAAATGTTATTGTTCGCTACGATAATCCTTTCCAACCTTCCCGTTAGGTCGTTGAGGCTGTGATTCCGGGATCCGGTACTTTCGCGTATAAAGGGTCTCACGAGCAACGGGGGAATTTCAAACACCGTGTACACCAACCAACTCGGGTGGGCGTGGTAGGGGTCGCAACCAAAAATCAACAAGTCGTCGTAGGGCATGAGACGGAAGATGTCTAGGGCATCCTTGGCCAAAAAATGTCTTTTAGCCAGGTACTTGCGATGTTCAGGTGACATGACCATGACCTGTCGTCGGTATCGATGACTCAACACCTCCAGTTCTGGCAGTTCCGCGTGCGTGGCCACGTCCCAATCTCTGTAGAGTGCATTACGACGCGTTTGGTTCACATTTGCTTCTTGAAAAATGGTGGCGGCGTCTTTCTCATCGGCAACATCATTCTCATCCCGATCCTTAGCGTGAGAATCGGCGTTGGCATGGTTGGGAGTGCGAGTTTTGGAGTTGCTATCGTTGTTTTGGAGATGTAGGGGGTTTTGAAATCCAAGCAAGTGCGCGTTCGCGGCCAACTCTGCTTCTAGTTGCTCGAACTTTTGCTGACATTCTTCGGTTGGCATCCACTGGCCTTCAATACTATTCCATTGAATCATAATGGTTTCGAGTTCATTTTGTACGGCCGTCGAACTCGATGCATCCTGCAAGGCCTTCTTGTCCGTCTTGGATTTTTTCAGATTGGCGTCCGTTGCATTCTTTTGCGCCTCGAGACTCATCTGATATCTCGTTTGCGCCAGCAGCATCTTCATACCGGCATCCTTGGTATGATGTGTATAAACGCCATAGGTGGGTTGTGGCATGTGGCAGTGTTCACAAGTGAGATTGTTGGGGTTTTGAGTGTGATAATAATTCAGGGCGGCTTGAAACATGGGCTTGACGACCTCCGAGCGATTGTTGCCCATTTTGGAACCGCTCGATAAGGATCGAGAGAGTTCGATGGTTTGATGAAATGCATGTCCAGGCGGAGGTGGTTTGCGTTTCAACCTGGAACAAAAGTAGCATGTCATTGTTAAAATGTCACGAATGCGATCGATAAAAGTCAAATGATAGACGGGTAGGGCCATTTTGACGGGCACGCGATGCCCCGGACAATGATCGCCTTCGTTGCGGCAAGTGCTGCAAAGTTGGTGCCAATCGCAAACGCCAAACAATGGATCATCCAGATTCTCGGTTTGTTTTTCGCTCTTTGTGACCTTGTACTTTCTGGAAAACGTTTCGCCCTTGACCAAACGCATCAACTCGTCACATGTCACCGATTGGCCGATGGGCGACTTGGAAAAGGTCGCCTCATTGTCGGGATGATGCAGGCGGAAGGGTTGATCAAAACGGGTTTTGGAATCGGCATCCGGCAACAGGGATGAAGCAAGTCCCGAGCGCCAATCGTGTTCCGGTCGGAAAAAGTGTACAAATTCCTGTTTCTGAGTGAACAGGGCCGGACGTTGCCGGAAGATGCGGCCACAATCGTCTTTCGAAGGATGAATCGGTCGAATTTGATGAAAGAAACGAGATGTTTTTCGAATGTAAATTCGGCGTTTGGAACGGGTGGGCGCGGAATCATCGACTTGCATGGCGTCCGGATTCGGTCTGGCATCATCGTCATCGACGCTATTGCTGCGTCGCATGGCTTTAAAATCCAAGTGACGAAAGTGGGGATTTTCTTCGGCATCCGCTTCATCTGGCAATGCATAGTGACCAAATTCCCTGACGCCGGATCGGAACACATCCTGTGGACTCAGCAAACCGGCAGAAAGACTGGCAATGGGGATGGTGGCCTTGGAGTACAAACCAGTGTAGAAGGACAAGTTTGATCGGCGAGCGTCATCGGGTCTCAATGGATTGTTCGAATGCAGGGTCTTGCCACGAAACGAAACACTGGGTTCGTTTTGAAGAAAGTGCCTCAATGCCGCTGACATTTTCGAAGCGAGGGCGAACCACACTCCACGGAGGACAAGATTTTCACAAGTGAACGCCTTTTGCGGTTCTTCAGCCTTTTGCAAAACAAAGGATTTTCGGAAAAATAACAAAAAAACCAAGAATGATGTCACGTGTTGTTTTTGAAAACCACGGTGGACCACAATCGCACGGATTGGATTTTTTAAAAGGACTTTGATCACCTCGTTTTTTCAAAAATCAAGAGTCAAAATTGTGTGCCCGCGCGTGTGTTTTGCTCACTCGACTCGCCTCCTCCGTATTCCAGTCGGGACATGTTTTTTGAATACGCGCGTGTTTCAAAGCAAAAATCATTATTCTTGGCTCGTTTACATTTTCAATTGGGTATTACGCGCAGCGCAGGCAAAGGGCGGCCGGGTTTCATGCACGGTCGATCGAGCGCCACCAGACAAAACTGGGGCACCAAACGATAAAAGTAGAATGGTTCCATTTTGGGCATCAAAACCTTGTAAAAGTAATCGTGGCTCGATCGGTAACTCGACAAGTGTATCTCGTGAGTGGAATAGGAAACGAAAAAGTAACCTCGCACATTGTAAGGCGGATCCTGGTATATGACTGCGCCGATTTGAATTTGATCATAGTAGGGACGACTGATACTTCCAATGGCCATGGCATCTTCGCTGCCGCGCACCTTGAATTCACCGCAAAATACGTCGACTTGATTGGTGTATATATTCCAGATGAACATGAGGATATCCACTGAGCCGCCAATCCACATGTGCTTGGACCAGATGCGAATGCCGGTCTGCCGGAACCAGATCTGATACTGTCCGCTGACGTGAGGCAGTGGACAATAATCTTCCCCATCGTCCAACGGGTAACGGAATATGGCCGGAAACGCTGGGTCGATGCAATTGGGAGGCAAGTAATCTTCGGTTTTAGGAATCATCGTATCATCAGATTGTGCGTCCGACTCGATAATTCTCTGCAAGTGATCGCAATAGTGAGTAGGACAAAACTCGGACGCCGAATTGTCGCCTCCAGGGGCCGTCTGCGTGAACTTTTGCTTTACGTGGAACAGGGATAGGGCAGCCACTAGAGGTTCACATGCCGTGCCCTTGTCCATGCTCGCCGTAGTGACAAATGGCGGCTTCCTGTCTGCCCAAAGGATTTCTTCCAGAAATGAATCGGGTGATTTGTCCGGGTGGTGACCGGCGATGACCGATGCCTGTGTTGCAGAAATTAGAGGCAATATAAAAACGGAGTTCGTTGGATCAATTTTCCCGCTGCGGATCAAATGCCACAAGTCGGTTCTCTGTGGTTCCTCCTGATACAAGTTGATTTCCTCCTCGGTCAAATAGCCGGTGGCCAAAATTTCCAAAACAAACTGATACAGGCGCAGGTTGTTTTCTGGCACAACATTGTCAATAATCGAGGGATCGTGTCTCATGATGGTTTGGATAATGTTGGTAAAGTGATTGTTGTAGTCGTCCGATCGGAGGTAGAGTTCGTAGCGCCGCACGAATGGTATCTTCATGTGCATTTCCGAGTAGGGTTTTGGCAGGGCCGAAGTGCCCAACAGGTAATTATTGGTAAGCCAATTGTATTTGGACGGGATATTGGTAGAATCATTGGCTGCCATGTTCAAAGTTGGCAGTAGTGAGGTCAATGGTGGCAGCTGCAGTAGTGGTGGTGGTGGTTCGCGAATGCTTCGCGCCCTATGGTCGTCTGATGGACGATGAGGGCAGTGTTCGCTCTGGATTTGATCCAAAATGGACGAGAATGTTGTTTTGAAATAATTCGAGTCACCAGTATCGACGGCAGAGGGGACACTGAGCGCGGGTTGGTCAACGGCGGCGGGTGCGAGAGGGCGCTGCAATTCGCCAGAGAAACCCTGCTGGGGTGATGGTCCGATGCTGCATTGAAATTCTTGAGAGGCGAACCATTCGGCTGAGCCACCCGATTCTGCCGCGCGGCTCTTTTTTGAAATATTCGGCTCTTTTTTTTGGGGTTTGAAAAATTCGGGGTACAACGTAGAGTGCTGTCGTTTTTGGATCTGAGTACTTCCAATGTCGTCAGAAACATGAGTTTCGCGGTCGGCCTGCGACTGCCAGCGTTGCCTCGTCCAAGCAGCCTTGGGCAGATCGTATTTTTTATTCATAAACAGGGAAACGGTGGTGGGAGGAGGCCATGATACGCCTTGAATATCCAAAGTCATGGCGAACGTTAACGAGCCAATTGATTTTATAAAATCCCTCAACTCGACCAAAACCAGGCGTGCGGTTGAAATTTTTCGATCCGAACCATCCACTCGGCAATAAAAACCTCCAAACACAAAATGGGTTTGGAACATTGTGAAAACTGCCTCTCCTGGCGGATTGTGGGAGCGATGCGAGGTGAATTCAAAGTGTCAATACCGGGCCTGTTACGATTAAACACATACTTCCACCGTTTGCGTACCGTTTGGGCGGCTATTTGAATCAATTCATGGGAAAAGGTCACCGGTTGACAAATGGCAGCCGCCAAAATCTGCAAGGTCAGTTCCTCCAAAATTTCCGTCTCCGAAACACCTCGATGTAGGAGACGGGTGAGAACGGGCCGAGCGGCCGACAATTGCTTCAAGTTGGGCAGCTGGGTGATTTGCCGGACCAAATCCTGAATCGTGTCCTTCCAAAGAGGCCGAACGATCATGGATGGCAATTCGGACTTTTTCGCCCGATGTTGTTTCCAAGTGGCTTCCAACATTAACAAAGCCTCGAACAAATTGCGCTTGCTTTCACTTGCGATTCGGTCGATCGTCCTGTCGTCAATGTCGATCGATTCTGTACGACTGATTCGACTCAATATGACACTAATCTCATCGTACGAGGGCCTGGCAATTCGAAATACCATGCAGTGGCTTCGCAAAGCCTCAATCATGCGGGTTAGACTCGTGGTGCAGAACAAAAATCGACAGGTGCGCGAGTGTTTTTCAATAATTTGACGCAAAGCACCCTGGGCTTGTTCGCTCAACAAGTGTGCTTGATGAATGACAATCATTTTGAAACATCTTGGCGGCAGCGGTTCGTTCGTTTCTTGAGATTGCGAAACTGAAGACGATGGTTGTGATGGTGGTGGCGGTGGCGGTGCCACAGCTTGCTGCGCAATCTGTTCAATCAATTCCCTGACGAAATGGTGGTCTCGATATACATTGAAGGACAAATCGATCTCGACGTGGCAACTGCTTTCAAGAAAGTGACATTCCTCCGCACGACCGTCTTGTTGTTGGTGATGATTCGATGGTATGGACAAGGAGACGTTTCGGATCTGGAAATAGAACAAACCGTGGCCGCACGTCAGAGAAGCACGGACAACACACATTTCGAACCGGTCCTGTCCCAACATCATGCTACATTCGGACGTCATTGAAACATGGGACAGACGCACGTACCTCGAGGCAGGAGGCGCCGTAGATTTCCTGCAGCAAACCCAAAACGCGCGTCATTTTGCCGGACCCGCGTAGGCCGGCGAAAATGCAGTGTGGAAATTCCCCGAGCACATTTGCTTGACACTTTATCGTCGTTGTTGTCGCATAAAGACAAGGAACGGTGAGCGCGTGTCTTTCCGACGTGCAAAATCAAGGGCAACAAATTCATTTTAAAACGTACCATTGCCTTCAGACACTGCGCCTGTTCTCTGTGGTAATCGAGTTCGTCGAGATTTTTGGGTCTGTACTTGTCAATCAGCAACATGAGCGGAACGACTGGCACGCGTCGTCGAAATTCCACGGAACGGCCTCTGTTCTGCCCGGCTCGAAAAAAGGCGCCCAAAAATCGGCGACACGCGACCCATGTTGAGGACTGTCGGATTTACCAGTCTTGATTCTCTTGTTCGCATTGTCGGCGTTCAGGGTCACCCCATTTTCTTCCCAGCCTGGCAACAGTGATCTTTTTCGCTTTTCAGAACCGTTGAGAGTGCGGTTGATTCCATTCTTCGAGAAAAAAAGTCGCCTCGAAAAATTCAATATTTCGTTCACTTTTTTGCGCGCCCAAAACTCCTCAAAATCCATCTCTTTCAGTCTCTCGCATTCCTTTTCTTTTTTATTTAACCTTAAGCTCATTTTCAAATACATCTTCCGAATAGATCTCTTCCAAATTTGATTTCAACGGGCTCCATCCCAATCTGTAATGTTTCAAAAAATCCTAACAATTTGGCAAATATCCAATA
>Ga0182016_10005371_pt1 | contig 13822 bp, 9 predicted proteins | sample 712S2MmetaG_FD_120491 | JGI IMG/M metagenome (GOLD analysis project Ga0182016, IMG submission 120491) | Permafrost microbial communities from Stordalen Mire, Sweden - 712S2M metaG | ecosystem: Environmental > Terrestrial > Soil > Wetlands > Permafrost | place: Sweden: Stordalen | collected...
AGGAACTGGCAATTCTACAACAGTGCAGGCAGATCGCTCGCCCAGGTTGCGTCCTGATCGTGGACACATTCAACGCCGAATGGATTCGTACGGTTGGCTCCTTTGAACGGCTCACGCAGCTCAGCAGCTTCACTCTGCGCGAGGCGTATAGATGGGAGGCAGAGCGGAGGTCGATCGTCTGCCGATGGACCTATCGCTGGAGAGATCGCTCCCATGAAATCGACTTCCGGCTGGAAGGCTACGATCTGCAACGGATCGATGCACTCCTCCACGCAGCAGGATGGCATCGTCGAGGACTCTTCTCCGACTACGCGCTCGATAGCATTACCGATGGCGGAGCCGCAGCAGAGAGGCTTGTCGTAACCGCCTCGCCTCTCTAGCCGGACGGTCGCTGCAATTTGCAATGGTCGAATCACACGGTCAGGGTATTAATTATGCTTGCCCTTCCACTCGGTGGTAGGTTCGGGCTTTAGCCCCGACACGCGAGGTGCTCGGCATCTGCCAGGGCTGGTAGGTCGGGGATTTATCCCCGACAAGAACGGTCAAAATGAACGCGGCCTTCAGGCCCTGAGGTTAGGTTGTCGGAGCGAAAAGCATACCTCAGGGGTTAAAACCCCGCTTCCGAAAGGCCGCTGTGTTGCCGGGGATGAATCCCCGGCCTACCGCTTCCGGCACCACGACGGAAGCCCCCAAGTCAAATAGTCCAGGCCTGGGACGCCCGTCCGCCCTCCAATCAATCTCTATCACCGACAGATTGGCGAGGGTAAATGAGGGTGACGCGCCTCAGCCGCTCCGTGGAATCTTCGCGCCAAAATTCGATGATCTCCAATTCGCGCTTCTTTCGCGAGGCCGTGTACTGGCTCACGTCAAGCATGTATGCCTCGAATAGTTTTCCTTGACGTTTGGAGATTGTTACACGCGATCTAACTTTGTGGACGAGGCGGAGATCGGTTAGTTCCTCGATTCGGTCATAGAGATCGGGTTGGCCGTCCTTTTCGATAAGGAAACAATTGGCATTTGCTGATTCGAGGCAAAACTCTCGGACCTTAGCAAACTCCTCCTCAATCGGCGTCTCATCCTCTTTGAAGGTGTCTCTACTCAACTCCTCACGCTTATATTTGTCGTACTCTCCTGCCGCTGTATTCACGTCTTCGACACCGATCTTGGGGCCCCTCGGCCCCTCCTTGCGATTTCGCGCCACTGCGATTGAACGCCGAAAAATTCCGAGAAAATCTCGCGCGACTCCGCCAGACGCCAATACCAGTCTGTCCAAGGCCCCGTCTGTGAGGATATCTTCGGTCTTCAGGTTTACTGATTCGAAGAAGCCACGCAGGATCCGCATCAGAAAGTCCTTGGCCTGCTGGTACCGCTCAAGGGTCAGATCAAGATCGATCTCGTCGGCATCGTCTCCGATTTTCATCCCGAGGGGTGGATCGCCATTAATGTACCACGCAGAGCGATGCCTGATAGTGCCAACCTTGATCCAAAGATTGGAGCTCTTGCCTAGCCTGTGAAAGTAGTCGATAACCCTAGCCTGATCGGATCTCCTGATGTGGTAGAGATCGTCAAGCACCAAATAGGAGTCTCCGCCGGAGAGCGACGAAAGGTCTCGAAAAATCTTCTGGTATTCGATTATTCTGCGGTGAAGAAGGTCAAGCTTAGTTCGTATGAATTTCTCGCTAATCTCTCGCTCTGATGTGGTCTTCGATCCCGCCTTTGCTCCCAGATTTACGGAGCTGTCAGAGCCCCCAATCTTCGCGCCGCCCTCGACCGACCGTTCATTGCTTCGTGAAGCGGCGTTTCGAGTTTCCGTCTGAACAGCGTCTCGTTCGAGCAGCACTACGGTAAGGGACTCCGTCTCTTTCTTCAGCCGCTCCGAAAGCTCTTTCGTGCGCTTTTTGTCAAAAGGCCCTCTCTTCGGTCTAGCCCCGAAGTGCCTCTGCCAGAAAGATGTTTTGTTAGCTGGATTGACCGCAGCCGTTTCCAGCCACTGTGAGAATCGCTCAAGCGTCTGAATCAGAATGCTGATCAATACGTCGGGATAACTGTGACCCTTGAATGACTCGAGATCGACGAACGCGGTCGGACGTCGGTCAACGGTCAAGTCGGAGACGGCCTTTCGGAGGAGGCTCGACTTTCCTGAGCCGCGTCTACCGAAGACCATGTGTGGTCGCTTGGCTACAGCTCGCAAGAGTGTGCCCTGGGCTGGCTCGATAAAGCGCTTCACGCCTTCTTCGGAGGATCTCGTCGCCTCCTCTATCAAGATCTCCAGCTTCTCTACAGCCTCTGAGCTCAAAAGATGGGCCATCTCACACCTTTGACCCGGCCGGACCGAGCGTACATTGCGGACCGTGACGGGACCACAGAAGTATACTCTAGCGCTGCTGCGCCACGCGATTTCAAGATCGCAAGAGCAGACACGGATCCTTCGACTCCGCTGCGCTCCGTTCAGGATAACATCGCAACGGGGGTGGTGTCGTCAAAGGATTGATTAGTTGTGCTTGCCCTTCCACTCGGCGTAGGGGCCCTGGAAGTCTTCGATGCCGTCTTCCTTGAAGTTCCACAGACGCGTTGCTACTTCGTCGATCAGGTCGTGGTCGTGAGTTACCAACAACACTGTGCCTTCGTAACGCTGGAGGGCGATGTTTAACGCGTTGATAGCTTCCAGGTCCAGGTGGTTGGTCGGCTCGTCGAAGATCAAAAAATTGGGCTTGGTGAGGATGAGCTTGCAGAAAGCGAGACGGGCCTGTTCGCCGCCGCTGAGGGCCTTGGTTTGCTTGTCGCCCTCTTCGCCGCTAAAGAGCATTTGGCCGAGGATGCCGCGAATCTCTTCGACGTGGGCGGCGGGGTTCCAGCGATGGAGCCACTCGGAAACAGTGAGGCCGTGCTCGATGGTTGCGCCCACATCCTGCGGGAAGTAGCCGATCTGGGCTTCGTGGCCCCAGAAGACAGAGCCGGAGTCGAGCAGGAAATCCTTGTCGGCGAGGCCGGGATAGTTATTCAACAGGCTCTTGAGCAGAGTAGTTTTGCCCGCGCCGTTGCGGCCCATGAGGCAGATTCTTTCGCCGCGCATCACGTTGGCGGTGAAGCCGTCGATGACCGTGTGCTCGCCATAAATCTTGGTGATGTGCTTGAACTCCAGCACATGCTTGCCGCTGGGGCGAATCTGATCAAAACGAATGTACGGACGCTGGATGTTGGAGCGGGCAAGATCGTTGGTTTGCAGGCGCTCAACCTCTTTGCGGCGACTCGTAACTTGTGACGAGCGGGTTCCGGCTGCAAACCGTGCGATAAAGTCGTTGAGCTGGGCGATCTTCTTTTCGCGCTGCGCGTTTTGCGATTCGAGCGTGGAGCGAATCTGCGTCTTGGCCATCACCATGTCGTCGTAGCCGCCGGTGTAGGTGATGATGGTCTGGTAGTCGATGTCGGCGGTGTGGGTGGTGACGCTGTTAAGGAAGTGCCGGTCGTGGGAGATGGCGATCAGCGTGCCGTCGTAGCTGTGCAGGAAGTCCTGGAGCCAGTGAATCGAATCGAGATCGAGGTAGTTGGTGGGCTCGTCGAGCAGCAGAGCTTCAGGCTTGCCAAAGAGAGCCTGCGCCAGCAGCACGCGGATCTTTTGGCCGCCCTGAATCTCCCCCATCTTGCGCTCGTGCACTTCCTCGGGAATGTCGAGGCCGTCCAGCAGCACGGCTGCGTCGGACTCGGCGGTGTAGCCGTCCTCATCGCCGATGATGCCTTCCAGTTCGCCTAACCTCATGCCGTCGGCGTCAGAGAGCTCGGGCTTCTCATAGATGCGGTCGCGTTCTTCCATAGCGGCCCAGAGCGGCTTGTTGCCCATAATGACGGTGTCGATGACGCGATAGGCGTCGAAGGCGAACTGATCCTGGCGCAGCACGCCGAGCTTGCGCGGGCGAACGACGTTGCCCTTTTGCGCTTCGAGCTCGCCGGTGAGGATCTTCATAAACGTAGACTTGCCGGAACCGTTGGGTCCGGTGAGGCCGTAGCGGCGGCCGGGGATGAAGGCTACACTGACGTCCTCGAAGAGTACCTTCGAGCCGTAGCGCATGGTGACATTGCTGACGCTGATCATGCTGGTTCTGGTTCCTATATGCGGGCCGCAGCCGGGTATCGGCGCAGGCGGGCCGGATGGATCTGGGCTGAGTCGTTGTTAGGGGCGCGCACGCGTGGGCTGCGCCCAAAGAACTTCGGCTCTTCCAGTTTCTCACAAAAGCCTTGAGCGCCCGTGTTGCTCCGTCCCGGTACACGCTGGTTGAAATGCTCTAGCCGCCGATGAAGCCAGAGAGGGAACCCATGGCAACATCGCAGATTTTTGAACGCATCCCGCCACGCCTCCATGCCTGGCCGCCAGACCGCCGGAGTGTGCGGCGCTTGTTCTGGCCGGGAACCGCCGTGATCCGAATTTTGCCCTATGGGCCGGATGTGCTGGGAGTCCTGCTGGATTTGAGCGAAGGCGGATGCGGAGTCGAATTCGGCATTGGCATTCCGGCCCCAGTGGGCGCTCGCGTGGAGGTTGACCTGAATGTGCGCGGCGTAACGCTGCGGCGCGCGGGCGTGATCCGTCATATCGAGGTGATTAGGCGCACGGAGCGGGAGACACGGGCGGGGATCGAGTTCGCTGAGGCCAACACGCAGCGGAACGAGAAAATCGACCGCTCGCTCAACGGGCTGCTTCGGCACCTTGAGGTGAACCGTTGAGCGCGGTCGATAACCCGCTGGACGGGCTAGCCGAAGATGGCCAATACCACGTGGTTGACGAGGAAGGCAGCGCCCCACGCCAGGACCAGCATGTAGAGGAACTGGACGGCCGGCCAGGTCCAACTATTGGTCTCGCGGCGGACCACGGCCATGGTGGAAGTGCACTGCATGGCGAAGGCGAAGAAGATCATGAGCGCCAGCGCGCCGCCCAGAGTCATGTCGTGGTGCAGGGCGGTTTGCAGATGCATGGCCTGGGTCTCCGGGTCTGCGCCGTATAGGGTGCCCATGGTGCTGACCATGACTTCGCGGGCCAGCACGCTGGAAAGCAGCCCGATACCGATCTTCCAGTTGAAGCCGAGGGGGGCTATCGCCGGCTCGATGAAGTGGCCGAGGCGGCCGATGAGGCTGTCAGCCAACTCCGGCGCGGAGATAGCACCGCCCGGAGCCTGCACGACCGGCAGATGGGCCAGCACCCAAAGCGCCAGAGTGACGCACAGGATGACCGTTCCGGCCTGGCGCAGAAAAACGCGCGCGCGGTCCATGAGGCGCAGTGCCAACGAGCGCACGGTGGGCATGCGGTACTGAGGCAATTCGAGAATAAACGGCGTTTCGCTGGATTTGAGAATGGAACTTTTCAGCAACCAGGCGGTGGTCATGGCCCCCACAAAACCCGCCAGATAGAGGCTGAGCATCACGATGGTGCGCAGTCCCAGAAATCCATGGAGATAGACGATGTTTGGAATGAAGGCGGCAATCAGCAGCATGTAAACCGGCAGCCGCGCCGAGCAGGTCATGAAGGGAGTAACCAGAATGGTGGCGAAGCGGTCGCGCTTGTTCTCGATGGTGCGCGTGGCCATGATGGCGGGTACCGCGCAGGCATATGCGGAAAGCAGCGGGATGAAGGCTTTGCCATTCAATCCGATGGTTCGCATCACGCGGTCGGCGATGAGAGCGGCGCGGGAGAGATAGCCTGAGTCTTCCAGAATCCCGATAAAGAGAAAGAGCAGCAGGATCTGGGGCAAAAAGACCAGCACCGACGAGACGCCCTTCCATGCGCCGTCGAGAACCAGCGACTGAATCCAGCCGGCGGGCAAGAGCGGCCGCGCCAGGCCGCCGAGGCGGGCGAGGATGTCTCCAAAACCGTCGGAAAGCGGCTGGCCGATGGAAAAGACTACCTCGAACACTCCCACCACGACGATGAGAAAGATCAGCGGTCCCCAGATGCGATGCAGCAGGATATTGTCGATCTTGCGCGTGCCCTCGACCGACAGCGGAGCGCGGTAGCCAGTGTTTTTGCTTACTTGTGCAGCCCAACTGTGCGCGCTGGCGGCGTTGCCCACCACGGGTAGGGCAAGGGGTTTGGCAGCGGCGCGGTTGGTTTGCTGGTGCAGGAAGAGCGGGACTGCGTCCAGACCCGTTCCATGGGTGGCGCTGATCTGGGCCACGGGCGCGCCAAGTTCGCGGGCCAGCTTCAGCGGGTCGATGTGGCCGCCACGGGCCTCCATCAGGTCGCTCATGTTGAGCAGCACCAGGGTGGGCAGTCCAACGGCAAGCACCGGAGCGGCCAGCATCAACTGGCGCTTGAGGTGCAGGGAATCGAGAACCAGCAACACCGCGTCGGGCTTGGGCGTGCCGGGCATCTTGCCGCGAAGTACGTCGACAGCGACGCGGGCATCCTCAGAGTAAGGGGTGAGCGAATAGATGCCGGGCAGATCGATGAGGGTCAGGTCGGGGCGGCCAACGCCTGCCATCAGGCCCATGCGCTGCTCGACGGTGACGCCGGGGTAGTTGGCCACCTTCTGGCGGAGGCCGGTCAAGCGGTTGAAAAGAGTGGATTTGCCCGAGTTGGGTGGCCCAATCAGTACGACCGTTTGGAGCATTCCGGCGGGAAGCGGAGCGGTGGGAGGCGTAAAGGCTGGAGTGTCGCAACAAGCGTTCATCGAACGGCCTCGGTCAACTCCGGAACTTCGTAGCCGTCAGCGGGAAAGCTTGGATGCTGGGTATCGAGTGGGGTCATGCGAATGGCTTCCGCAGTCTCGTGACGCAGAGCAATCTCCATTCCGTCCACGGAGTAAACGGTGGGATCGCCAGCCGGCGCGCGGCGCAAAACCGTCACTCGCGCATCGGGGACAAAGCCCATATGCATCAGATGGTTCTGCACGGATTCAGGCAGATCGAGGGCTGCCAAGACCCCGCTCTCGCCCACATTCAACTCGCTCAGCACGCTCAACTGCTTCGCTCCCATGGACTGCTGAAAAGCCAGCAGACCGAAACTACGACCTTAATGGTCGCAATTCAGTATACGACCATTATGCATAGTGCCGCAAACATCGATCTCATGAGATTCGGGTCGAAAAGCATTCATGCCTTGTATACAGGCTGCGAAGAGCCGGGAACTGCCCGACACCACCCAGACCCCCCGGCTGACACCACTGTCTGTCTTATCGAACGATGAGCTATTTTCTATCAGCGTTACGGGCGAAGAAGTGTGACATAAATCACGTTCGTTAAGCGCATCATCCGCGTGACAGTCGGCAGTGCGTGTGGTAGAAGGTTGTCATGGATATTAAGGAGTTTCGCGCATCTTTGGGTTTGCAAGAGCCGCCGGCGGGGCTACCTGCGCCACTGGCCGCGCTGTGGTGGGATGGGAAAGGCGATTGGGAACGCGCCCACGCGCTCGTGGACGAGCTTGAGACCAGGGATGGCATGGCCGTTCACGCCTACCTGCACCGTAAAGAGGGCCAGGCGTGGAACGCCGATTACTGGTACAGCCGCGCCGGACGCGAATTTCACCGGCCCACGCTCGAAGCCGAGTGGGAGGCGCTTGTGGAAGGGTTTCCGGGCTCACTGAGCGGGGGCGGACCCGGATAAAGCGGCAATCTCCAAAAGAGCAATTCATCGAACCCCAACTCTCAAAATCCAGACCTTAGGCGTTAGGCAAAAAGGAAATTGCCGCTCGATTTCGATATCTGTGGTAAGCCCTTTCCCCCTTGGAGGGACTCCACATGAGACATCGAATGCCCAGGCCAAAACCGTTGGCGGAATACCGCCTTGCCGGTCGGCTTCATCTCGCGCGTTCTTAGTTGTCTCTGGATCGCAATCAACGCCGTTCCCCCGTTGCGGCGACGGTACGAGGTCAACATCGACAACCAATGATTAGGAGAGAAACATGGCAGACGACGTAATCCCTGATTTGACGAAACGCCTACCGCGCGGTGCGATCCCTTCGCCTCGCTTCGAACTTGCGGCAGCTACGCCGCACGTTCCAGACCCAACAATCGCGGTCCCAGCGAGCTTCCTGATGTGGCCGGTTCAAATGTCGTCGTGGAATAACTACGTCTACGGCGACTGCGTTACCGCCGAAGAAGCCTTCGCCAAGGCCTGCGCCGCGCCGAAGACATTCATTCCGCTGGACACCGTGGTTGCCTGGGCAAAAGCGCATGGCTATCTCAATGGCGCTACCCTTACCGCCGTTCTGACGACGATGCAAACGCAGGGCTTCCCGTTCAACAATAAGACATACGACGACGGCCCGCACAACTCCGTCAACTGGACCAACGCCGCGATTCTGGCGAGCGCCATTTACAGCCACGGCCCGGTGAAGATCGGCGTCGGGGCTGAGGATTTCCAATCGAATGCCCACGGCCATGTCACGCCGGGGACAAGCGGCTGGACGATGTACGGCTATCCGAAGAACCAGCCGGAGGATCACTGTACGAGCCTTTGCGGTTACGGGACGCTGGAAGAATTGGTCGCTCTCTTCAAGCAGCACGATGTCACCGTGAATCCGGCGAAGGGGCAGCCCACGGGCCTCAGCTATGCGATGTTCACCTGGAATTCCATCGGGATCGTCGATCAGCAGTCGCTGCTGAACATGACCTACGAGGCCTGGATCCGCAACCCTGTAACCATCGTCAAGTAAGCCGCGCAGGCTCGGTCATGCTTGCACTCGGGGTCGCGGCGGAATGCCGACGTGGCCCCGATAAATCCCCTCAGGTAAGTGCTGAAGCTTCTGCAACATCGAGATGATTCCGGCGCGTACGTAAGTGTCTCCGGATCGCATTCAACGCCGTTCCCCCCTTTGCGGCGACGGTAAGAGGTCAACATCGACAACCAAGGATCAATAGGAGAGAAACATGGCAGACCAGGTAATTCCCGATCTCACGAAACGCCTACCGCGCGGCGCGATCCCTTCGCCTCGCTTCGAACTTGCGGCAGCTACGCCGCATGTTCCGGACCCGACAATTTCGGTCCCTTCGAGCTTTCTCATGTGGCCGGTTCAAATGTCGTCGTGGAATAACTATATCTACGGCGACTGCGTTACGGCCGAGGAAGCATTCGCCAAGGCTACCGCCGCGCCACAGACATTCATTCCGCTGGATACCGTCGTTGCCTGGGCAACCGCGCATGGCGTTCTGAATGGCGCCAGCCTGACGGGCGTTCTGAAGATGATGCAAACGCAGGGCTTCCCATTCAACAATAAGTTATACAACGACGGTCCCTACAACTCGGTCAACTGGACCAATGCCGCGATTCTACAGAGCGCCATTTACAGCCACGGGCCGGTAAAAATCGGCGTCGGGGCCGGGGAGTTCCAATCGAATGCCCACGGCCTGGTCACGCCGGGGACAAGCGGTTGGGCGATGTACGACTACCCGCAGAACGAAGGGGAGGATCACTGCACGAGCCTTTGCGGTTACGGGACGCTGGCGGAATTGGTCAGTCTCTTTCAGCAGCATGGTGTCACCGTCAATGTGCCGGCCGGTATGCCCTCGGGCCTTTGCTATGCCATGTTCACCTGGAATTCCATCGGGATCATCGATGAACAGTCCATGTTGAACATGACCTACGAGGCATGGATCCGTACTCCGGTGACGATCGCCGACCAGGATCAGGTTTGGGGAATCAACGCCGCACAACAAATTTACTACTGGAATGAGACGACTTGGACGCAGATCGCGGGCGCCCTCGTAACCATTGCAGTCAACGCCGGTCAAACCTGGGGGATTAATAAGAGCCAGGAGATCTATCGCTGGAACGGTGCGAGTTGGACGCAGATTGCCGGCGCGCTGGTGAGCATAGCGGTGGGCTCAGACGGTCAGGTCTGGGGGCTTAACGCCGGCCAGGATATCTACAAGTGGAATGGGACGAGTTGGACGCAGATCGGTGGTTCTCTCGTGACCATTGCCGTGAATGGCGGTCAAGTCTGGGGGATCAACAAAAGTCAGGAGATCTATTGCTGGAACGGGACCAGTTGGGACCATATTGCCGGCGCTCTCGTGAGTATTGCAGTGGGTTCAGACGGTCAAGTATGGGGGATTAACGCCAGCCAGGAGATCTACAAGTGGAATGGCTCGGCTTGGACACATATTGCCGGCGCCCTCGTGACCATCGCAGTGAACGGCGGTCAAGTCTGGGGGATTAACAAAAACCAAGAGATCTACAAGTGGAATGGCACGAGTTGGACACAGATCGCGGGCGCGCTCGTGAGCATTGCAGTGGGTGCGGGCGGCCAGGTCTGGGGGATTAACTCCAGCCAGGAGATTTACCAGTGGAATGGGACGGCTTGGACACACATTCCGGGTGCCCTGGTTACCATTGCAGTGGGATGAATCAGGTGCGTGGCAGGGTCACGGCGAATACCGCCGTGGCCCGGCGCACTTCCATAGGAGCGCTCCCGCTTTCGCAAAATCGAGATCTTCGAGGCCGGCATTCACCGAAACGATATCCAACCACCTAACCGATTCATATCCGCGTTTTTTGAGGGAGGGTGAAAATGACTGCCCAAATGCCGCGCGGCGCGTTCCCTGTTTCTCGCAGCGACCTTGCCGCTTCGGAGCCCTATCGCTCCGGGGCCGGCACGGAATCCTATGTTCCAAGCGGCCAGTTTCCGTCGCCTAATCATGAACTTGCAGCAGGGCAACCCTATAGAGCGGACGGCGTCGCGCCCGATAGCTTTATCTCCTGGCCAATCGGAATCGACGATTGGGGTGGCGTGAAGGCAAGCAATTCGAGTTGGGCAGAAGAGGCCTTTGCCAAGGCTTGCGCCGAACCCAAAGTGTTCATCCCGGCCGATGTGGTGCTGTCCACTGCGCAAAAATGTGGTTCGTCGAATTTTGCCGAATTCATGCAGACACACGGATTTCGATTCGACGGCCACGCCTATCTGGATGGGCCGTTCCATTCGCTTGATTGGACGAACGCGGCGACTGTGAACAGCGCCATCTCCAATTCGGGGCCGGTAAAGATCGGCGTCGCCTCGGCGAACCTCGCCTTCGGCTCTCAGGGCCAGGTCACACCTGGGACGAGCGGTTGGGCAATCTACGGCCTCGCGCCGGGCCAGCCCGAAGATACCTGCGCGAGCCTTTGCGGTTACGGGCCCCTGGCGGTGCTGGTCGATCTCTTTGAGCGAAACGGGGCCAAAGTCGATGTGCCATCGGGCATGCCTGCGGGACACTGCTATGCCTTGTTCACCAGGGCCTCCATCGGCATCATTGACCAGAAATCGCTGACCAACATCGCGGGCGAAGCCTGGGTTCGCAATCCAACCACGATCGTCAAGAACCTCAGCGCGTAATCGCCGGAGCCCACCCCTGAAGACGAGTGAGAACGCTGGTCTTTTATGTGAATGTCACGGTTGAAGTCCTGTCCAACCAATAATCGGGCAGATTCACCGAATAATCTAGAGCCTGTTATTAACTTTGCGCCCGTAAACCCAATGGAATCAGCGCGGCCTTCGCAAAGTGGCTGGGATTCAGGGGGAAATCGTGAATGCACTCTGTGCCACATCTCGCGAACAGCGCGTTTTACGCGGGTTTTGAGCATTCGGACAACACGCGCCGCTCCTCAAAGTTCATAACAGGCTCTAGGTGCAGAATATGGGATTCCGTACCCGCCCTGTGTCTCACATCACAGCCTCTCCACCCCCCTTTCAGTCGACACTTGCATAGCGGCTGTGTCGCGTCCGGCCGCACTATGAGGCAAAGCGAATGAGTGAACAGAAAATGGTTATTTTGGATGGGAACGAGGCAGCTGCCTCGGTAGCCTATCGTCTCTCTGAAGTCGTCGCCATCTACCCCATTACCCCGTCGTCGCCAATGGCGGAGTGGGCGGATCAGTGGCGCTCTGAAGGGAAGAAGAATATTTGGGGCGCGTTGCCCATTGTGGAAGAACTTCAGAGCGAAGGCGGCGCGGCTGGCGCGCTGCACGGCGCGCTCCAGGCTGGGGCCTTCGGCACCACCTTCACGGCCTCGCAGGGCTTGCTGCTGATGATTCCCAACATGTTCAAGATTGCCGGTGAGCTGACCCCGGCCACCATGCATGTGACGGCCCGCACGCTGGCTACCCATGCGCTTTCGATCTTTGGCGACCACTCGGACGTGATGGCCTGCCGCACGACGGGCTGGGCCATGCTGGCCTCGAACTCGGTGCAGGAGGTTCACGACCTGGCCCTGGTGGCGCAGATCGCTACGCTTGAATCCCGCATCCCCTTCATTCATTTCTTCGACGGCTTCCGCACTTCGCATGAAGTGGGCAAGATTCTGCCCATCGGCGACGAAACGCTTCGCGCCTTGGTGGACGACAAGTTTATCATTCAGTACCGCCAGAACGCGCTCAGCCCCGATCGCCCGATTATTCGCGGCACGGCGCAGAATCCCGATGTCTTCTTCCAGGCTCGTGAGGCCTGCACTCCGTTCCATGCTGCGGTTCCGGGCATCGTGCAGTCGGTGATGGATCGCTTCGCCGCGCAGACGGGCCGCGCCTATCACCTGTTCGATTACTACGGCGCGCCCGACGCGGAGCGCGTGATTGTGCTGATGGGCTCCGGCGCGGAAGCAGCCGAAGAGGCCGTGGATCTCTTAGCCAAGCAAGGCGAAAAGATCGGCATGGTCAAGGTGCGGCTCTTCATGCCCTTCGATAGCAAGGCTTTCCTCTCCGCAATGCCCGCAACCGTGAAGTCGATTGCGGTCCTCGATCGCACCAAGGAACCGGGCTCCTGCGGCGAGCCGCTCTACCAGAACATTGTGACCGTGCTGGCCGAGAATGCAGCCACTCTGCCGTTTGCCGCTAAGCCAAGGGTGGTAGGCGGCCGCTACGGGTTGTCTTCCAAGGAGTTCACGCCGGCCATGGTCAAGGGCATCTTCGATGAGCTGACCAAGCCCGCGCCGAAGAATCACTTCACCATCGGCATCGACGACGATGTGAGCCACAGCAGCCTCACGTACGACCCCGCGTTCTCCACCGAAGATCCCAAGACCGTGCGGGCGCTGTTTTATGGCCTCGGCTCCGACGGCACGGTGGGCGCCAACAAGAATTCGATCAAGATCATCGGCGATAACACGCCCAACTACGCGCAGGGCTATTTTGTCTATGACTCGAAGAAGTCGGGGTCGATGACCACCTCGCATCTTCGCTTCGGGCCGAACCCCATCCGCTCAAGCTATCTGATTACGCGCGCCAGCTTTGTGGCCTGCCACAACTTCAGCTTCCTTGAGAAGATGAACGTGGTGGAAGCGGCCATGCCCGGCGCAGTCTTCCTGCTCAACTCGCCCTATCCGGCGGCCGAGGTCTGGGAGCATCTGCCCAAGACCACGCAGGAAGAGATGCTGCGCAAGAAGATCGAGTTTTATGTGATCGACGGCAACAAAGTGGCGCGCGACGCCGGCATGGGCACGCGCATCAACACCATCATGCAGGCCTGCTTCTTTGCCATCAGCGGCGTGCTGCCGCGCGAGGAAGCCATTGCGCAGATCAAGAAGGCCATCAAGAAGACCTACGGCAAGCGCGGCGACGCGGTGGTTGCAAAGAACTTTGCCGCCGTGGACCACGCGCTGGCTCATCTCGAAAAGGTTGAACTGCCCGCAGTCTCCTCGTCTGATTTCGATCTGATTCCTTCTATCTCCGGCAAAGCGCCCGAGTTTGTTCGCAATGTTCTCGGCCAGATTGCGGCGGGACACGGCGACCTGCTTCCCGTCAGCGCCCTTCCGGCCGGCGGAGCGTTCCCCACCGGCACGGCCCAGTGGGAGAAGCGGAACATCGCGCAATTCATCCCGGTGTGGGATAAGGATCTCTGCATCCAGTGCGGCAAGTGCGCCATGGTCTGCCC
>Ga0182016_10005376_pt1 | contig 13819 bp, 10 predicted proteins | sample 712S2MmetaG_FD_120491 | JGI IMG/M metagenome (GOLD analysis project Ga0182016, IMG submission 120491) | Permafrost microbial communities from Stordalen Mire, Sweden - 712S2M metaG | ecosystem: Environmental > Terrestrial > Soil > Wetlands > Permafrost | place: Sweden: Stordalen | collected...
GAGAACATCGGCATCACGGGGACAGGAAAGATTGTTGCCAGCGACGCCATCCGTGGGCGTGTCGACCGCAAGACAGGCATGCGGCTGCCGGCGCTGCTGGAATTCACGAACTGCCGCAATGTGCGCGTGGAGAACTGCTTTACCGTCCAGACCGGTATGTGGTCGACGCATCCCGTGTATTGCGAAAACGTGACCTTCAAGAATGTGGTGTTCCATAGCGGCGCGGACGGCATCGATGTGGACTCGTGCCGGCACGTGACCATCGACGGCTGCACATTTGAAACCACCGACGACTGCATCTCGCTGAAATCGGGGCGCGGCGAAGAGGCGAACACCATCAATCGGCCGTGCGAGGACGTGCACATCTTGAACTGCACTTTCAACGACAAGAATTTTGCATGCATCGGCATCGGCAGCGAGACTTCGGCGGGCGTGCGCAACGTGGTGATCGAGCATTGCAAATGCGTGGGCGCGCGCAGCCACGCCATTTATATCAAGAGCCGGCCAGGGCGTGGCGCGTTTGTTGAGAACATCACGGTGAACGACTTTGAAGCATCGGGCGCGAAGCAGGGATTTCTGCGGCTGAACAATCTGAATAGCGGCAAGCAGGATGAGTTTCCCGTTCCCGGCGACGCCGGCATTCCGCTGTTTCGCGAATTTCACTTCTCGAATATCCGGGTGACGGATTTACCGATGCTGGTGCAGGCCACGGAGATCCATCCCGGCAAGCGGCTGGTGGGATTCTCGCTGACCAACGTGACGGGGACCTGCAAGAGCGGAATCACATTGGCGAATATGAACAACGTGGTGATTCGCAATGTGAAGGTGACGGGATTCGATGGCCCGCTGCTCAGCATTTCGAACGTGACGGGCGTGGGGCTGGCCGGCGCGGCCACCATCGATCCGGCGAAGATGCCGAAGGTTCCGGATGCCGTGCCGGAGCCGGAGAAAGCGTATGAACTGAAATAAAGGGAGTGAGGGAGCAATAAAACGGTTGCCGGTCGAGACCGAGAATGAGGGCGAGGCGATGAAAATGTTGCGTCGGTGTGTTGCAGTGCTGGCGGTGGGCGTGCTGGCGTGCGCGGTGGGCGGGCAAACGGCGGGATCCGGCATTGCAGACCGGCCCGACCCGAAAGAGATTCCGGTTCCGCCGATCAAGACATCGATGCACGACATGCCAAATGTTGATCAGTTGCCGAACCGGCCCGCGATGCCTGACGTGATGACGCTCGACAACGGGCGGAAGGTGAAGACGCTCAAGCAGTGGAACGAGCGCCGCACCGAGATGATGAGGACGCTCGAATACTATGCGGTGGGACAGGCGCCGCCGCCGCCGGGCAATGTGAAGGGCGTGGAAGTGAGCTCGCAGATGCTGATGGACGGCAAGGTCAAATACCGGCTCGTGCATCTGACATTCGGGCCGAATGAGAGCCTGAGTCTCGACATCGGCATCTTTACGCCGGCCACGGGCGGACCGTTTCCGACACTGGTCTCGCCCTCGGGCACGCCGCCGGGAGCTACGCCGTTGCCGCATCTGGCGCAAGGCGCAAATCAGGGGCGCAATGAAGACGTGCTGCTGGTGGTGGGTCCGATGACGGATCAGGGCGGGCGCGGGCAGATGCGCGCCTTCGGGCCGCGAACCGCAGAGCAGATTGCGGAATCGAATCCCGCGCTTGCACACGGCTTCGCTTTTGTCACGTTCAACAACAACGACTGCGGCGAAGACACCACGCTGCGGCTGCCCGACGGAAGCTGGGCCTACCGGACCACGCGTTTCTTTCTCGCATATCCCAATTACGACTGGGGCCTGTTGCGCGCGTGGGCGTGGGGCGCATCGCGCATCGCCGACTATCTCGTCACCGATCCATCGATCGATAAGAACAAGCTGATCATCACCGGGGTTTCGCGCACCGGCAAGGCGGCGCTGATCGCGGGCGCGTTCGACGATCGCTGGGCGATGGTGGCTCCGGTGGCGAGCTCGGGGGGCGGAACTCCCGCCTATCGGTACAGTGGCTCCGTGCCGGACCGCGGCGGCAAAGAGGGCCTGACGGAAATGGTCCGCAAATATCCCAACTGGTTTTCGCCGCATCTGCACCAGTTCTGGGGTCAGCCGGACAAGCTGCCCTTCGATGAGCATTGGCTCATTGCGCTGGTGGCGCCGCGGCCATTGATCTCGCTCGAGGGCGACCATGATCAGAATGTGAATCTGAATGGCGTGTATCAATCGCTGCTTGCGGCGCGGCCGGCGTATGCATTCTTCCACGCAACCGATAAACTGGGCGTGAGCTTTGCCAACCGTCCGCACGGAATGGTGCAGGGCGACTGGGATGCGTTGCTGGGCGTTGCCGATAAGTTCCTGCTTGGTAAACCGGTGGATCGTTCTTTCGACCAGTATCCGCCGGGGGTCGAGAAGCAGGGAGTAGCCAATAGCCAGTAGGGAGTAGTAATTCGAAGAGTGTGGTTAGTGGTTAGTCGGATGCTGCGGGAGTGGGAATGAAGAGAGTTTGTCGGGAGAGTATCGTGAGGTTGAGTTTTGGGCTGGCGGCGGTCTTGTTGATTCTGACGGGAGTGTTTGCGCAAATGCCAAGTGATTCGCGATTTACGATTTGGCGGTTCGACAACATCGATTCTATCGGCGGGCATGCCACGCATGTGCTCGGGCATCCGTATCTGATCGATTCGCCCTACGGCAAGGCCGTCGCGTTTGATGGTGTCGATGACGCGTTGTTTGTGGATACGCATCCGTTGGCGGGGGCCAGCGAGTACACGTGGGAAGTGATCTTCAGGCCCGATGCCGATGGCGCCGAGGCGCAGCGCTTCTTTCACTTGTCGGAGATCGATCCGGCGACCGGCAAGGACACCCAGAACCGCATGCTTTTTGAGATTCGCATCGTGAAAGGCCAGTGGTGCCTGGATAGCTTTGCATTTTCAAACGGCTCGGCTCGGACTCTGTTGAACTGTGACGATCTGCACCCGCTGGGGGCGTGGTATCGCGTGACGGCGGTGTACGACGGCAAAATGCTGCGCAATTACGTGGGCGACGAGATGCAGGGCGAAGGCGAATTCCACCTGACGCCGCAAGGATCCGGACACTCGTCCATCGGTACGCGCATTGACCAGCGCGATTACTTTAAAGGCGCAGTGTTCATGGCGCGATTCACGCCGCGCGCGCTCAAGCCGGAGGAGTTTTTGAAGATGCCGGTGAAGCAGGGCTTAGGGAACAGGGAATAGGGAATAGAAAACGGGGACTGCGGATCGGCGCTCTCCGACATTTGCAGGCGTATGATGGGTGCGAAGTCAGGAAAGGACGTGCCATGCGCAAGTGGGGCATCGTCATCAGCGTGTTCTACGCCGTGATTGTGGGATTCCTCCTTGTGCCGGCCTTTTTTCTTATGGCCGGCGGAATCAACGATCCAATTTGGAAGATATTCTCGACCGGCATGATCACGGTGTTACAGGAGTGGCTGGGATGGATTCTGATCGCGGCCGTCCTCTCCGGGCAAGCGCTCTTGCTCTTTCTTTCCGTCGACACTAGCCAGAAGAAGTTAAAGCCGCGAACACATATCGCGATTTCGGTTGCGGTTTCATCGATGCTGTTCGGCCTTCTCACTCTTGCAGTCATCTTTTGCATAGGCTTCGCCGCGCGTGGTGACAATTTCGGCTCGGGGTTTCTCGATACGTCTGCGAAGTTTTTCGCTGGCTGGGTGATCTTGTGGCTCATTTGGGGCGTTGCCTTTTACCTGTACTTTCGCAACGCAACAAATGTGACCTCCCGCGCCATTTCGTGGCTGCTCAAAGGCAGCGTCCTGGAGTTGCTGATTGCCGTTCCATGCCACGTCTGGGTTCGACGCCGGGACGAATGCTGCGCTCCGTTCTTCACCAGCTTCGGCATCGTGACGGGAATCGCGGTGATGTTGCTTTGCTTCGGTCCGAGCGTGCTCTTTCTCTTCAGGAAGCGGCTCGACGCGTATTCCGCGCGCAAATCAGCCTGAGAATTGCACTCCGAAGCGTCTTGTTACTCTAGAGCTTCGGAGGATTCCCCGTTATGCCAACAGAAACTACTTCAGCCAGCTCAACTCAGGACCTTCATGTGTGGGAGGCGGGAGGCGCCGCATCGGCTGAGGCGCTTACCGCATGGGTGAGCGCACGACTCGCCGCTCACGAATCCGCACTGGCCGCGTTGCTGGCCGTTGCAGGCGCGCGCACGCCGGAAAACTCACTGCGACACTTCGACGCGGCCATCGAGCAACTGAGCCTGGCGGGGGCGCAGGCGGGGATCCTGAACTCCGTGGCTGCGGACAAAGCGGTGCGCGACCAGGCGCAGATGGAAGCGCAGCGCGTCGCCATGGCCGGCAGTGCGCTTAGCTTGAATCGCGCGGTGTATGACGCGCTGGTGGCGATCAGCCTGGACGGAGCGAGCGCGGCGACGAAGCATTACGTGGGGCGCACACTGCTGGGTTACCGGCTCTCCGGCGTAGACAAGGACGAAGCCACGCGCGATCGCCTGCATGCGTTGCACGACAAGGCGACGCAGCTTTCGCTGGCCTTCAGCCGCAACATTCAGGAGGGCGGGAAGACGGTTGAGGCTGCGCCCGAGGAGTTGGAAGGGCTGCCGGCCGACTACATCGCGCGGCATCCGGCACAAAAGGGCAAAAGCGGCGCGGAACGCGTGACGCTGACCACCGATCCGCCGGACATGATGCCGGTGATGACGTTTGCCGCGAGCGCGGAACTTCGCAAAAAGATGTTTTTGGCGTACAACACCAGAGCGTATCCCGCGAACCGGCAGCTTCTTCTGGATCTCCTGGCTACGCGGCAGGAGATCGCGAGCGTGCTCGGGTTCCGCAGTTGGGCTGATCTGGCGACGGCTGACCAGATGATGGAGTCGGCGGCGAATGTGCGCACATTTTTGGCGAAGCTGGATGAAGCCAGTCGCGAAGGCGCGCGGGACGAGCATGCGCAGGTCCTTGCGTTTGCGCGCGATCGCCAGCCGGAACTCAGCGAAATCGACATCACCAGCCGCGGCTACTGGTACGAGCAGTTCCGGCGCACGAAGTACGATTTTGATTCGCAGTCGGTGCGGCCCTATTTCCCCTACGCGCGCGTCGAAGCGGGCGTGCTCGAGACAGCGACGAAACTTTTCAAAGTCGAGTTCCGGCCATCCACTGCGCCGGCGTGGCACGAGGCGGTTTCGGTGTACGAGGTCTTCGAGGGCGGGCGGCTTGTGGGACGGTTTTATCTCGACATGCATCCGCGCGAAGGCAAGAACAAGTGGTTCTCGGCCACGCCGGTAGTTGCGGGCGTGCGCGGGCGCGTCCTGCCGGAGGCGGGACTAATCTGCAATTTCCCTGCCCCGGAAGAAACCGATCCGGGATTACTGCAGTACTCCGACGTGGTGACATTTTTCCATGAATTTGGCCACCTGATGCATGCGCTTCTCGGCGGGCACACGGAGTGGGTGGGGCTCTCGGGATTTGCCACGGAGGGTGATTTCATCGAGGTGCCGTCGCAGATGCTGGAGGAGTTTTTCCGCGACGAGAAGCTGTTGCAGGTCTTCGCAAAGCACTACGAGACGGGGGAGACTCTGCCTTCCGCGCTGATCCGGAGCATGAAGCGCGCGGGCGCGTTTGGGCGCGCGGACTGGATTAGAACGCAGCTTTACTACACCACGCTTTCACTCAACCTGCACGACCAGGACCCGGCGGGCATCGATCCCGACGAGATGACGCGCGAGCTTTACGCGAGCTTTCAGCCGTGGACGTGGCTCGAAGGCAGCAAGATGTACGCGAGCTTCGGACACCTGACCGGTTATTCGTCGAACTACTACACCTACATGTTCGACAAGGTGATTGCGCTCGATTTCTTCGGGCAGTTCGATCCTAAGGATCTGTTAAGCGGCGATGCGGGCGAGCGCTATCGCCGGACGGTGCTCGAACAGGGCGGGTCGAAGCCGGCAAAAGAGTTAGTACGCGACTTTCTCGGACGCGGCGAGGAGTTTGCGGCGTTCTCGAAGTGGTTGAATGAAGAGTTTGACGAAGACAAGCTTCCAACTGCTAGCTCCTAGCTGCTCGCTTGTTATCCCACCCTTTCCGCGATGAAACCGCGGAAAGGATGGGGCAACGCGCATTCTTCTCCCCTTGGTCCCTCACTCCCTGCTTTACTGCGGCTTTGCGGCCGTGAAGCCGGCCATAATCTGTGTCATCAGATCGTTCACCGTGCCCGGCGAGCTGGGCAGGAAAATCGTCGCCGACTTACCCATCACGCCGACTTCGCGCATGGTGTCGAAGTACTGTGTGAGGAGAACCATGGCCATGACGTCGCGCGCGGTTGAGCCTTCGACGGCGGATTTGAATTGTTCGACTGAGGACTGTAGTCCCTTGATAATCGCCTGCCGCTGACGGGCCACGCCATCGCCCTGCAAGGCCTTCGATTCAGCTTCGGCCTCGGCCTGCTTCACCTTGAGAATCTTGTCGGCTTCGCCGCGGGCCTGGGCCGCGATCTGCTCGCGCTGCGCGGCGTTGATGTCGTTCATGGCCGCCTTCACCTTGGCGTCGGGCACGATGTCGGTGACCAGGGCGCGAAGAATGTTGTAGCCGAAAGTGTCCATCACGTCGTCGAGATCCTTCTTGACCGCGACAGAGATCTGCTGCATCTGCTCGAAGGCCTCGTCGAGCGTGAGCGTGGGCACGTGGCCGAGGATGGAATTGAAAACGTAGCTCTCAATCTGGCGCTGCGGATCACTCAGCTTGTAATAGGCGTCAAAAACCTTTTCCTCGACGACCTGGTACTGCACGGAGACTGGAATGGTGACAAAGACATTGTCTTTGGTTTTGGTTTCCACGTTGACCGCGGCCTGGCGCACCTGGAGATCGATGAAGCGCACGGTTTCGCACCAGGGCACCAGAAACTGCAGGCCGGGGCGTGCGATGCGGTTGTACTTGCCGAAGCGCTCCACGATGCCGGCGGTGTAGGTGCGCACGGTGTACATAGTTTTGACCACCGTGATGAGCACAAAGAGGCCTACGATGCCGGCAACAACGAGAGAAACGGTGAAAAAACCGGAGCTATCCATGAAGTGTCCTCATCTTTCAGCGGCGGGGCGGCATGTTGCAGCGGCCTCCCGGCTGCATTTTTGCGTCGCAGGAATCATACCGCAGAAAGGAGAAAGCGGCGTTAGCGGAGCTAGCGGAGTTGGCGGAGTTGGCGGAGTTGGCGGGGTTAGCGGAGTTGGCGGAGTTAGCGGGGTTAGCGGAGCCGGCAAATAGGCGGAAACTCTCGCAGGCTACACTGGTAATCGATGACGCGGCGCAGGAAGAAGGCACGGCCAGCCGGGGAGCGGAAAGCCGCTTTGCTGCACCGGCTCGCCGAAACGCGAAACCCAGTGGCTTTGCGCAAGGCTCGCGGACCGTTCGACGTCGTAGGCGACGTGCACGGCTGCCTGGACGAACTGCTGGCTCTAATGCAGGCCATGGGCTACCGCGTGGAGCGGGCGGGCAAGGAATTTGCGGTGACTCCGCCGCGCGGACGGACGCTGGCTTTTGTGGGGGACCTGGTGGACCGCGGGCCGGCCGCTCCGGGAGTGTTACGGCTGGCCATGGGCATGTCGCGGGCGGGCACTGCGCTTTGCATTGCCGGTAATCGCGATGCCGAACTGGTGAGGGTCCTGCGGGGCGGCGCTGCCAGGGTGACGCGCGGCATGGCGCGAACGCTGGACCAACTGGCGGCGGAACCGGAGAGCTTTCGCACCGCGGCGCTGGATTTTCTGCATCATCTGCCCAGCCACCTGGTGCTCGACGAAGGCCGGCTTGTGATTGCGCATGCGGGGCTGAAGGAAGCGCTGCAGGGCCGTACCTCCGCCGCGGCGCGCGCCTTTGCCCTGCACGGCGATTTGACGGGCAAGAAAGATGCAACGGGCTTGCCCATCCGCAGGATCTGGGCCGCGGAGTATCGCGGCAAAGCGCTGGTGGTGCATGGGCACACACCCGTGAGTGCGCCAATGAGGCTGAACAACACCATCAATGTCGATACAGGATGCGCCTACGGAGGACACCTGACGGCGCTGCGTTATCCGGAGCGCGTGACGCTCTCCATTCCAGCCAAGCGGATCTATTATCAGCCACGGCGGCCGTTCCCGCCGAATCCCGCGCTCGGGAAAACGCGGAAGTAAGCGGATGCCCCGAGCGGCGACGCGCTACTGTTGGCCGTACTTGTTGCGAAAGACATGGCGGTTGATGTCGGGCCAGAACTCCCTGAACCAGAAGGTGCCTGCGTCGATCCCGACGTCCAGAGCCCATTGGGATCCAGTGGCCCCAACGGACCGCGAGGCAGATGGGTAATAGAGGTTCGAGATGCCCGCAGCGGCGCCGGAGCCGAAGACCTCGCTAACGTTGAAGACCTCAGTTCCCGAGTTTGAGTGGGTAATGACGGCGCGGCTGAGGGCGTAGCCCGTGCGTTTCACGAATCCGCCGCGGCCGAGGGTATAGTAGCGCGAGTCTTCGTGGGTGATGGTGGGGAAAATAAACTCGACCATATAATTTTCGCTGGTTTGGTCCACTGCCGAATGCCAAAAATAGCGAGCGTAGCCGGCTGCTCCCTGATGGAACTGGGGCGTTGAGCGCTGATCCATGTTGTACGCGGCGATGACCGCCGGGAAAAAGATAGAAGAGTAATCGAACGAATCCTCAGTGGCGCTGATGAACTTATCTTTGACGGTCTCGGGCGGGAGCTTCTCGTCGGTGCTGACGGCACGAAAGTTGGGCACGATGCCGAGGATGCGCTTGGTCTGCTGGCCAGCTGAATCCCCCTGCGTGGTTTGTGCCGGCTGATTCTTCGATGCCGACCCATTGCTGCTGGAAGATTGTTGCGCAGGGGCAGGCGCCTGCTGGGCCGAATCTAACGCGGGGGCTGCGATCGTCGACGCCACGAGAACGGCTGATGGAGAATTGGCCGTTTCGGCCTGCTGAGCTGAAAGGCGTGTACCGGCAGTGACGCCGGCCATGAGCGCAACAGCAGGAACTGCGAATGAGGTAACGCATCGGAAAAATAATTGCCGGGAACGGAATGTCGGAGCCATGGGGAAAATCTCCTGGAGAAGACAGGTGTTGCCTTTCATATCGCTTCTTTTTGAAAAGCGGAAGTTGCTTCCGATTCTCATTGTGGATGCTTCTGGTCCTCCTCCTGCTGCTTTTTCTGCTTGCGAGCAGCGTCCTCCGCCTGCGCCTTTGCGTCGAGACCATTGGTGGGATCTTTGTGGAAGAGTTTCCTTGAGATATCCGGCCAGAACTCCTCAAGGGTTGAGCCAAAAGTGCCCTCGAAGGTGACCGTTAAGCCGGTTTCGATGGTCTGGCCGACGTTGCTTTTGTTTCCGTCGGGATAGTAAAAATTGGAGATTTCTCCGGCGATCATATTGCCCAGGATGTTGGAATAGTTGGGCTCCCACTTGCGGGTGGTATCGTGCTTGCAAATGAAGGCGGTGGCTACGGCATAGAAGAAACGGTGGTGGATGGAGCCGTGTCCGAGACGAAAGTAGCGCGGGTCCTGGTGGAGGATGGAAGGCAAAATTGCGTTGCCGATGGTGTTGCCGATGACGTTATCGCCGTAAGCGGCAGCGGCGCGTTTCGCGAATCCGCCGGGGCCCCAGCCTAAGCCGGCGTCGGAGTCATTGGCTTCGCCAATCCCTGCGACAATGGTCGCGATCGTAAAAGTGTAAGGGTCGGTGGCGGCGCGGAATTCGAGCCTGAATTTTTCCGCGGTAGTAAGAGGGACGGCATCGCTGCGGTAGCTTACGTTGAACTCGGGTATGATCCCACCCATCCGTTGATGTTCCTGCTCCTTGACCTCTTGTTCGGCTTTCTGGTGCTGGGTTTCCTGGGTATCTGGCTGTTGCGCTGAGTTCTGCGAGCTGGAGTTGCTTTGCGCGGAGCCGCCTGAAGGCGCGGGAACCGAAGTGGTTCCTGTGGCCGGCGCCGGCGGATTCTGTGCTGGCGCCGACTGGGGATCGACTGTCCGGGGATCGGGAAGAGCTAATTCGATTTGCGGCGACGGGGCATCCGGAATATCGGCCCGAGACGGGTTGGCTGCGGTGTCAGGAGGTCTTGCAGGGACGAAGCCCTGCGCACAGAGACAAGAAGTCACACCGAGAAAGGCCATCCCTAAGAAAAACCGCACAACAAGTCGACGAACACCTGAAACCATTCAGCCACCTATTTTGAGAGTCGGCAGCCGATCCGCGCGACTTGCCCTGGAGCAAATCGGTGTGGGGGACACCGCTGATCATTGATCAATTCAAACGGGCCTAGCGAACATTCCGGACAATGCGAGCACCCGTGAACAGACTCTGCATGAAGAATCGACAGTTTCTTTTTATTAGACGCATTTGTGCCGTTGCCGGACACAAGGATTCGCGTTTCCCGGCCAGAATTGCGCACAAGAATGGGAATTGCGCTATGCCTTCTCCGGTCTTTCACTGGAAATTATTAAAAACAATAGCCTTACGCCGCAAAGTCGATGAACCCGCGCTGGGGATCGGTGGATACCAGCTTGACGGTGACTCTGTCGCCAACATCCAGGCCTTTGCCGCCCTGAACGACCTTGCCGTCCACGTGCGGATCGAGGGTGCGGACGAAGGTCCCGTAATTGTTCACGCCAGTCACGATGGCCGGATAGCTTTGGCCGATGTGCGGATGGAGCACCACGGCGGCAATGCGTTTTTGCATGTCGCGCTCAACCTTGCGCGCTCCGTCTTCCATCAGAGTGCAGCGTTGGGCGATGGCGTCGAGCTGATCGTCAGAGTAGGTTGCCGCGGAGTGGGCAAGCCAGGATTTGAGCAGCCGTTGCGTGATCACGTCGGGAAAGCGGCGGTTGGGCGCGGTGGAGTGCGTGTAGTCCTGCACCGCGAGGCCGAAGTGACCGGGCGAAGGCATGTTGGGCTTCACCAGAATGTATTCACCGGGGCCCAGGAGCTTGATGACGGTGAGCGAGACATCGGGAAAGTGATCGGGATCTTTTTGCTTTTCTGCCAGCAGAACCTCGTTGAGGGCTTTCGAGTCTGGCTCGGCGGGGAGCGTGTAGCCCTTGGCCTTTGCCAATTCGACGATGCGGTCCCAGCGCTTGGGCGTGCGCACGACGCGCCGAATCGAAGACAGGCCCGCATCCTCGAAGGTGCGCGCGATGACGCCGTTGGCCGCGATCATGAACTCCTCAATGAGCGACGTGGCGCGATTCTTTTGGACGGGCGCAATGCCGACGATCTGATCGGTAACGAGTACCGGATGCGTTTCGATGGTTTCAAGATCGAGCGCGCCGTGCTGGAAGCGGTTGCCGCCCATGCGTTGCGCGGCCGTGTCCTGCAGCTTGAGCTGCGCGGCGAGATCGGCATTTGCAGCCACTTTTGGCGGAGCCGCGGCCGTGCCCTCAAGCCACGCGCCCACGCTCGGATAGGCTAACTGCGCGCGATTGTGCACCAGGGCGCGGTAGACCTTGCCATCGGTGGTGGTTCCATCGGCGTCTACTGAGAACTCGGTGACGATAGCGGCGCGATCTTCATTCTCATTGAGCGAAGTGATGCCTTCGGAAAGAGCCGTCGGCAACATGGGGTAAATGGTGACGCCCGTGTACACCGAGGTGGTTTCGCTCTGCGCGTGGGTGTCGAGCAATGTGCCTTTGTGCACGCGCGCGTCGACATCCGCCACGCCCACAAGCACGCGGATGCGGCCGTCGGGCAACTGCTCGGCCCACTCGATCTGGTCGAGATCGCGCGAAGTGTCGTTGTCAATCGAGGACCAGAGCAGATTGCGCAGGTCAGTAAGGCCGTCGGCTGCGGAAAGGGCGGGCTGCGCCTGGATGGCGGCCAATTCGGTGTCGGTTCCGGGAGGGAAATCGGGGTGAAAACCGTGCTCGATCATGGCGGCGTGCGCCGCGGCAACCAGATTGAAATGAAAAGGATGATTGGAATGCATCTGCGATCGTGCTCCTGGGCGCGAAATGCCAGCCTAACACGGCGGGGAGGCAGCGGTGTTAGCGGGTCTGCGCGTCGGCATCTGGCTCATCATTGCGTTGGGCACGGGGAATCGTGAGCCGCTTACGCAGAATGAGCGCGACCGTGTAGAACGAATTCGTGGCTAGCCCAATGAGAGATGCGAAGATTAGCGCCGACTCAAGCCCACCTGCTTCCGGATCGCCATTCCAAATGCTGGCCCAATTGCCACCTCTTAGAACAAGAATGCCGCACCACAGGGTCAGGCACACCGGGCCAATCAAGCCTCCGAGCGCTGGAACGATCCACTTGGAATGACGGCCAACATTTTTTAACAAAAACAGAACGGGCAAATTAATGAGCCATACGGGCAGGGCGAAGATCATCGTGATTTTGAAAATAAACGACCAGGAGCCCGCTGATCCGACCCAGCAGCAGAAGATGGCAACTGCCAGAAGCAGTGAGCAGAATGACAAGAATATTCGCGAAATCGCTCTCATCCGGTCTTTCCTATTACGGCTGCACATTGACGGTGAAGTTTAGGGTCTGGGCGACGACGGCGTTATTGAAGTAGGCCGTCGCGGTGACTTGCAGAGTGGCCACACCCAGCGGTGTGCCGATATCGGTGACAGTTGTCGATGGGCTGCTGCATCCGATGCCTGTGGACGCGAGCCCGGCAAGCAGCATGAGCAGAACGATGAAGCGCCGCGAGCCTCGGCCTAGGAAGACGCGTGCGCGGCGTCCAAAGGGAAGCAGGAAGAAGAGGACGCCGGCCAGCATGGCCCCTCCAGCGGCCCGCGGCCACAACGGACGGGGACGGGAGGGCTTGTCGAGAGAGGCGTAGAGTGGGCCCCCGGTGACATAGGTTTGCACCACAAACGTGACCGTGGCGGTGGGCGTGACCTGCTGCGGGCTGACGGCGCAGGTCATGTCGTCCTGCGTGGACACCGTGCAGATAACCTGCACCAGCCCGGTGTAGCCGCCGACGCTGGTGATGACAAAGGACTCTGAACCCGCGCCACCCTTGGTGAGGTTGAGATTGGTGGGCGGATTGGAGGACGAAGCGGTAAGCGTAAATCCTTGGATGTTGATGTTGAGCGGGTTGGAGGTGGCGGAGGCGCCATAGTTGCTGTCGCCTGGATAGCTGGCAACAATCGAATTCGAGGTCGCGGTGATGGCAACTGTGAAGACCGCGCTGGTAACGCCGCCCTTGGTGGAGAGCGCGACCGGACTGAGCGCCGTGCCATTGACAGTGAGAGTGACGGCGCCGGAGGGCGGAACGCTGCCCGCCGGCGGACCGCTGGCAGTGATGCCCAGGTTTACGGTGACGGTGATGTTGGAGCCGAGCGCCGGTGAAGTGGTTGAAGGCGTAATTGTGAGGATGGTCGGGCTGAGCGCCGCGATGACGGTCAATAGATATCCGGAATCTGGCCCGGGATAGGTGGAGTCGCCGCTGTAATGGCCGCCGAGTTTGTAGGTTTGCGGGCCGGAGTAGTTGTAGAGGCTCGACAACTGCAAGGGACCGATGGTCGCGCTGCTGCCGGTGGCGGCGCTGCCGCTGGAGGTGAGAGGGAAGTTGGGCGTGAGCACATCGTAGTTGGTGGTGTCGTAGAGGTTCGCGGTGCCGGTGGGAATGCCCGAGGCCGTGGGGTCGACCACCGTCGCCGTGAAAGTGACGAGCGCAGACGGATTGTAGGTGTGGCTTGCCTGCACGGGCGAAATGGAAAGTGTGATGGTGGGAGTGGCGCCGGTGACGAAGGGGCTTGCCAACTCGGTTACCAGCTTCTCGACGTCGGGCACGCCCAGGCCGGTGGCGAGATCGTAGCCGGAGCCGGCGGCGTAGCC
>Ga0182016_10005379_pt1 | contig 13818 bp, 9 predicted proteins | sample 712S2MmetaG_FD_120491 | JGI IMG/M metagenome (GOLD analysis project Ga0182016, IMG submission 120491) | Permafrost microbial communities from Stordalen Mire, Sweden - 712S2M metaG | ecosystem: Environmental > Terrestrial > Soil > Wetlands > Permafrost | place: Sweden: Stordalen | collected...
ATGGTGTTGGCCAGCAGCCGGATCCCGCTCTTGTCGCCCACGCGCGAACCGAGAATCGCCGCCATCTCCGGAGCCCAGACAGCGGGAAGCGTGTCGTCCGGCAGCTCGACCACGTTCAGGTGGCTTGATTCGGGCGAGCCAAAGCTGTCGGTAAAGAAGTCGTACTCCTTGGCCGCTGTTTGCGCCAGTTGGTTGCTGCTTGCCTGGTGGGCCACGGTCAGGTAGACCTTCACGTTTCCAGGCCCAGCCGACACCGGAGCCACATATCGTCCGGCGATAACGGTGCCTGGGAATCCCGGCTTATCCCACTTGAAGTCGAACTGGTCGCCCTCTTTTCCGTTGGAAAGCTTGACCGGCTTGGCCCCGCCCACGGCTCCGCTCGCGAAAACCTTCATGCCCTGCGGTACGCGGAAGTGGATGTCCGCGATGAAGCGGTCTGTAAGGTAGCCAGTCATGGGGAACCAGCGCGCCGGGTACAGCAGATAGGTGATCGGCTCCTGGATCGCGGCCAGTTTCAACCCCTCCACCGGGCCGTCTTCATTGCCGGTAATGGTGCCGTCGTATTCAAATGTCCAATGGTTCGCCTGGCCCTTGATGAACGGCGCACCGGGAGCAACGCGAATAGTGCCATCGGCCGATCGTTCGCCGGTAAGCAGCTTGCCCTTGTCGTCGGTGATCTTGGTGACCTTGAGCGCCGGGTGAAAGCCGAACGCCACCAGTTCCATGGTCTCCGGCGCGGTAAAGGTGACCACCGTCTTGGCCGCCAGATGGTGCGTGGTGGTATCGATCTCGGCATCGATCACGTAGGCCACGATATCCAGCGCAGGCCGTTCCGCCCGTTGTGCCCGGAGCGGAGCCGACACCAAAAGGCACCAGGACACCAAAGAGCTCAGGGTCAAAAGCCCCGCAAGGGCAAGCCGCCGTCCCAATTCAATCCGCAAACTCCGCTGTTTTCTACGCATCGCAGTCATTATCGCAGTCACCGGTCGTCTTTCGTCTCTATCAACTCTGAGTGCTGGGAACCAAAGTCTCTCTCCGCCGATTACGCCGGGTGTCTTCCCGGCCAACTTTCTTGGGTGCCCCAGATCTCGATTCTGAGATCTGGGAAGCTCAAATCTCCATCCGGCCGATTCAGGATTGCACAACAGACGGGTCCAGCGCCGGGGAACCGACTCCAAGCATTTCCAAAGTAACCGCAGCCACCCGCTCAATGGCGCCTACGTTCTCATCAACTCTGTCTGTCCGCCGGGATCTCAGCGACGCCCCAACGGCCTTGAGCTCCTTCATCATGGACTCGCGAGCCGCACCGTCCGGTAGCAGCCGCTCAACCTGTTGGACGATTTTTGCCGCGGTGAAGTCATTTTGAATCAACTCCGGTACGACGCGTTTACCGGCAATGAGGTTGGCCATCGCCACATGCGGAACCGTCACCACTCGTTTCGCAATCGCGTAGGTGAGCCAGGAGACTCTGTACACCACCACGAACGGGTTCCCAATCAGCGCCGCTTCCACCGTAGCCGTACCGCTGGCCACAACCGAAGCGCGCGCATGAAAAAGCGCCGCACGTGCATCCTCGACCAGGCGGACTGGCAGGCCGTCCGCCAGGTCCTCAACCATGTGGCGCACCTGCGCGCGCTGAACCTTATTCAGGGTGGGAGCGAGCGGGATTAGAAACCGGTACTCGCGCTTTTGCGGTCGGGATCGCTCCATCAAACTCCAGGCGGCCTCCAGCATCTCCGGGAGGTTGTCACGAATCTCCTTGGGACGGCTGCCGGGAAGCAACGCTATCCAGTTCTGGTCTGCATCCAGCCTGTTCTCATCGCCAAACTGCTCGCGGCTGATGGTCGGCAGTGGTAACTCCGCCAGCGGATGCCCCACAAACTCCGCCTCCACGCCTCGCTCCCGATAAAAAGGCTCCTCGAAAGGGAAGATCACCAACATCTTGTTCACATACTTTTGCACCAGCTTGATGCGGTGCTTCTTCCAGGCCCATAACTGCGGGCTCACGAAGAAGATCACCGGCACGCCCAGCCGATGAAACTCCTCGGCCAGCTTGAAATGGATGTCGGGAAAATCGATGAGAATCGCCACGTCGGGCCGGCGGTCGCGTACAGCTTGTTTCAGCTTGCGGAACTCGCCATAAATGCGCGGCAGGTGCCGAATCACTTCGGTAATCCCCATGACCGCCATATCTTCCGAGCGCACCACGCGGTCGAGACCCGCCGTTACCATCCGCTCCCCGCCCATGCCGAAAAAACTTGGAGACCGCCCGCTCGCAGCCAACTGGCGCTTGAGCGCATCAATCAGAAGGGAGCCATAATGCTCGCCACTGGCCTCGCCTGCGGAGATGAAGATCGTGGGAGCCATCAGGGGCGCGCCGCCTTTCCGCGCTCAAGTCCAATCATAGCGGTTGAGGGAAAGAAGCCCCGCATCGAAGCCGCTCGGTCAGTCTCACAGCCCTCAACTTCCGAGAAAAACTGCCGAATATAGAGATAACAGGAGGAGTGAAATCGCCATCCTATCCAATATCGTGTCGTTCTGGAATCACATCGCCTTTTCATCTCTTCCGCCGATTCTTGCCCTGGTCATTGGCTCCATCGCAATCATCTCTTTCTCTGACTGGTACACCAGGGAGCGAGCGGCCCGGATCGAATCGAGCGTTCAGGCGTTGGAAGCCCTTTTCGCACTTCCCGACAGTCGCGCAGCCCGGCCCCATCGCGCACAGCGATAAGCCGGCAAAATCTGCGGTCTGCTTCACAGTCCTATATGCAGTGCCGCGTGGGTTGTTTATATTGAGTCGATGCGACCAAGTCGGCTTCTACCTCCAGGCTTCATCCTGCTGATCACGGCGGCGGTGTTTGCCGTTTCTGTGAACGCCTCTCCGCTGACTCTGGAGCAGGCGGTGCCTGCATGGTGAACACCCTCGCGCTGATGGTGGACGCTCCCTCTCTGCGGGATCGGCTCTTCGATCCGGTGCCGCTTGCCGTCCAGGTAATGAGCACGTCATTCATCGTTTATGCCGTTCTGCTCTTCTCCCTCGCCATCGCGTACCTGGCCCTGTGGTGGACGGCGCGCGACTATCGAGTGTTTCGTACCATGAGCATCTACCTCGGCCTGTGCGGAGTGCAGATGATCTGGCTCTACGAGGGCGGGTTCAAATCAAACTGGGCCCTGATCGCTGCAACCGGACCGGTGTTTGTGATGATTGCCGGCGAGGCCCTGCGCATACCAAATCGGCGCTGGACGCTGATCATCTGGCCGTTCAGCTACTTTGTCGTTGTCGCCGGATGGTTCCAAGGGCTCCATTTCCTGCAGCCGCTGCCGGTCGACGTGAGCGACCTGATTGTTCTCATACTCATTGTGCAGTGGTTCCGCGTGGGCCAACGGCGCGACCGGAATATCGCCGCTGCCTTTGCATTTTTCCTGTTCATACGGGCCACGCTCTCTTCCAACTTCAGAGCCTTGACGCATGGCCCAGTATTCTTCGAGATCGGCGGCTGGCTCTGGGCTCTCGCCCCCGCTGCCATCATTTTGCTCGGCGTGGCCACACTCGTCATCTACGTGCACGATCTGATCGAGGATCGCCGCGAGAAGCTCCGCATGTCGGCGGAGTTTGAAGCCGCGCGCAGCGTGCAGCAGGTGCTTATCCCGGAGGAAATTCCCGCTGTTCCGGGCTTCAGGATTCAAAGCGTCTACAAGCCGGCGGGCGAAGTGGGCGGCGATTTTTTCCAGATACTTCCCCTCAGCGGTGGGCCGGGGAACGGCGGTGTGCTGATGATCATCGGAGACGTGAGCGGCAAGGGAATGCCCGCGGCCATGACGGTCTCGCTTCTTGTGGGGACGGTGCGCACTCTGGTGCATTACACCCAAAGCCCCGGCGAGATTCTCGGGGCCATGAATCAGCGCATGATGTCTCGCAGCCACGGCGGCTTTACGACATGCCTGGTGTTGCGCGCCGCTGCGGATGGCAAGCTCACCATAGCCAATGCCGGTCACATCGCGCCGTACCTCTCAGGCAAAGAACTCACCCTCGAGAACGGCTTGCCGCTTGGCCTCTCAGCGGACACAACCTACTCTGAATCCACATTTCAATTGGCGCCGGAAGATCAACTTACATTGGTCACCGACGGCATTGTCGAAGCTCGCGACAAAACCGGCGCTTTGTTTGGTTTTGAACGCACAGCGGCTCTCAGCGTTCGGCCCGCCGAAGCCATCGCCCAGGCCGCGCAGTCCTTTGGCCAGGACGACGATATTACCGCGCTCACCCTCGCTCTGGTAAGCTGATAACGCTTTTCGGTAGAAACTTTCAGGAGGTTTCACGATGCAAATTTGGAAAATGGCAGCTTGTTGTCTGTTGGGCGTAGGGTCGCTGGTTGCAGCGGCACAGATGAAGAACCCCTTGCCGGAGGGTCCCCCGGCTGGAACCGCCGCCACACCGGCGGCCGCCCTGGATTCACAGTTGAGCCTGATTGAGTTGGAGATGATGGGCGCAGTGAAAGCGATGCCCGCTGACAAGTTTGGATTCGCGCCCAGCGCCGCGATATTTGTGCCGGGGCAGAAGACCGAGTTCCCATCGGTGCGCACCTTTGCGCAACAGGCGACGCACGTTGCCGAGGCCAACTACTACTTCGCCAGCCTGATCAGCGGCGCAAAGCCCGACGTAGATACAAAGGCAGTGGAGAAGCTGACCAGCAAGGACGATGTTGTAGCGGCGCTGGCTGCTTCGTTCGTGTTTGCCCACAAGGCGGTTGCCACGCTGACTCCGGAAAATGCATGGGTCGTGATCAAGGCGCCGGAGCCGGGTTTCGCCACGCACGCCACCATGGCTGCGTTCCTGGTGGCCCATGCCAACGACCACTACGGCCAGATGGTCGAGTATCTGCGCATGAACGCGGTCGTACCGCCGGCCAGCAGGTAGTTCAAATCCGGATGAAGATCTTCTTCCGATACATCCAGAACAGCATCAGCCAATAGGCTCCCAGCGTCAGCGTGCCCAGAACCAGTGGCTCCAGCCCGGCCCCGAAGACATTCAGGGCACGCATTCCCAGGTTGATGCGGAAACTACTCTCGACAAAGTCTTCGCACAGGTGCGCAATCATGTATGCCGCAATCGAATTCGCGCCCACCACGACCAGCGGAAACGCAATGCCAAGATGCCTCCTGATATCGACGACCCAGGAAAACACAGCCAGGAAAAGAAAGCACACTCCGCCGCTGAACAAGGTCCATGAGGGCGTCCAGATTCTCTTCACGATGGGGCAGATACCCGTGAAGTGAAACAGCAGTCCGGCCGCCATCAACACCACCGCGGCCAACAGAAATTTGCGCACCGGAATCTTCGGCGCGGCCTCAAGAAACCAGCGCCCCGCTGTTACTCCCAGCAGCATGGTGCCCAGGGTTGGGATAAAGCTCAGCGTCAGATATCCTCCGTCGTTGAAAAGGAACCGGCTCGGCCGCGGAAACAGATTCAGGAACCAGACGTCGAACGCCTGGCCCAGATTGCTGTTCTTGTTCCAGTGCGATGCGAACCCGGTATAAAGATGATGCCAATCTGAAGGCACGCCCACTGCAGCGTTAGGGAAGCCCGCACCGGGCGCCGGATAAAGCGCCCACGCCAGCCAATAAGCGAACAGAATGGCCGCCAGCGCGCTCCATTGCCATCGCGGCAGAACGTAAGTAAGTAGAAATGCAAATGTGTAGCCGAGACCAATCTGCGTCAGGGTGTCTTCAAAGGTGAAGTTGGTCATGGGGCTTTCCATCGAGCGGAGAAAAATTCCCAGCGCAACCAGAATAAAACTCCGCCAGATGGTATGGCCCAGCATGCCACTAAAGCTGTCGCCCTTGCGCTGCCGGCTGCGGATGGAATAAGGCAGCGCCACGCCAACCAGGAACGTGAACGAGGGCTGGATCGTGTCGTGCAGGCTCATGCCCGACCACTCCACATGGGTCTGGTTATAGGCAAGAAACCGCCAAAATCCACTGTCAGGGAAAGCCTGCGCAATCGCCGAGAACCGCAGCACCTCGCCCATCATCAGCAGCATCACCAGGCCGCGGTACGCATCTACGGCAACGTTGCGCTGCTGGTTCACACTTGCGACGGTCTTGTTCACGGAAAAACCTCCCGGCGATTCTAATGTGTCAAGGCGGATCGTTGGATGAGCTAGCCGTTTCTCCGCGCGCGCACCGCCCCCGCCAACTCCGCCAGCAGCTTGTGCGTCTCAGGCCAGTCAATGCATCCATCGGTAATGCTCTGCCCATACAAGAGCGGCTTGCCAGGGGCGAGTTTCTGCGCACCGGCCACCAGGTTGCTCTCAATCATCACGCCCATAATCCGCCGATCGCCGCCCGCAATCTGACCCGCCACATCGTGGCAAACGATCGCCTGCCGCCGGTAGTCCTTGTTGCTGTTGGCGTGGCTGCAGTCGATCATGATGCGGGGCGGAACGCCGGCCTTCTCCATCTTGGCCGCTGTGTCGGCTACGCTTTCGGCGGTGTAGTTCACGGTCTTGCGCCCGCCGCGCAGGATGATGTGGCATTCCGGATTGCCCGTCGTCACAAAAATAGCCGACTGCCCAAACTTGCTGTGGCCGAGAAAAGTATGCGATTCGGCGGCGGACTGAATGGCGTCGATCGCCACCTGCACGTCTCCCGATGTGCCGTTCTTGAAGCCCACGGGGCACGAAACACCCGAGGCCAGTTGGCGATGCACCTGGCTTTCCGTGGTGCGTGCGCCAATGGCTCCCCAACTCACCAGCCCGGCAATGTACTGCGGCGAAATCATGTCCAGGAATTCTGTGCCTGTAGGCACGCCCATCTCGGCCAGGTCGAGCAGCAGGTGCCGCGCCAGGCGCAGGCCGTCGTTGATCTTGAACGACTGATCCAAATGCGGATCGTTGATCAGGCCCTTCCATCCGACCGTGGTGCGCGGCTTCTCGAAGTAGACGCGCATCACGATGCGCAGGTCGGCGTGAAACTCCATGATGGCCGATTTGAGCAGCACAGCATATTCGCGCGCGGCTTTCGTGTCGTGAATGGAACAGGGGCCAACCAGCACCAGCAGCCGCGAATCCCGGCCGTTCAGTATGGCGGAAATGTCCGTGCGCGCGTTGAAGATCGTAGCCGTGGATTCTTCAGTGATGGGCAGATCTTCTTCAAGAAAGACAGGGGGAAGGACGACTTTTGTCCACTGGATTCGGAGGTCTTCAATCTTTGGCAGCATAGCTCGCTTTCTTGCTCGGTTCTTGGCGTTCTACACTCCGGCCCAAGAAACGGCCCAGACACGATGTCCATGGACGAGATCGACCGGAGCTAATTAAATTTTATAGGGGCGGAGCGCCATTGCAGCGTCGACGCGCTCACCGTGCAAGGTCTCAGGGAGTGAAGCGCTTCTCGCCCGCTTCAAGCGGTACCGTCAGGCGGTTCTCCTGGGGTGGTTCCGGGCAGGACGCAAATGTTGTGTAGGCGCAGGCCGGGTTTTCCAGGCGGTTGAAGTCCAGCATCAGTTTCCCTGGTTTATCCAACCCATGGTCGGGGAACGGCACGTGCAAATATCGGCCTCCGGTGTAGGTAGCATCCTTGTTGGTGTCATCGCTGACGACGAAGAGAAGCGTATTGTCGTTCGGATGTTCGAGCACCGGCTCCAGGGTCAACTTCGTTTTGCCCAGAGTGAAGACCGCAGTCCCCGGCGCGGGAAGGACCAACGCGATGCCCGACCCGGTTGGGATGGATTCCGTGTGGGTCGTCGTGAAGGGAACCCACGTTGCCTGCACGTTGAGGCGCGGATCGGGAGCGTACCAGTTCAGATCTTTAAAGTTCGCGCGTGTGGGCGAGTCGGCATCTTTGACCCGCAGCACAAAACGGCCGCCGCGGTCCAGCACCGACATGGAAACTCCATGCCAGTTGATGACCGTAGGATTTGCGCTCACGTCCAGCGTACCCTCCTTCGCCGGTTCGCCGTCGACGGTTAAATCGGGCGGAAACCCGTCGAGAGTCGCATGCAACTCCGCAGTCTTATCGTTCACCGTAATCAGGCAGATGTGGTCAGGCGCCTGGACATGTATCTGGACCTGGTTATCCTTGGAAGTGCCAACTGAATTGGCTCCCGGCTTGAGCCACTCCATCCCCGCAAGCGTCAGCCAGCCGCCAGGGCCGCCAATCTCATCCGTCCGGCGCGCACGCCACTTATCCAACTCCTGCCGCCACGCCGATTCCGCAGGACTGACGGTGGCCTGGGCTGCGGGCTGCGGTGCGGTTTGAGACGCGGCTTGAAACGCATTGAGCCGCCTCTCCCCAGCCAGCGAAATCGCCAGCGCCAACGCGATCCAGCCCAACGATTTCCTTGTTGCCCCCAATCGTGGTTTCATTCTTCGCAACTCCTCTTCCTGGCCTGCAATCCCTGTTTTCCCTAACCGGCGCTCCCCATTCGCTGTCAAACCTGCGGAGTGCCTTTCAAATGCTGCCTATCCACGCGAAGATCCGTCGCATCCAAGCTCTCATGCGCAGGATTCAGCTGGCAAGTTCATCATTTGGTTACCGGCACTGGACTTATTATGACCCGGCCGGGGTGCGGAGATAGACTTTCCGCGGGGATTCCGTTGCTAGTCTCACGCGTGGTGAATAGCATGTGCAAGTCGCTTCCTGTCTCTCTCGCACTTTTCCTCTTCTGTTCCGCGCTGGCCATCGCTCAGCAAAGCTCTCCCGTTACCCCGACCCCCGCGCAGTCAAAGCCAAGTCCGAGCGACCCGGTTCTCGTCAACCGTCCTCCGCCCCGGCCACCAGCGCCCATAAGTCCTGTCACCCCCGAAGGCCGCGTTCATCTCGACGTCCTGGTCAGCGACTCCGCGGGCAAGCCCTTTCCCGGCCTTGGGCCGCAGGACTTCACGCTGCTGGACAATAACCAGCCCACCAAAATCCTATCCTTCCGCTCCTTCGATGGAGTCAACGTCAAGCCCAATCCCCCGGTCGAAGTTATTCTCCTTTTCGATACAGTGAACTTGCCCTTGCAGCAGGTTGCATTCACACGCCAGGAGATCGCAAGGTTCCTTCGCCAGAATAGTGGTCACCTCGCCCAGCCCGTTTCACTCATGCTGCTGACTGAGGCAGGACTCCGCATCCAACCGCGCCCTTCCGTCGATGGCAATGCACTTGTTACAGTGCTGGACCAGATCAAAGGCGGCGTTCACTCGATCAACAGTGCCATGGGTGCGGAAGGCGATCTGGAGCGCTTTCAGTTATCGGTGCGGCAAATCGCTACCATCGCCGAGAATGAGGCTACGCGACCGGGCAGAAAGCTGCTCATCTGGGTCGGTCCCGGCTGGCCCATGCTCAACGGCAACAACTTTTCGTTTTCGGAAAAGGATCAGCGCCAATACTTCGACACCATCGTCGAGCTTACCAACAAGCTGCGCGAGGCGCGCGTCGCCGTTTATAGCGTGGCTCCGGAAAACGTACAAAGCGAAGGACAGAGCCGCTTCCTGTACCAGGACTTTCTCAAGGGCGTGCTGTCCCCGCGAAAAGCCGATACCGGCAACCTAGCGCTGAAGGTACTTGTGCAGCACAGCGGTGGGCGCATCCTGGGGCCCGACAACAACCTGGCCGAGCAGATCAACGCCTGCATCGCGGAAGCAAACGCCTTCTACTCCATCTCTTTCAATCCACCGCATGCAGAACATGCCGACGAATATCACGATCTGAAGATTCAAGCCAGCCAGCCGGGCGTAACTGCCCGCACAACCAGCGGCTATTACAATCAGCCCCAGTCGGCGCCGATTGTTTCCAACGGTCCTTCGAAATAACAGGACGAGCGAAGTAACGGGACGAGATTCATTTCATGAACAGGCGAATCCATGCATATTGCGCAATCCTGTTTCTCTTGCCGGCGCTGGCGTGGGCGCAGCAGAGCGCCGAGCCGCAGGATCCCATCCTCATGCATCGCTCGCCAATTACGCCAGAGACCCTGCTCGCTCCCGAGGGTGGCGTGCATCTCGATGTGCTGGTTACCGATGCGGCAGGAAAGCCGGTTGCAGGTCTCACTCAGCAGGACTTCAGGTTGTTTGCTGACAAAGAGCCGGAAGAGATTGTTTCGTTCCAGGCATTCGACGATGTGAAGGTCAGGCCCGATCCCCCGGCTCAAGCGATTCTCGTCGTGGATACAGTGAACTGTGAATTTACTGAATTGGCCCTTGTGCTGCATGGGCTGCAACGGTTCCTTCGGCAAAATGGCGGTCATCTTGCGCTGCCGGTCTCCATCGTTGTGTTCAACGTTGACGGGCTTCAGACGCCGTCCCGGCCATCATCGGACGGAAACGCTCTGGCTGAGGTTGTTGAACAAATTAATCCGGGCCTTCGCGCGCAAGACGTTGATCGAACCCGCTTGTCGATCATGGCTCTGAGCCATATTGCCCAGGACGAGGCGGGGATTCAAGGTAGAAAGCTGGTTGTCTGGCTTGGTCCGGGCTGGTCGCCTCCGGTGTTGAATCCGGTTGCGATTACGCCACAGGAACAGCGGGACCGGCGCGATTATTTTGACTACGTTGTTTTGCTTTCAACTCGGCTGAGACAGGCGCGGATTGCTCTTTACGGCGGCTATGCCAACGCCGCCATCCTTGAGCGGGAATTTTTGAGCGGTGTGAGAACTGTGTCGGAAGAAGACCCGCGTAATCTGTCCCTGAGTGTGTTGGCGCTCCAAAACGGCGGGCGCGGCGGTCTCGCCTTTGTGAATCAGGATAGCGATGTGATTGACCAACTCAACAGCTTCTTCGCCGAAGCGAACACTTTCTACCGAATCGCATTTAATCCTGCGAGTTCCGTTCACTGGGGTGAATATCACGATCTGAAGGTAGGGATGGAGAAGCCGGGTCTTATCGCGCGCACCAACAGCGGCTACTATAACGAGCCGGATTGGGCGCAGCCGCTACAAGCGCGGGCCAAGGCTATACCGCCAAGAACTCCCGTCAAGCGCGTCGCAGAATTTGTTGGCAAACCCATAACCGTTGCCGATTTGGAGCAGACCCTCAAGGGTCTCGAAAATAAATCGGATGGAGAGGCATCCAAAGAGATTTCACAACTGGCTCTCACGGAACGGCTCAGCAGCGCAAAGCTCGCGTCGTGGAAAGCTGCTTTGCGAGGCGCCAAGGCTAGGTCTTCCCTCGTGGAAGTGGCCGATGCTTCCGTGTTTCTCAGCTTGCCTGGAGCGGAGATTCCTGCGCAACCTGCGCCGGACCATGACGAGCAGCGGCGCATTATTTCCCAGGCGTTGGTCTATCTTTCCGAAACGATACCGAAGTTGCCGAACTTCTACGCAACGCGCACTACCAACCGCTATGAGGACGTACGCGACGACCCGAAAAAGCCCGGGTCTTCCATCCTGACTGGAAAACCGCTTGATGTGGCTGGGAGTTCCAGCGTAGTCGTGCTTTATCGCAATGGCAGTGAGACGCTGCGTTCGATGCCCGGCAAGCGCAGGGGCGCATATCCAGAGGAGAAGGGCCTGGTAACAAAGGGAACCTTTGGCCCCATCCTGTCTACTGTAATGGTGGATGCGTCGCACGGCGAGATGAGATTCAGTCACTGGGAGCAAGGCCCGGAACGGCCCGAGGCGGTGTTCGGCTTTGTAGTTCCCAAGGGAGAGTCGCACTATACCGTGGCCTTCCGCAGCCCCTCAGCCCAATCCCAGAACCCCGATCTTCAGCCATCCGGCTATCACGGAGAGATTGCTATTGATCCGGTGACGGGAACAATTCTTCGCATTGCTTTGCAGGCGGACCTCGACCTCGACTCTGTAATGCTGCGCGCCGATATCATGGTGGAATATGGCGCGGTAGATATCGGCGATAAGACTTACACGTGTCCGGTGAGAAGTGTCGCAATTTCACAAGGGCATGCCGCGATCCTTATGCGGGACATATTTGAGAATGGCAGTGCGCTTGGTCCGCCGGTTACGCGGCTCAACGACGTGTCCTTCGCGGATTATCATTTGTTTCGCGGCGATGTCCGGATCGTTTCAGGCGACCCTCCTGAACCCGAGAAGAAGTAGGCGCATCCTTGGCACGTTGCGAAAAAACCAATGGTCGAGGCAAGAAGTGTATCAGGGTACCTCGCGTGCCCTCTTAATTCCATCAAGTCGCAACCAGTTATGTTCAGTTGACAGCACTATTCCACAATCCCTACAATTAAAGAGGAAGAATTCACCCATTTTCAGGCATAAGTTGCAGATAGATGGGTGCTTAGTCAGGCTCCAACTGCCTCGGCCATTGCCGAAAAAGGTCAGCGTTGCAGCCCACGACGGGAGCAAGCATGGCGGATCCGCGTGTCAGCCCGAGAGAGCGGCTGGTGCTTACGGCAATCATCGAGTTGTACATCGCCACCGGCGAGCCCGTGGCCTCGCAGGCGGTTGCGCTCGCATTTGCCGACCGCGAAGGCCTCAGTTCCGCTACCATCCGCAATGTAATGGCATCCCTCGGCGAAGCGGGCCTGCTGGAGCAGCCGCACAGCTCCGCCGGCCGCGTACCCACTGCCGCAGCCTTCCGTTATTACGTTGAACAGATCACACAGCCCGGTCGCATGGCCGCCGGAGCCCAATCCGCCGGCGCAGCGGGGCAGGGGACTTCATCGCTCAACGCCGCTCTGCTCAGCGATGCCCGCCGCGAGCAGATCGAAGACAGTTTCACCGGCGTTACCAGTTCTAACGAATATTTAGAGCGCACATCGCACGTGCTGGCGCTTATCTCCAGCGGCCTGGGCGTTGCCCTGGCCAGCTCCGGCGCCAGCCAGGTGCTTGAACACATTCACTTTTCGCGCCTCTCCACCGGCCGCGTGCTGGCCGTGCTGGTCACACAGGCCGGCGCCGTGCTCGATCGAGTGCTGACCCTCGACCGCGAACTGACCCACACCGAACTTGAAACCGCCGCGCGCTATCTGAACGAAAACTTCCGTGGCTGGCCCATCGATCGCATTCGGGCTGAGGTTGCACGGCGGGTCGAGGTAGAGCGCGAAGCCTACGCCCAGATGCTCGCCTCGGTCGAGGAGCTCTGCCGCAAAGGAGCCCTGACCGGCACAGAAGCCACCCCCGCAATCTTCGTAGATGGAATGGCCAACCTGATCACGGCCGAGCTGGACCGCGAGCGGCTGCGCCAGATGCTGGTGGCGCTTGAGGCCAAGCAGCGGCTCGTGGAACTGCTCACCGCCTATGTCGACGGCCGTCAGCAGGAGGTGCGCGTCGTTGTCGGGCTCGACCAGGCCTCCCCGGCCATGCAGGACCTGGTGCTCATCGGCGCGCCCGCCCGTGTGGGTGGCGAGAGCCTCGGAACTGTCGCCGTTATCGCACCCACGCGCATCCAATATCAGGAGATGATTCAGGCAGTTCGCTACATCGCCCGGCTTTCCGAGCGCCTATTCGAGATTCCGGCGGACTAGAAGGGTGTCCGCCGCCAATAAAGGAGTTAGCGTCTCCAAGGAGTGCTGGCGGTAAACTAGACCTGTGGCCGTCGCGCGTTTCCCTGCATCCGCCCAGTGCGGCGCGAGTCCAATAAAAATACAATGGAATCAGGCACACTTGATTTTTGGGAGAAAACGCAGAGTTATGCCAAAACACGAAACAGATTTGACCGTAGTAGACCCCCAGGAAGGCGCGGCTTCCGAAGACGCTACTCTTGAACTATCCGTCGCACCCGCAGAGGCTGAGCTTCAAGCCGGCCGTACTGAAATCGAGCAGTTGAAGGGCGAGCGCGACCAGTTGCTCGATCGTCTGGCCCGTTTGCAGGCCGAGTTTGAGAATGCCCGCAAGCGCGCCGAGCGCGAGCGGGTTGAATTCCGCGACTA
>Ga0182016_10005380_pt1 | contig 13817 bp, 12 predicted proteins | sample 712S2MmetaG_FD_120491 | JGI IMG/M metagenome (GOLD analysis project Ga0182016, IMG submission 120491) | Permafrost microbial communities from Stordalen Mire, Sweden - 712S2M metaG | ecosystem: Environmental > Terrestrial > Soil > Wetlands > Permafrost | place: Sweden: Stordalen | collected...
CCATGCAACTGGACACCGAATATTTGCGCCGGCATTATGCCTCACTCTCCGATGAGGAGCTCCATGCGATGGACCGCGCCGACCTGGTGGAAGCGGCGCAGCGGATCTACGATGAAGAGGTCCGCGCGCGGAAGCTATCCGCACCACCCCAGAGCGCTTCCAGGCCGCAGTATCAACCGGAGGAAGATGTCGAAGCGGGCGCGCCGTCGGGCGACGAATCCGAACCCGGCTGGCTGGAGGATGCCGCGGAAGCTTTCTCGCGTTATGTGAGCAGGGGCACGGATCCTACACCCGACACCGTCGATGCGTGTGACGCTTTGCAAGCCGCCCGGATTCCCTGTCACCTGGAGATGTGCGAGGAAGCGGCGCAGGATGGAGAAGTGCAATATCGCTGGCGCGTTCTGGTGCCCGGCAAATTAGTCCACCGGGCCATCAGTGTGCTGGACCGCGACATTTTCAACGCGGAATTCGAGGCCCAGTGGCGAGCTCATCTGGAAATGCTCTCCGACCCGGAGCTTCGCGTGATGGAACCGCAGTATGCATTCTGCGGCCTCTACGATCGCATCGAACGCATCAACCGGGCGTACGACGAAGAGTTGAAGCGCCGCCGGCTGGAATAGTGGCCGTGCGCACCGCCATCGTCTCCGACATCCACGGGAACCGCACCGCTTTCGAAGCGGTCCTCGCCGACCTGCGGCAGACTTCGCCCGACCTGATCCTCCACGGCGGAGATTTGGGCGATAACGGATCGAGCCCCGTCGAGATTGTGGATCGCATTCGCGATCTCGGCTGGCAAGGCGTGGCCGGCAACACGGATGAGATGCTGTTCGATTCCGAATCGCTGGCGCGCTTCGCCGCTCCGTTGCCGCATCTCAAGTCTATGTTCGACGCGATTGAGGAGATGGCCGCGGCGGCTCGCGAAACGCTGGGCGAGGAACGGCTGGCCTGGCTGCGCGGGCTGCCGCGGGTTTACGTTCAGGGCGCGTTGGCGCTGGTGCATGCCAGTCCCGAGAGCGGCCAATAGCGGCAGCGTGGGTCTTCCTCACGATGGCGACTGTCGCGCGGCATACCTCCTGCTGGACGATTCGCAGGCGTCGATCCGCCGCGTGGAGTATGACGTAGAGCGCGAATTGCAGGCGCTTGCCGAATGCGGGCGGCCCCACGCCGATTGGATCGCGCGGATTCTCAAGAGCGCCAGCCCGCAGATGCCGTGAGGAGAGCGGTTAGCTTTCAGCACGCCTCACGCGCCGGGGCGCCAACTACTTTCTGTCGCGAAACTCAAGAAACCGCTCCCTGGCGGTCGCGGCTCGGTAACGCAGCGATGACTCCACGCGACTTGTTACCGAGCCGCGACCGCAAGGGAGCGGTCTTGCCGTTACGAGTCGGAGTTTCGCGACAGAAACCAGGTAAGGGAGTTCAAAAGCTGAAAGCTGACCGCCTGCGGCGAAGCCGCTAACGCAGCGCCAGCCGGGGCTTCCCCAGCCTGACGGCATTCTCCATCAGCTTCAGCCCGTGGCCGTCTTCCGCGGTGAGAATCGACTCCGGATGGAACTGCACCGCCTCGATCGGCAACTCGCGATGGCGGACCCCCATGATGACGCCGTCTTCCGTCTCCGCCGTCACTTCCAGACACGCCGGGAAAGTTTCGCGCCGCGCGTACAGCGAATGATAACGGCCCACCTGGAACTCCTCGGGCAGCCCTTCGAACACGCCCACACCGCGATGGCGCACCAGCGACGGCTTGCCATGCATGGGGTAGTCGAGCACTCCCAACTCGCCGCCGAAAGCCTCCACGATTCCTTGCAGACCCAGGCAAACGCCGAAGACCGGGACGCATAAACGAACGGCGGTCAGCACCAGATCGGGTACGCCGAAATCGCGCGGACGGCCGGGGCCGGGCGAAATCAAAATCATGCTGGGAGCCACCTGCCGGATCAGTTCCGGCGGGAACCCGGCGCGATAGGTCACCACTTCGGCACCGGTCTGGCGCGCGTAGTTGGCCAGCGTGTGAATGAAGCAATCGTCGTTGTCGGCCAGCATCAGTTTCACGCCGGCGCCCACGGGCTCGCGAACGGCCGCCACGGGTTTGGGCGCTTCTACTCCCAAAGTGCGGAAGAAAGCCGTGGCTTTCATGCGTGTTTCGCGCTCCTCCATCTCCGGGATGGAATCGTAGAGCAGCGTCGCGCCCACCGGGTAGGAGGCCATGCCGTCCTTGAGATAAGTGGTGCGGATGAGGATGCCGGTATTGATGTCGCCGTTGAGCGAGATCATTCCGATGGCGCCGCCGTACCAGCCGCGCGCGCTGGTCTCCAGGTCCTCAATCGCGCGCGCCGCCGCCTTCTTGGGCGCGCCGATCATGGTCACCGCCCACATATGAGTCAGGAACGCATCCAACCCGTCGTTGCCATCTTTGATGCGGCCCTCCACGTGGTCCACGGTGTGGAAGACGCCGGCGTAGCTTTCGATGAGCCGCCGGCCGATCACGTGTACGCTGCCCGGATCGCAGACGCGCGATTTGTCGTTGCGGTCCACGTCCGTACACATGGTCAGCTCAGACTCTTCCTTGGTCGATTTCAGCAGTTCGCGAATGTTGTCGGCGTCGCGCAAGGGGTCGCCCGTGCGCTGGGCGGTGCCGGAGATGGGGCAAGTCTCCACGCGCTGGCCTTCCACGCGAACGAAGATCTCGGGCGAGGCGCCCACCAGTTGTTCCTCGCCGAATTGCAGCAGGAACTCGTAAGGACTGGGGCTGGCGTGCTGCACGCGCTGGAACAGGTCGGAGGCCTTCCCCGAGTACGGAGTGCGGAAGGTCTGGCGCAAGACCACTTCGTAATAATCGCCGCAGCGCATGCCCTCGCGGACCTTTTCCACCGCGGCCATGTACTCTTCCGGCCGATGGTCGCACACGATGGGGCTGGGCGGCAGCGCGGGCGGCGGCACGATTTTCCGGGCGTCGCGCGGGAGGCCGCGGGTGGACACGGTGCCGCGCTCGAATTCGTACTGGAAGCGCTCGATCTGTTCCTTCTTGCGATCCATGAAACAGATGTCGTCGCACAAGTAGAGGTGCAGGTCTTTGTGGCCGTGGCGCGGCAGCTTCTTCTGAATCGGCTCGAACTGGAACAGCAGGTCGTAGCCGAACGCGCCGATGAAGCCCAGGCGCGAATCCTGCGCGCCGCGGAATTCATGGATCAGCGTGCGCAGAATCGAGAAGACCGAAGGCTGCTTGCTGCGCTCCTCTTCGGGAAACAGCGCAGGCAGCGGTTTTAGACGGCCGGCGAGGATTTCGTCTTCAAATGCGAACTCCTCCCAGTGCGGATGATCGGCCAGCACCACGTGGAACAGTTCGGCGATCTTGTGTCCGCGCGGATTGAGCGGGCGAAACTCCACGCGGCGGTCGTAGGAGACGATTTCGAGCGGTGGGCAGGTGGAGGCGATATCCCAGCGCGAGTATCTTCCGGGGAACTCATATCCCGAAGAAAGATAAATGCCACGGTGTTGGTCCAACTCGCGCAGAAGGTGTGCCAGTCCCTTGCGGAAACCGACTTTTGAAACGGCGCGCGTGACCACAATCCCGTGGGGAGTCGTATAGCTTTGTTGGCGCATGGAGGGATGCCCCTGTGGGAGCTTTCAGAATAACACGCGGGTCCACGCGAGGGAGATTTCACGAGTTCGATGGGTGTGTAACCGATCTGGGCAAGGAGCGTATTCCGCGCCTGTGCCACGCAATCCCCAGCCGCACGCCGCTTTCCGGTGAGGTTTCGGTATGCCACTGAAAACAGGCGCTATTTTCCACTTGACAAGCAATCGCAATTTGCAATATCATTATCACATATTGCAATAGTCTAGATGTGGCGGCAGAAAAATGAGGAGCAGATACTGAACTTATGACAGCGACAACCAGCCCGCAATTGGGCCAGATCCACGCGTTGTTGGCGGAGCGAGGCTACGACGTCTCCGAACCAGCGCCCGACACTTTGAAAATCCGCGAAACCGGCAGCGGCATTGCGGTCGAGGCCGTGCTTGCCGGCGAGATTTTATTTCTCTCGCTGGTCTGTACGGTAGTCCCGCGCGCGGCCGTTACGCCCGCCATCATGGCACAGATGCTGGCCGCGGAGAACGGCATTTCCACTTCGCACTTTCAGTTGTACGAGGCCGGCGGCGATCAGGTAGCCGTCAGCCTGAATAATTTCTGCAAGCTGCAGGACATGGGGCCGGAGGATGAGGACGATATCCTCTCGTGCGTGCATTTCCTGCTGGCGGATGTGATGAGCGCGCGGCGCCTGTTGGGCAGCCTCGCTCAATAAAGGAGAGGACGAGGAAGAGATATGGCATTCTTATCCGATATATTCAGCCGGGTGGGCCGTGTGGCCCGCGGCGAGGCGAACTCGGGCGTCGATGCGCTGGAAGATGCGACGTTCGAAACCACGGTGAAGCAGACCGTGGCCGACATGCGGACCGAATTGAACAAGGTGATTAACTCCTCGGCCATGGCCATGAGTAACTACAATCGCCTGGACGCCGAGTATCAGAAGTACGTGCGGCAATCGCAGGAATGGAAGGATCGCGCCGGCGTCGCGCTCGACGCCGGCAATGAGGACCTGGCTCGCAGGGCTCTGGCCAAGAAGGCCGAATGCGACCAGCAGGTGGCCTCCATGCAGCAGGCCGTAACGGCCGCGCAGCAGACCAGCGAGAAGCTCAAACAGCAGGTGGCCGATCTCAAACGCAAGATCGACGAAGGCGACCGTACGGCGACCACGCTGGTGGCCCGCAAGAACGCCGCCATGGCGCAGCGCAAGGTGTCGGAAGCCATGGCCGGGCTGGGCAGCGCCGATAACGCTTTCTCGCAGCTCAATAAGTTCGAACAATCGGTGGCCAAGGAAGAAGCTACCGCCAAGGCCTTCGACCAGTTGGCGTCGGCCGGCAAGGATGACGATCTGGAAGCGCAGTTCGCGCAGCTCGGCAGCCACAGCGTGGATTCGGAGTTAGCGGCGCTCAAGGCGGAGCGGCAGAAGAGTAAGTTGCCCGCGCCCACCATGCCGAAGGAATTGGGGGCCGGTGTTTCCACGGGCAATACGAGTGCGTAACGAATGCTCACTCTGCTCATCCTGTTGGCGCTGGGAATTCTACTGGGGACTGTGCTGATGCAACTCTTCAAGAAAACGGCGCCGGCGCCCGCCGGGCCGGCCGCGGACCTGGCCAACCTCAAGGTGTCCGATGCCCGCGCCGGAGATGCCCTCTCCATCTCCGGCGCGGGGGAGAATTACGCCGACCTGGATTTCACGGTCGACCGCGTGACTCGCTACGATGCCGGCACGCGCCGCTGGTTCGAACTCGGCGGCCCGTACCTGGAGCGCCGCGTGGCGGTGCGCGTGGGTGGTGACGAAGAGGTGGAAGTAAGCCTCCATTCGGACGCCCGCAAGGTGACGATTGAAGATCTCGGGCTGGCCGAAGAGGATCTGGCCGAAATGGACCAACGCCAGAATACCGCCGATTCGTTTGAGTTCGACGGCAAAGTGTGGCTATACCGGCTGAGCCGCGAAGTGCAATCGACGCGCGACGACCAGGCCAGCGCCACAGGTTTCTATTACTGGGAATTTCAGGAGCAGAATGGCAAAGGGTCGATCGGCATTCGGAAGGCCGAAGGGGAACCGTTTGCCGTGACGCGATACACCGGAATTCCCGCGGGGGATGTCACGGTTTACCGCGGCCGGACTTAGAGGCCGCGGTGAGGAAGCTATGAGCCGATCTCAATTACGTATTGCCGCCGCCCTGTTGATAGTGCTGATCGTGGTGGTCGCGGCCAACGCGCTGGACCACTTACCGGGCAGTGTGCGCGGACACATCGATGCCGAGAGGGCCGCGCTGGTTACCTCGCAGTCCCAGCTTGGCGCGGCCCGCAGCCAGGTGGCCGACCAGGTGCAGGCGGCGCCCGACCTGTTCGACGCGTTGCCATTCGGCCGGGAATGGGCAGACCGCTTCGGCCAGGCCGCGGGCCAGCTCCGTTCGGCCGCCGACGATGTGGACCAGCTCACGCGCATCGAAAAGCGCGATCGCCGCGCGGACCGGCAGCAGGTGGAAACGCTGCTGTCGCACGAAGGGAAACTCCGCGCCCAGGCGCTGGCGGACGCTGCCGCCATCCAAAAAGACGCGGCCCACTGGGTGGACGCCGGCAACCATCTGCCGGAACAGATTCCCGAAATGGAGCGCAACTACCAGGCGATCCATGGCTTCGACCTGGGCCCCCTAACGGCCGCGGTGGAGCGCGCCGCGACCGATTGGCCGGAGAAGAAGTCCGACCTGGAAGCGCGGCTCGCCTCCGCGCGCGCCATCGTGACGCAGGCCGACACCCGCTGGCAATCCACCGCCGAGGCACGGCGGAAGGCTGCCGCCGGCAATCTGACGGGCGCGGATATCGGAGCGCTGCTGGGGTTTGAAGAAAGCCTGCAAACTTCCGCCGCCGATCTGCCGAAGCAGGCCGGCGAGCTGAATACTCTCAGTGCGCAGCTCTATACCTCGTGGGACAAGCTGCTGGTGGACATGCGGGCCCGCGGCGACGAGTACGACCAGAAGATCCGCACCGTGCGCACGCGCCTGGCCGACGCCGCCGCCAAGTCGGGCGACGTCACTAGCGAGGAGCAGTGGACCGCGGTCCCGCACACTACCTACGATGCCATGCGCAACGACCTTGGCATGGCGACCGAACACAAACCAGCCGGCAAGTACGATTATGAAGCGGACCACGTGGCGCAGCCGGCCGGTATGGCGTACGTGGCTCCGCCCACCGAGCGCTCTAATCAATACGGTTATTGGGACCATCGGGACGGGCGCGACTTCTGGGTCTTCTACGGGCAGTACGCGCTGCTGCGCGATCTACTTTCCAACCACGACTATCGCCCATTCGACCGCTACGAGTGGGAAGATTATCGCACTTACTCCACGCGGGGTCAGACTTACTACGGACACGAGGGCCCGGGCAACGCCCCCAAGTATGGCTCGCAAGGGGCGGCCACGCAAAGCCGCTATTCCTCCAGCACGTACGCGCAGAGTGGCGGCTTCCGCGATTCCAAATACGTCAACAAGAGCGGCAGCTATCGCAACTCGCAGTACGCGTCGCCCTCGGCGAAGGATCCGAACGCGGACCATAGTCCCAAGACGTTCGGCCACAACGCGGCGCCGTCGCAGCCGCCCGCGCGGACTTATCACCCCGCGCCTGCGCCCTCGCGGTCCCCGTCCAGAAGTCCGGGGCGGAGTTTCGGAAGGCGGCATTAGGCTAGTTAGTTTCTGTCGCGAAACTCCGGCTCGTAACGGCAAGACCGCTCCCTGGCGGTCGCGGCTCAGTAACAAGTCCCGTGGAATCATCACTGCGTTACCGAGCCGCGACCGCAAGGGAGCGGTTTCTTAAGTTTCGCGACAGAAACTAACTATTAATTAGCCGGAGCAGTTCTGCTGCTTCGCCGCCCGGGTAGCTAACTCGTCGCAGCGATTGTTGTCGGCATTGGAGGCGTGCCCTTTGGTCCAAACCCAGTTGGTTTTGTGCCGGGCCACTTGTTCGTCCAGAGCCACCCACAGATCCTTGTTGACTACCGGCTTCCGGGACGCGGTAAGCCAGCCTTTCTTCTTCCAACCGTGGATCCAGACGGTGATGCCGTTCTTCAGATACTCCGAATCGGTGACTACTTCCGCCTCACAGGACTCCGTCAGGGAACGTAGCGCTTCGATGGCCGCCGTCAGTTCCATGCGGTTGTTGGTGGTGTGCGGCGCGCAACCCCAAATCTCTTTTTCGTGGCTGTTATAACGCAAGATCGCAGCCCAGCCGCCGGGTCCGGGATTGCCGGAGCAGGCGCCGTCGGTAATAATTTGGATTTTCCTCACTGCGCCAGCACCGGTTCGGCCAGAAAGAAGGCATCCACAAGGTCCAGGATGGCCGCCGGCTCCTGCGCCTGGTAGATGGAGGCGCGAAGCTGCGCTCCGTACCGCACTCCATGAGTGAAATAAGTGGCGAATTGTTTCATCTTACCGACGCTGTCCTTTTCGCGCCGCTCCAGTAACATGCCGTAGTAGCGGCGCATCATCTCGTACCGGTCCTGCTGAGTAGCCTGCCGGTAAGTGCCGGTGGCCACATACTCTTCGATCTGCCGGAAGATCCAGGGATTGGCGCTGGCCGCGCGGCCGATCATGACTGCGTCGCAGCCGGTCTCCTGGACCATGCGGATAGCGTCCTCCGGCGTCACGATGTCGCCATTGCCGATCACCGGGATCTTCACCGCGGCCTTCACTTCGGCGATGCGCGTCCAGTCGGCCTTCCCGCTGTAGCCCTGTTCGCGCGTCCGCGGATGAAGCGCGACAGCCTGCAGGCCGCAATCCTCCGCCAGGCGCGCCATCTGGACGGCCACTAGCTCGCGATCGTTCCACCCGGCGCGGAACTTCATGGTGAACGGGATGGTGATCGCCTTACGCACCTCGCGCAGCAACCGCTCCACCAGGGGAAGGTCGCGGAGCAGCCCGGAACCGCCGTTGCACTTGACCACTTTGTTGACCGGACAGCCGAAATTGAGGTCGAGGATATCGAACCCGAGATCCTGGCAGACCCGCGCGGCATCGGCCATGACGGCCGGATCGCTGCCGAAAAGCTGGGCGGAAATGGGGCGCTCCTCGGGTTGGAATGCCAGGTATTGCAGGGTCCTGGTGGGTTTGCGCGCACCCAGCGACGCGCTCACTCCGTGGGAGCTGGTGAACTCGGTCATAAGCAGTCCGCACCCGCCCAGATTGCGGATGAAGCGGCGGAACACGGTGTCGGTGACCCCCGCCATCGGCGCCAGTACCGTGGCCGGAGCGATGTTCACCGGGCCGATCGAAAAATGGGTGGGAAACTTGCTCATAACTCCGGGATTGCTTTCAGTATAACCAACGCCGGGCGGCCCTTTCACGCCATAGAAACGGGACTGCGCCGGCATGCATCCTTACTGTTAGGGAAGTTCCCACGGGAGCGGAACGGATGAGACCGGTGCACATCGTAGTTTTGCTATTGGCCGGTGCGCTGGGCGGCGCGTTGATCATGAAGGTGGCGCACCAGGCGAAGCCGGCCGTTCCGGTCGCCGCCGCGGTGCCATTGCGTCTGCCGGCTACGGCGCCGCCGGAGCAACCCGAGCCCGCGCCGGCCGCGGTTCAGGCCCCGTCTGCCGAGCCGGAGCCCGAACCTGCTCCGGCCGTGGTTCCCGAAAGGGCGAAACCGTCGCCGATGCCGATGCCGGTACGGCGTGAAGCTCCCAAGCCGCCACCGGTGGAGCGTCCAACGCCTCCCCCAACGAGCCCGACAATAGCCCCTCCACCCGTGAGCACCGAGCCGGAGCACGCGCCTCCGGCAACTCCGCCAGTCTCTGCGGCTCCCGCCCCAGAGCCCCACCAGGCGACGCTGAACGCCGGCTTGCTGTTGCCGGTGCGCCTGGTGGACGGGCTGTCCTCGGAGCGGGCCGTCCCCGGCGATGTCTTCCTTGCGATGCTCGATCAAGAGCTCGTGGCGGATGGCTTTGTAATCGCCGAGCGGGGCGCGCGGGTGGAGGGACGAGTGGTCGCGGCCGACCGCGGGGGCAAAGCGAGACGCGTCGCCGCGCTGGCGGTGGAGTTGACGGGCCTGCACACATCGGACGGCCAGGCGGTGGCCATCCGGACCGACAGCTTTTTCAAACATGCCGAGGCCGCCAAGCCGGCCGAACTGCCGTCGGAGACGCGCGTGACGTTCCGATTGAAGAGTCCCGTGCCGCTGACCGAGAGACTGAAGTGAAGGCTAATTCGGGGACAGGCTACATAACCTCGAAATAGGGCCAGACCGTCCTTCGGCGAGGATCGCGACGGTATTTCGAGGTTATGTAGCCTGTCCCCGAATTAGCTCGGCAATTTCCCCGGCACCATGGGCAGCGACCGAATTCGCTGGCCCGTCGCGTCGAAAATCGCATTGCCGATGGCCGGCGCCAGTCCCATAATCGGCGTTTCGCCCGCGCCTGCCGAGGGGATGTCCTTGCGGTCCAGCAGCACCGTCTCGATTACCGGCATGTCCACGAAGCGCGGCACACGGTAGCGCGCCAACCGGTTGGTGACGATTTTGTTACCGGCGAAATCCACCTGCTCGAACAGCGCGCCACCAATGCCCATGGCTACCGCGCCGTCTATCTGGTTGCGCAAATGCTCGGGGTTCACCACCGCGCCGCACTCGAAGGCCTCCACCACGCGAACCACTTTCACCGCGCCGTCGACCACGCCGACCTCCGCGCAATTGGCCACGTAGGAGCCCTTCTCGAAGCCGCCCGAAATGCCGAAACCGCGGCCCGGCGCCTTCTTGCGGTCCTTCCATCCGAACTTGTCGGCCGCCGCCAGGATCACCGCTCGCAACCGCTCGTTGCGGGTGTTCTTCAAGCGGAATTCCAGCGGGTCGATGCCCGCCGAGTGCGCCAGTTCATCCATATAGGATTCGCGCACGAAGTGGTTGGCCGTCCCCGCGAGGCCGCGATACGAGCCCTGCCGCAGAGGCGACTTGCTTTGATGCATCTGCTCTTTCTTGCTGGGCACGTCGTAGGGCGTCTGCAGCGCCGAGGGGCCGGAGTTATAGTTGTGAAACTCCCATTCGGCGAGGGTACCGTCGGGATTCAGCTTGCCGCCCACTTCGATGAGCCCGCCGGGACGGAAGTAGGCCCACGTCATTTCCTCCTCACGGGTCCAATTGCGCTTCACCGGTTTGCCGGTGGCCTTGGCCAGCCGCGCCGCTTCGTAGGCAGCCTCTCCGTTGTGCTTGCCGCCGTAGCCCGATCCGGTATCCGGCACGATCACCCGCACGCGCTCCTCGGGCATGTTGAAATGCTGCGATAATTCGCTGCGCACCCCGAAGGGCCGCTGCGATCCCGTCCACACCGTCAGCGCGTCGTCCTTCCATTGCGCCAGCGCCGACCGCGGTTCCAGCGGCACGTGGGCGATGTAGGCCACGGTATACGCAGTCAGTCCCGCACCGCCGGTGGCATCGCGGGCGTTCTTCTTGAAATAGGCGAAGACGTCCTTGGAAGAGGCCTCCGCCACCACCGGTTTCCACTCGGCTTTCAGGGCGGCCACGGCCTTCTCGGCGGTAAACGGATCGGGCGCCGTGACGCCAACGAAATCGCCATCGCACACCACCTTGACGCCCGGCATGGCCTCCGCCGCCGCGCTATCGAGCGACACCAGCGTGGCCCCGAACGAGGCCGGATACAGCACCTTCCCGTAGAGCATCCCCGGGACCTTGGTGTCGTAGGTGAATCTGTGCGCGCCGGTCACGATCTCGCGCCCGTTGACCTTGGGCAGCGACGTTCCGGCAATCTTCCATTCGGTGGCCGGAACCAGCGCCACGCTTGTGGGAATCGTGCGGGTCAGCTTCTGCCCGTTGGTCAGTTCGCCGAATCCGGCCGACCGGTCGCCGGCCGTCACTTTGCCGTCGGCCACCTGAATAGCGGAGCGTTCCACCATCCACTTCTGCGAGGCCAGGTCGACCAGCGTTTCGCGCGCCGCCGCCGCGGCCCTGCGGATCACCGGCCACATTTGCGGAGTGGTCTGGCTGCCGACCGTGCCGTTGTCGAAGGGGGTGAGATCGGTATCGGCCAGCACCATGCGGATGGACGCTACCGGTGCGCGCAACTCTTCCGCCACGGCCTGGGTCAGCGAGGTGCGGGCGTTCTGTCCCACTTCCACTTTGCCGGAGTATACCGTCACAATGCCGGTTTCGCCGATGTGCAGCCAGGCGCTCAAGTTCTGCGGCACGTCGCGCCGTCCGCCGCGGCCGCTCTCCTGCGCGTACACATCGTCATCCACCAGCATTACTACCACGCCGCCGCCCATTACTGCGAAGAAATCGCGCCGCTTCATGCGTGGACTCCTTTTTTCGCGGCCGCCTGGATGGCCTGCACTACGCGCGAGTATGTTCCGCAGCGGCAGATGTGCCCGTTCATACTGCTGACGATGTCGGCCTCGCTGGGGTGGGGCGTGTGTTGCAGCAGTCCCACGGCGCCCAGAATCATGCCGGGGGTGCACCAGCCGCACTGCATGGCGTCGGCCTCCAGGAAGGCCTCCTGCACGGGATGCAGTTTGCCAGCGGGCGCCAGGCCTTCGATGGTGACCACGCGTTTGCCGGCCACCGTTCCCACTTTAGTGAGGCACGACTTGGTAGGCGTGCCATCGATCAGGACCGTGCAGGCGGCGCATTGGCCCTCGCCGCAGCCGTACTTAGTCCCGGTAAGGTCGAGATCGTCCCTGAGGACGCTCAACAGGGTGCGATCGGGATCGGCATCGATCCGGTGACGCGTTCCATTCACATCCAGCTCTGTGACCCTCGCCATGTCTATATTGTGGCGCAAATCGGCCAGTGCCGGATGAAGTCTTCGTAATATTAACTTACGTTCAGGGGCGCAACTGCCGCGGGGGGTTCCGCGTTCAATTCGGTAGGAGGTTGCTAGATATGAAACGGCAACTGTTAGCAGCAGGATTTCTGATCGCGGGAACACTTTTCAGCGGGTGCGCGGCGCGCGCCGCGGTGGTGGTGGGGTTCGCGCCGCCTCCGCCCCGCTATGCGGTAGTGGGAGTCGCTCCGGGGCCCGGTTACATGTGGACCGAGGGCTTCTACAACTGGCGCGGCGGGGCGTATGTGTGGACAGCGGGCCGATGGATGCGTCCGCCGCGTCCGCACGCCGTGTGGGTGCCGGGGGCGTGGACGCAAGGGCATCGTGGGTACGAATTCCATCGGGGGTATTGGCGGTAGCGTTGCCGGCGGCGTGTGCCAGTCGGCGGCTTGCTGGCACACGACGGCCGGGCGGAGTTCGTGGGGAACGGGACGTATGTTCGACGACTTAGAAGCCGCGAAGAAATATCCTGTGCATGCAGACCCAACCGCTTGCTCCCACGCGCGGCACGGCATGCGCATTTGACAGAGCCGGGCCCAGAGGGCACCCCGTTAGGGAGCGATTGCGCACGTTCGAGACATTTGGTCAGTTTATTGTTTCGCAGGCTCTAAGCACCCGCACCGAGCAATCTCCGAGTGGCGCGTGACTCGGGAGCAATCGGGAACAGGCGCCTTCAATTGTACGGAAGGACGACAACTCGGACAGGTGGATCCGCTTCGAGTGGCCGACCCGCGCTGAAACCGTGCCGCAAGTCTGCTGGTGGCGCGACCATCGCGGTCCAGGCCAACGATTGATCACTATGAACTCCCGGTGTCCCCATCGCGACCGTTTTGTAATTATGCGCATCGCTTGTTTCGTGAACGCGCCTTCAGAGCTGCTTTGAGGAATGGAGCGGGCCAAAACGTAAAGTGGCGTTTCAGGTTTTTCGTGCGTGGTCAGTTACACGGCATGGCGCCGCGAAGGCGCCCGGCGAATCGGGAATTGTGCGGTATTCCGGCCCGCCGGGCCCAACAGGCTAATTAAGCCCATATACCTTCAGTCATAATCGGAAGGTGTAAGGCTCGTCTCGACATCCTCCCTTTACGTATACGCCTTGTCTCCGCCGAACTGCGAATCCCAATACGTCGTAGGATCGGTGAAGAACTCACCCGGCCTGCAGAGGGGGCGCATCGCTTCTTCATTGACTTTGATGCCCAGGCCAGGCCCCGTCGGAACGGGGATGTAACCCTTAACCACGAGGTCCCCTTTGTCGGTTAGGTCTTTGTGCCAGGCTGGCTGCGGCATGTGCCATTCCATGGCGAGGAAGTTTTGGCAGGCGGCTATCGCGTGCACGCCGGCTGCGTAGCCGATCGGGGTAGCGTTGCTGTGGACCATCATCCCCACCGAATATTTGGCCGCCATGTCGGA
>Ga0182016_10005382_pt1 | contig 13813 bp, 4 predicted proteins | sample 712S2MmetaG_FD_120491 | JGI IMG/M metagenome (GOLD analysis project Ga0182016, IMG submission 120491) | Permafrost microbial communities from Stordalen Mire, Sweden - 712S2M metaG | ecosystem: Environmental > Terrestrial > Soil > Wetlands > Permafrost | place: Sweden: Stordalen | collected...
GGCGACCAAACGCAAGGCTCGCGGATATCGTTCTTCCGAGTATCAAACGACCATGCTCTACTTTGTCGCTGGCAAACTGGAGATACCATACTATTAATACCCATTACAAACATCGAGGAACCTCTATTCTATTGGCATTGAATCGGTGTGCCTTGTCCGATTCCGATCCACGCCTATAGCATCTGTTTATAAATAAACGATTTACAAATCACCTTCGCAGTTCAAAACCGACCCTCGCCTTAATCTGTTTTTGGTTTTTTATTCAAATCAATCATCCGGGAATCGAGTTTGAGTTCTCCACCGCCAGTAAGGAGGAGTGGAATGATCAACAGGGTCAAAGCGGTCGAAGTCAGGATGCCAAAAATCACGACGGTGGCGAAGGGCCTTTGCAATTCCGCGCCCTGACTGGTTGAAAGCGCCATCGGGATGAAACCGACGCCGGCCACCAGCGCGGTCATCAGCACCGGACGCAACCGCGTTTTGGCGCTGCACAACGCGGCTTCCACTGACAGCATTCCTTGAGCGCGCAGATCGTTGAAGCAAGTTATCAGAACCATGCCATTGAGAATGCTCAAGCCGACCAAGGTGACGAAGCCGATGGCGGCGGGCATCGTCAGCGGCAGACCGCGCAGCCACAAACCATAAACTCCGCCTACCAACGCGAACGGCAGGCCGAAGGCAACCATGACGGTTTGCCGCCAATTTTTCAAAGCGGCATAAACCAAAGCCCAACTCAGCAGAATAAAAATTCCACCAGTGGTCATCAATCGCCGGCTGCCGGACTGCCAGTTTTTATACGCGCCGCTGAATTCCAGACGGTAACCCGGCGGCAGTTTAATTTGTTTTTCAATCGTCGCCCGCGCCTGCGCGACGAAGCCGACGAGGTCCGAACTGTCCACCGCGACCATGATGGCCTCACGACGTTGAGCTTGTTCGCGCGTGATGGTGCTGACCGACGATTCCTTGTCCACCCATTTGCCCACGTCGTTCAACGTGGCCACATACGAGCTGTCGGCGCTGCGCACCGGCAGGGCCGCCAATGTTGCCGGGTTGGTGCGCGCGGATTCGGCGACGCGCACGACGATGGGATAAAAATGATCGCCTTCGTCCACGCGTCCAACCTCGCGTCCGGCCAGGCCGATGGACACGGCGTTGTTCATCACGTCGCCCGCAATCATAAAACGGACGGCTGGGATTGGATCGGGAACAAACTCGCGCATGGCGGTCCGGCCCGGTCGGTCAATCACCACTTCGCCGGCATTGGGAATTGTTTTTACGACTCCAGCCACCTGGCCGGCCAGCGAATCCAATTGATCGTAGTCCGGCCCGAATAACTTGATCGCCAGATCGGTCCGCACGCCTTCGAGCAGTTCGTCGAAGCGCACGGCGATGGGCTGGTTCAATTCCAATTCCTGACCGGGCACGCTATGTTCGATGGTCGTCTTGATGATTTGCGCCAGCTCGGATTTGGTGATTCGGCGTCCGTTGACTTTACGCCAATCCACGCGCGGCTTGAAGCTGACGTAAATGTCATTTTGATTCGCGCCCTGTGGATCGGTGGCAATTTCTGACATCCCGATTCGCGAATACAGATTTTCGACTTCCGGCACCGCCGCCCGGATGGCGCGTTCGGTTTGAAGTTCCATGTCCACGGATTTCGCCAGGCTGATCTGCGACGCGCGCTGCACTTCCACGACCAGCCAGCCTTCATCCAGGCAAGGCAGGAAATTCGCGCCCAACCGCGTGGAAAGAAAACCGGCTCCCACCGCCAGCAGCAAGGCGCCCGCCAAAAACCACCAGCGAAAACGGCGGCAGGCGAGAAATACTTTTTCATAAGTTGACCGCAACACCTGTAAGAACTGCGGTTCTTTCATCGTGCCAACTGATCCCAGCCCCATCGCGCACAAGGCTGGAACCAGCGTGACCGTCAGCAGCAGCGAACTTGCCAATAATAAAATCACCGATTGAGCCAGCGGCCGGAACATCCGGCCTTCCACACCGTCCAAAGTTAGAATCGGAACATATGCACCAATAATGATCAACATGCCGACAAACATGGGCTTGCGCACCTGACAACACGCATCAACGATGACAGCCAGCCGCGATTCCCGGCTGGCGGGCGCGCCATTTCCAGAAAGCTCGGCCAATTTCCGCGCGACGTTTTCCACCATGACGATGGTGTCGTCCACCACCACGCCAAAATCAATCGCTCCGAGCGTCAACAAACTGCCCATGATGCCGAGCGTCGCCATGCCGCCAAGACCCAAGGCGAAGGACAGGAGCAGCACGCCGGCGACGATCAGTGCCGCCCGCCAACTGCGCAGGAACAGGAGCAGCACGGCAATCACCAATCCGGCGGCCAGCGTGAGATTTTTTCTGGCCGTGGCAATTACGCCATCCACGAGATCGGCACGGTTGTATAGCGGTTTTAATTCCATGTCCGCCGGCAACCGGCTTTGGGCTTCGGCCAAAGCCGCATTAAATGATCGCGCCACGGCATGTGCATTTTCACCGGTCAACATCATCGCCGTGCCCAGCACGGCCTCCTCGCCATTGAGCGTGGCGGCGCCGAGCCGGATTTTTGAGCCGAGGCTGATGCTGGCCACGGTGCTTAACGGCTGGGCGCGCAGCACCCACGGCAGCTTGAGACAGCAATTGGCGAGTTCGTTGCTCGTCTGCGCCCGCGAGCGGGAGCGGATGATGAACTGGTTTCCGTCCCGTTCCACCAGCGCGCCGCCACCCACGGACACGTCCCGTGCCATCAGGACGGCGATATCGTTCATGTCATAACCGATTTCCGGCAGCTTGAGCGGGTCCACTTCGACGACCATTACCTGGTCGAAGCCGCCCGTCGTGTTAATGTCCGCGACCCCCTTGACGGATTTCAGACAGGGCTTGACTACAAATTCCTGCACGAGCTTCAAGTGCCGGAGCCGCGCTTCTGCGGAATTTTCAAGCTCAATACTGTTGGGCTTGAATGCGAGCGCATAAGTGAAAACTTCGCCGAGACCAGAACTGGGGGGAGCCAGTTTCGGCAAAAGTCCCGGCGGAATTTTTCCAACCACAACTGCCAGCCGCTCGGTCACCAATTGCCGCGCCCGATACAGATCGGTGCCGTCGGAAAAAATCAGGCAGACTTGGGAAACGCCAAAACGCGTGAGCGAGCGGACCTGCTCCAAACCGGGCAGCCCGAACATTTCCAGTTCGATGGGCCGGGTCACGGAGGTTTCAATTTCTTCCGGTGAAAGATCGGGCACCGGTGTCAGCACCTGTATTTGTAAATTGCTGATGTCGGGCGTGACATCCAGGGAAAGATGCGCCGCCGACCAGATGCCAAAAACAATTATCGCCGCCGCAATCAGGATGGCGGCGGACCGATATTTGACCGAACGTTCAATGATTGCCCTCAGAATTCGCTCAAAATCTCCCGGCGGTTCTGAACGATGGGTTTCGGTTGGCTGAACCATGATGCTAACGGGCGGTTGTGCTGGCCCACGATGTGACTACACAACCGCCCACTATGATAACTCTAATTCGACCGGTTAATTGCAAAAAAAGGGATGTTTTATTTCAAACTGGTTTTATTCCCGACACTTTTTATGGTGATGCCTGCACAAAGCTCCAATGCCAACAGCCACAAGCCCGCCTATTCCAAAAATGAATCCGACTCCAGCCGGCTCTGGCACGACACTGACATCCAAGCCCCAGCTATTCAAGATGCTCGTTCCGCCGCCGAGGGACATATCCGCCAGATAAAGCGTCCACGTCCCATTCGCCGTCAAACCCCCAAACGTCCCGTTCAAGGAGTTCGCTGAATCCGGCTGCCACGTCCCCGTCGGAAGGCCGGCCGCACCGTGGATGTTTCCATTCACCGTCCCGCTGTCGCTCAAGGTAACATTAAAGCCGGAGCCGGATGAACCAAACGGATTCGCCGGCGTTGTGCCTACCCGGTTCAGCAGAATCTCCGTGGCGGTGTTGCCGTTGGCATCCTGCAAAGTTAAGTACCCAACCAAATCGGCGTTGTAGCCGCCGCTGATGTTCAAATCCACGTTGACGGAGCTAATGGCATTGCCATTGAGATTTTGAAACGTTTGATAGGCGGTCATTCCCACCGGACTGCCGTCGGGAATGGCCGTGTTCACCGTCCAGTCGTTGTTGATCACAATCGCAGCCTGCGCCGCGCCCGCCAGTTTGAAAACGATTAAACCGCAGATAAACAAACTCTTTTTCATGGTTAATAATTGGTTGATGATTAGATTTTGGTTTGCCGTCTTGAATCAGGGGTTGTAACGCAGGCGGTAATACGCCGAGGCGGGTCCGGGAGGAACCGGAATGCCCAAATCCTGAAAACCATCCTGGACCTGAATCAAACCACTGGCCGGGGCGGTGTTGGTGCTGATGGACACCCAGCCCGAACCCTGCGTCAGGTTGGTGGAACGTTGCACCGTATACTGGAAGCCGGGCCAGCCAAAGAAGTTCGCGGTTACATTCGTGCTAGAGACATTTAACTTCACGTTGCTCTGGCCGACAATGTTGTTGTTCAGGATGATCACCACCTGACCGATGGCGGTTCCGCCATGCCCGTCGCTGACGGTATAGTTGAAAGTATCGTTGACGTTCGGCATCACGCTGTTCGTATAAAAGATATAGGCACTGTTTGTGAACAAAGTCACCCCATTTGTGCTGGTCAGATTCAACCCATCGCTTCCCACGCCGACGAAGGTGATCGGATAGCCGTAGGCATCCGTCACGTTTGTCAGCAGATCGCTGATGGCAATCTTCAAGGACACATTCGCCGGACGACTGAAGTATGCCGTGCCAGCCGCCGGCGGAGCATTCTGGAAGAAGTCGCTCAAGTCATTGATGGGGGCGCTGTGGCCGTCAATGTAGTTGTAGCCGACGTTTTGCGCGGTCAGTTCGGCGGCGGGAATGGCGTTGGTCTGGTAGGCCAGGCCAAAAATTTCATCCATCGTCTTCATGTCCGAGGCATGGCTGTAAGGCAGCGTGCTGGCATAGGCGTTGCCCTTGGCCAGCGGTGAGATGATGACATAGGGCAGCGTGGTGTTCGTGTCGTCCGTGCTTTCCGTCTCGTCCGTCCAGATGATGATGACGCCGTGATCTTTGTAGGCCTGCGACGCCATGATTTTGGGAATGATGATCGAGAGGCAGTTGTCGCCGGAGGCAATGGCCGACTGGTCGCCCGTGAAAGCAACGCCATGATAGGTGTAGGTGCCAGACACCGCGCTGTGCCATTCATTGTATTGGTCGGGCGTGATCCAGTTGTAACGGCCTATATTGTTGTTGGCCAGATCCGCCCACAGGTTCGTCATCGGATAACAGTTCTTATTCTGCGTGTCGGCAAAGAACGCCATGGGGTTGTGCTTCACGCCGTAGTTATATTGCGTGGTGCCGTTGTAGGGATTCAACGGCTTGCCGGAACCGGACGCGCTGACTTCTTCGGAAGAGCTGTATTCCAAGTCTTCCTGATAGGAGCGCCAAGAGATGCCCGCCGCCGTCAACTGGCCGGAGAGGTGCATCACGTTGGTGAACACGTTGTGCGAAGTCGCCGGCGAGTTCGGATCGTTGTCCGTGCGGATGCCGAAGTCCGTCCCGGCCTCCTGCCAGATATAATTCGGTTCGGACGGATGCTCGCCGTTGATCGCGCAGCTAAACATGTGCATGGCCCAAGCCGTCTGCACCGCGTTCGAATTGCCGGGCGTAATCAGGCTGTTGAAATAAGGAGCGGCCGGGTTGCCCAAAATCTGCTGCGGGTTGCCCGTCGGGTTTTTCTGCACCAGATCGTGGTTTTCCATCGCGATGATAAAGACCGTTTTGATGGATTGCAGCACCGAGAGGGTCGCCGTGTTGGTCACCGTCACGTTCACCACGCTGGAGGTGCTGCTCAAACCGTTATTATCCGTAGCCACCGCCGTCAAGGCGTAGCTGCCGGCAAAGATATTTGCCGTGGTGAAGGTGAATGGCGCGCTGGTCGCATTGCCCAGCAGGGTCGTGCCCCGATAAAAGGCAATGTTCGTCACCGTGCCGTCAATGTCCGCCGCAGTCGCTGCCAGCGCCAGCATGGCCGGAGCCGCAAAGCTTGCACCGCTGGCTGGAGCCGACAGGCTGACCGTCGGCGGCACTAGGACGCCTGTGCCGGTGAGGGCCAAGGTGAACGGATTGTTGTTCACATCGTTGTCAATGATTTGCAGCGTGGCGGCGCGAGCGCCGGCACCGAGCGGCGAAAAAACCACGTTGAACGAGGTGCTCTGGCCTGCCAAAACCATGGCCGGCAAACTAATCCCACCGATGGTGAAGTCACCCGCGTTCGCACCGGTGGCAAAGATGTTCGTAATAGTCAACGTGCTGTTGCCGGTGTTGGTCACAGTGAACGTGCTACCCGCGTTCGCCCCAAGATTCACCGCGCCGAAACTGGTCGCGCTGCCACCGTTGGCCAGCGGGCTGCCGGACTGCTGCACGGTCAAAGTCGGCGCAGTAACCGTGACATTGACCACGCTGGAGGTGCTGCTCAAACCGTTGTTGTCCGTCGCCACCGCCGTCAGCGCGTAGCTCCCTCCGTAGAAGCTCGCCGTGGTGAAGGTGAAAGGCGCGCTTGTCGCATTGCCCAGCAGCGTTGTTCCCTTATAGAACGTCACGTTTGTCACCGTGCCATCCGTGGCGGAAGCCGTGGCGGTAAGCGTCAGGCTGGCGGGCGCGGAGAAGCTGGCTCCGTTGGCCGGACTGGTCAGGCTGACCGTCGGCGGCACCAAAACTCCTGTGCCGGCAAGGGTCATGGTGAAGGGATCATTGTTCGTGTCATTGTCCGTGATTTGCAAGGCAGTATTCTCCAAGCCGCCAACCGAGGGGGCAAAGACCACGTTGAAAGTGGCACTGCCACCGGCAAGCACTGTGGCCGGCCAAGTAATGCTGCTAATAGTAAAGTCACCGGCGTTCACGCCCGTGGCGACAATGTTCGAGAGCACCAGACTGGCGCTGCCCGTGTTGGTGACGGTGAACGTGCTGCTCACGTTCGCCCCAAGGTTGACCGCGCCCAAGGCGAGCGCATTTGCACCGTTGGTGAGCGTCGTGCCATTTTGCTGAACAGTCAGGGCGGGCGCGGGCAAGTTTGCGGGTTGGAAAAAGTCGCTCAAATCATTGATGACAGCGCTGTGGCCATCTACATAGTTGTAACCGGTATTCTGCGCATCAATACTGGCGGCGGGAATCGCATTTGTCTGGTAGGCCAGCCCAAAAAGTTCATCCATGGTTTTGAGATCCGAGGAATGGCTGTAAGGCAGCGTGCTCGCATAGGCGTTGCCTTTGGCCAGCGGCGAAATGATGATATACGGCAGCGTGGTATTGGTATCATCCGTGCTTTCCGTCTCGTCCGTCCAGATGATGATCACGCCATGATCCTGATATGCTGCCGAGGCCATGATCTTGGGAATGATGATCGAGAGTGCGTTGTCGCCTTCGGCGATGGCCGCCTGATCGCCCGTGTAAGCGACACCATGATAAGTATAGCCGCTGGGCAGGGAACTGTGCATTTCGTTATACTGGTCGGGAGTAATCCAATTGTAACGACCGACGTTATTGTTCGTCAGATCGGTCCATAAGTTCGTCATGGGATAGCAGTTCTTGTTCTGTGTGTCGGTGAAAAACGCCATCGGGTTGTGCTTCACGGCATAACTATATTGGGTGGTGCCGTTGTAAGGGTTCACCCATCCGCTGCCGCCGGAGGCGCTGACGGTTGACGACGAACTATATTCCACGTCTTCCTGATAGGAACGCCAAGGGATGCCTGCCGCCGTCAACTGGCCAGAGAGATGCTGGCAGGTGAACAGGTTGCCTGAACCCGTGCTCGGATCATTGTCCGTATGCGTCCCAAACTCGGTGCCGGCTTCGGCCCAGATATAATTGGGTTCGGACGGATGTTCGCCGGAGGCGACGTTGTAATAGTGCGTGGCGTAGGAAACCTGCACGGCGTTCGAGTTGCCGTCCGTGACCAGGCTGTTGACATAAGGCGCGGCGGGATTGCCGAATACTTGCTGCGGACTGCCTTGCGGATTCTGCTGCACCCAGTCGTGGTTTTCCAGCGCGATGACAAAGACCGTCTTGATCTGTTGCAATGTCTGGAGGGCGGCCAAATTGGCGACCGTGACATTGACCACGCTAGAGGTTGTCGAGGCACCGCTGTTATCTGTCGCCACAGCGGACAGGGCATAGACACCAGAGGGGACATTCGTCCAAGTGAAAAGGTAGGGCGCGGTGGTGACATTGGCGAGCAAAGTCGCGCCCTGATAAAACGCCACGTTGGTTACGGTGCCATCGGAGTCGGACGCCGTGGCGGAGAGTGAGATGCTGGCCGGAGCATTGAAAGCAGCATGGTTCGTCGGGCTGGTGAGGCTCACGGTCGGCGGCACATTCGGCACGGATACCGTGATGTTCACAACGGCGGAAGTCGTCGAGTTGCCAGCCGAATCAGCAGCAACGGCAGTCAGCGCGTAAACACCGGCGGGAACACTCGGCCAGGTAAGGCTATAGGGTGCGCTGGCCGCACCACCGAGATCCATGGCATTGGCATAGAACTCGACGTTGGTGAGCGTGCCGCCAGATTCCGAGGCGGTCGCCGTGATGGCAATGCTTGAGTTGGGAAGATAATTCACATTGTTGGCGGGCGAGTTGATGCTGACTAATGGCACGCCGTAACCATTTGTAACCGTGACCGAGACCACGCTGGAAGTAGCCGTCAACCCGTGGGAATCAGTTGCCAGCGCGGTCAAGTTGTAAGAACCGGCAAGAACATTCGCCCAAGTATAATTAAACGGAGTGCTGGTGACATTGGCCAGCAGTGTCGTGCCCTGATAGAAGGCCACATTCGTCACCGTGCCGTCGGCGGAGACAGCCGAGGCGGACAGCGGGATGCTGGCTGGTGCGGGATAGGAAGAACTGCCAGTGGCCGGACTGGTGAGGCTGACAGTTGGCAGCACATAGCCCACGGTGATGTTCACCACGGCGGAAGTGGCTGAAAGACCTGTGGCATCCGTGGCCACGGCGTTCAATGAGTAACTGCCGATAGGAATGGCACCTGGATTTCCAACGTAAACTCCCGGAATGGTGGCGGAATAGCTGGAGCCGTTGGCCGTAACGAAGAACGGAAGAGCCGTGGAACCGACATAGAACGCGACGCTGGTGATGTTGGTGCCCAGGTCAGTAGCGGTGGCGGAGAGGGTGATGGCGGTTCCGGGAATGTAATTCTGATTGTTCGTCGGCGAGGTGAAGCCGACCACCGGGCCGATTGGGTTATAGGCAGTGATGCCAATGTTATCAATCGCATACATCTGATCCGGGCTGGAGGCCACGCAATTGTCATCCGCCCAGCGGAAATACATGACGCCATTGGCGGGCAGCGGCGTCGGGAACGTGATTGCCACCGGGCCGCTGTCGCTCGAAGTTCCCTGAACCCAGTTGGTCAAACAGAGCGCATTCACCTCAAACCAATTGGTCGCGTTGGTGTCGCCGACAAGGCTGTAAAAGAAGGAATAGCCGGGCAGTTCCAAGCGTTCCGTTCCGTCGTCGGTGTAAGAGCCATTGGAAGTGGAACCATTCGTCAGGCATTTTTCGGTATAACTGAAAATCACGCCATTCAAAGCACTTCCCGTATTGTTGGTCAATGCCAGTTGAATGACCGTGCCGGCGTTGCCGGTGGGATCCGTGCCGAGCGCGCGGTCGTTCAGGCTGTCCCAGCAACCGATGTTGAAAAGAGTTGCCTGCCCTTTGGCAACGGCAGTGCCGACATTCCACACGGTCAGGGCGGCGGTGCCGGCCGTCGCGGTGACAATGGCGTTACTGGTAATTGGAACGCCATTCGTATAAAGAAAATGGTCGCCTGGCAGCCCCATCGCCTGAAAACCTGCGGGCATCGTCGTGGTGCTGTTGGTCAAATCCAAGTCAAAGTTCTCCGAGTAATAACCCGTGAAGGACGCCACAAGCGGATTTGGCAGATTCGTGACCGTTACCGAAACCGCAGCGGAAGTGGCCGAAGCACCGGTATCCACGCTGGCCACGGCAGTCAGCGTGTAGGAACCGGCGGCGACACTTGTCCAAGTGAAGCTGTAAGGCGCGCTGGCAACATTGGCCAAAAGGGTCGAGCCTTGGTAGAAAGCCACATTCGTCACGTTTCCATCCGTGTCCGAAGCCGTTGCCGTCAGCGAAATGCTGGCGGGCGCAGCATAGGCGGCCCCGCTTGCCGGGCTGGTGAAGGCAACGGTCGGTGCCAAATGCGCCACAGTGATGTTGACGATAGCGGAGGTGGCCAGAATGCCGCCAGAATCAGCGGCCGCGGCAGTCAGCGCGTAGGAACCGGCAGGAACACTTGACCAAGTGAAGTTGTAAGGAGCGGCGGTTACATTGCCAAGCTTGGTGGAACCAGAATAGAAAGCGACGTTGGTGACAGTGCCGCCCGATTCCGAGGCGCTCGCCGTGATGGCAATACTGGAACCTGGAATGAAACTTGCGTTGTTGGCGGGCGAGGTGAGGCTGACTACCGGACCCGAAGCATTGATGCCAGTGATGCTGATGTTATCAATGGCGATCATCTGGTCTGGGCTGGAGGCCACGTTGTTGTCGTCCGCCCACCGGAAATACATGATGCCGTTGTTGGCCAACGGCGTGGCAAAGGTAATGGTCACTGGTCCGGTGTTGCTGGTGGTTCCCTGTGTGTAGTTTCCATCCCCCAGTGCCGTCACTTTGACCCAGTCTGACGCACTGGTGCTGCCCGTGAGACTATAAAAGAAAGCATAGCCCGGCAGTTCGCTCGCCTCTGTGCCGGCGCTGCCGTTGGTCAGGCATTTGCAGTCATAACTAAACGTCACGCCGGCCAGACTGCCGCCCGTGTTGTTGGTCATGCTTAATTGAATCACCTGGGCGGCGGTGCCGGTCGGATCGGTGCCTAGCGCGCGGTCGTTCAGGCTGTCCCAACAGCCAATGTTGAAAGACTGGGTGCCGGATTTAGCCACGGCAGTGCCCGCATTCCAAACGATCAAAGTCTGCGTGTCCGCCGCCGCCGCCGCGATTGCGGTGGTTGTAATGGGGTTGGCGGCGGTGTAATCACTGTTCGCACCCGCGATGACCATCGAGGTGAAACCGGGAGGCAGCGTCGTGCCGCTGGTGCCGATGGCATCGAAATTCTGCGTGTAAGACCCCGTAAACGTGGTGGGCATGGCCTGCGCGGTTGGAATTCCGAAAACGCCCGCGAACAACGCGGCTGCCATGGCGAATTTTTTCAGGATGGATGCTTTCATGGATTTTTGTGATTTCTTTTTAAATGGATAAATCTGGATTGGTTGGCTAGCGACCGGTGAAAATTTCAATGCGCCTCGACTAATCCGTCGCCAGCGCAGTGGAAAAAACTTTCCACACTGCCGCGCCGAAAACTGAAAACTGGACGCTTTGATCAAATCGAAAAAACTGTCTGCTCATTTCAACCTATAAGACGATTCTCAAAGGCAGATTGTGAATTTAGGGGTTGAGTTCGGAGGTTTGCCTTGCGGCCGTCACACAAATGTCACCTGGCGTAAAAAACGGGTATTATCCAGAAGACAAACAAACGGGTTCTGATCCGCAACGCCGGCGCGCACGGAGTGACGCGCCCTACCCAGATTATTTGTGAACCGGATAATCCCGTAAAAAAAGGATTTTACACCAAAGCCGGGTTATGATCAGGTGCGGAGGAATCGGGCCGGTTCGTGTCCGTGACATACGCCATGGCAATGTTTCGCCATCGGCAGTTTCCAGACCTCCAGTTCCGCCGGCAGGCGGTCCGCCAGACCGGTGGCGGCCAGCAGTTCCGAATAATTTTGCCGGCCGCCAAGACACTGCGGATGCGCTTCGGAAAATTCGCGTTGCGCCGCCAGCGCCTTTTGCGGTTTGTCTTGGGCGAGGAAAAACGACGCCAGCGTTTCGTGCGTCAAAAACGGATTCTGCGAGACCTGCTGCGTGCGCCGCAGCAGCCGAACTGTTTCCAGACAGGCGGCGCCTTGGGTCAGCTTCAGTTGACAGCGACAGTCCACGAGCCGCCGCAGCGTCAGCAAATCCAGCGGGGCCAGCTTCAAGAGCTGTTGCGCCCGGCGGCTGGCTTCCTCGATCTCACCGGCGGCGAGCAGCATTTCGTGGCTTAAGCTTAAAGCCACCAGATCGTTTGGGTTGAGCTTCAGCGCGTGCTGAAGCGCCGTCAATGCTGCTGGTATTGTTCCCGCCCGCCGGCGGGCCAATGCCAGGCCATGCCAGTGCGCCGGATTCTCCGGCTCCAATCCCGCCGCCGCCTGAAATTCCAGCGCGGAACGCGCGGCGTTTTTTTGGCAGAGGGCTATCCAGCCGTCCAGATGCCGAACGGTCGCCGCCGAGTGAAAACCTTGCGCACGGGCGGCCCTGAAAAGATCGGCCGCAGTTTCGATGCCTCCCAGCTTGAGCAGCGTGTCGCCCAGCTTCAAGACCGCCGGCAAACCGAGTCGCAGCGTCAGCACTTTTTGCCACTCGACGACCGCTTTGTCCCAGTCACCGGTGAGGTGAAATAAATCAGCCAGTTCCAGGCGCTTTTCCCAGTTGTCCGGATTTTGCGAAACCTGGCTCCGCAATGTTTTCATTCTTCGCTCCAAACCAAATGGCGCTTTCGCGGGAAAGACATGGAACAACTGCGCCACGCCGCAGGGCAATTTCACCCGCACGGTGCGGATAAATGCAGCGGTTGAAAAAAGTTCCACCGGTTGGTTGGATTGCCGTGGCGGCGGTTTTGTCGGAGTCGCGCCCGGCTGATGTTTTTGCGGCGGCTGTGGGTTGCCATCGCCAGCGCGGCGGTCGGCCATATCCCGGCGCAAACGGGCACGGGCCAGTTGCACCCGCTTGCGGACGTTGGCGGGTGTCAGCCCCAATTGCGAGGCGACTTCCTTCACGGGAATTTCATGGACGATGTGCAGCATGAATGGCTCCCGGAGCGGAAGCGGCAGAGCGGCGATCTGCTGCTGGATCACCAATTCTTCCTCGTCGGGCAGCCTGGGCTGGCTGGATATTGGTTCCTCCAGCGTGGCGAGCTTCCAGCTTTCGCCGATTTCAGTCCGGCGATGGCGTTCCCGCCGCAGGTCAATGCACTGATTCCTCGCGAGCCGATGGAGCCACGCTTCCAGATGGGTTATTTTTCCAGCACAGGACGGAAGGCGACCCAATGCCTTTAACATCACCTGACTCAAAGCGTCCTCCGCGTCCGATGCGTGACCGTCCATTAACCGGAGACAAAGCTGGCGGAGACTTTTTTGATGGCGACCCCACAAACACCAAAACGCTTCCGAGCTGCCAGCGCCAATGGCCGTCAGCAGCACTGCATCCGGCGGCTCCGATCCAATACCACCATCAGGCTGGTATTTTCCACGTTCCTTGAGTTTCTTGGAGCTGTCGTTCATGGCACCATCAAAAATCGCCGCTTGTCACCAAGCAATGGTGGACGCGCCACAATAACTACAAGTGCTTGAGCGGATGGAATTCACATTTCTGAAAATTTAAAACTGCAATCTTCATGCGCACGATTTTGTCATGGCGTTTCCAAATCAAAAGCGACGTTCTGAAAACATTCCCGTGACGAATGCAACTCGAAAAACCTTGAGTGAAATCTTCAGTAACGGGGTTAACCTAACTTCCCCAGTTTTTGAAAAAAGCCAATAAAACCGCATTAATGTAGCAAGTAATATATTTGATTAGTATCATATAATACTTTACTTTAATGATCGTTCTAGTTTATATTGTAGTCTGTGTTCGTGCAAGCCAC
>Ga0182016_10005384_pt1 | contig 13810 bp, 10 predicted proteins | sample 712S2MmetaG_FD_120491 | JGI IMG/M metagenome (GOLD analysis project Ga0182016, IMG submission 120491) | Permafrost microbial communities from Stordalen Mire, Sweden - 712S2M metaG | ecosystem: Environmental > Terrestrial > Soil > Wetlands > Permafrost | place: Sweden: Stordalen | collected...
AAAGCACCGGCCAGATCGGCTGAGCGGCCCTGCTGCAGAAGCACAACTCCGATGAGGAACAGGCAAACAATCACGTGCACAACAATGACGAAGTAGAGGAGAATCTGCATGGTCTTGAACTGCTTTCCGGGCCTCGCCCGGTTGGCCCGGACAAGAGAAATTTGGTGCGGAGGAGGGGACTTGAACCCCTATGCCTTGCGGCGCCAGCACCTCAAGCTGGTGCGTCTGCCAATTTCGCCACCTCCGCTCTGGGGTGAACTCTACGAGTATATCAAAGGACCGGGCATTCTGGAACCGTCCAAGCAGGAAAGGTTGGTGGTTCTGTAGCAAGATAACGCGGATTGGTCGAGGTTTCCATGTGATTGCTTCTCCAAGCCGCAAGTGGGCTCATCGATTGGGCTTCGCAGCGGGGATTTGAGCTGCCGACATTCTTGAACGCAGGCGCGATTCGGCCTCCGCGCTCCAGTATTTGCAGTCGAGGCGGAGGAAAACCGAGGTGTAGGGAATTGTCATCCTGGTCTTCAGCACCAGGACATGAAACTGCCGGCTCGCCTCATCGATGGTAGCGATGACTTTTTCATGCTGCATCGATTGGACGGGGTAGGCGTGCAGGAGGTCGCCGATCTCTGCGCGGTAGGTGGATGCGCCCGGAGCATCGTCATCCCGGACGAAGGGCAGCTCGGCGTCCATGACGATGACCGGACGGACGTGGATCGAGTGATTGATGGAGCCGAGAACGTAGCGCACCACTTCCAATTGGTCCGCGTCGGTCTCGATGGTCTCGATTCCGGCAGAGGACTGGAGCGGATAGGCTGAATCGACAATGAGGATCCAGTTGCGATGGCCGAGCAGGGGCAGGGACTGGTCGACGCGCGCCTGCCAGGGAATGGGTGCGGAGGGGGGAACGGCAAAGGCCAGAGAGGCGGACAACAAAAGGGCGAGAACTACAAGGAATCTGCGCATAAAAGCTGGAACCTCTTTTCGGTGAAACGTTGAACAGGCAGAAAGTTGCAGGCGGTCAGGCCAGGACGAGCAACGATTTGGACGGAGTGACTTCGACCGCGGAGGAGAACTCGATCAGCATGCTGTCGTCCGCCTGCGTTGCATGATGCGCGATCTCCGTTGCGCCGCTGGAGACTTTCACAGAGCCGGGAGCGTGGGAGCGGAAGGGAGAGATTTTCAACTGGCGCAGGGCGATACTGCCGTCGGCAACCGTCAGGGTCAGACCTTGCGGGGTGAGATCAAAGCTGCCCCAGGCAGTGGAAGCCGACCAGAAACAGCGGAAAGCCGAGCGGTTGATCAGGGGCGCTAGCTCCATCCGGCCGGCGCGCGCATCGTAGCGGAATCCGGAGAGTACGGGAAGGGCGGCCCAACTGGCCATGGGGCGGGCGTAGTGGCGCCCGTACTCGGTTTCATCGAAGGGATTGGCCTTCTCGCCGTCGTAGCGGCGACGGATGTTCTGGACGCACTCGATGCCCTGGTCGGCCATGCCGTGCGCCATCATCAAGGCGGCGGCGGAATACTCGAAACCGGTCATGACTTCGGCATAGTAGGGCATGGGGACTTCAGGGCGGGTCCCCTTGGTGAAGTCGCAGATGACCAGAGCGGCCTCGTCGTTGAGGGCGTAGACGCGCTGGACGCTGGCGTGATGCGCGAGGCTTGGCTTCAAATTATAGCGGAGGATGGAGCCGAGGGTTTTCTGAATGTGTGCGGGGTCGAGCAGGTCGCCAAGGCCGGCAATTGTGGCCATGGTTTGGCCGATCAACTGATCGATGAGGCATCCATCGCCGACCTGGAATTGGGGATGAAGGGAGTCCTTGGCGCCCATGCCTTCCTGCAGGCCGCTGGCGATCTTGTCCTGAGGAATGCCGCGAATTTGCTGGATGTAGTACTCGCCATTGAAGAGGTGGTCGTCGATCCAGCGGCTGCCCTGTTCGCACAAGCGAGCGCATTCGCGGGAGGTTTCGCGGTCGCCGAGGGCATCAGCCATGCGGGACATGGCGCGCAGGGCGGCCAAGTACCAACTGCCGCACATGGGGTTGGGACCATAGAACTCGACGTCGTAAGTGTTGTGCTGGACTCCGTCCATGACGCCGGATTTGCGTTCGTCCCAGCCGCCGGGGCGCCAGGCATAGGCAAGAGCGCGTTGGGCGGCGGGCCACTGGTGGCGCAGCCAAGCGTCGTCGCCGGAGAGCGTCCAGTCGAGGTAGAGCTTGACGAGTTGGCCCATTTGGCCGTCGGCGGCTGCCGATCCCCAATGCTCGAAGCGGAGAGGCAGCTTGTGGCGGAAGTCCATGTGGCCGTCGGAGTCGGTGGCGTAGCCGAAGCTGGTTTCGCGCATGGAACGGGCTAGGGTCGGAAAGAGGAACTGGGTGGCGACTTCGTAGTTCCAGACGTGGGTGCAGGTGCCGAAGCCGAGGCCGGCCTTGTCGCCGCAGCCCTCAAAGCCGTGGAAGCTGCCGTCCGCGATGCGGAAGCTGGTGTTGGAGACAAGGGTGGTGAGGTTGGAGGCGGCGGCGTCCTTGACCGCTGGGGGCAACGTGGATTGCACAAGCGCGCCGGCGAAGGCGCGGGTTTTATGTTCCAGGTCTCTCAGGTTTGCGGCAACGTGTTCGGCGACGGCCCACGCATCCGGGAAGAGGGTGCAATAGTAGTTGCCAAGCAGGGCCTTTTCCTGGCCTTTCGGGGCTTCCCATCCGCAACGCTCGGGGGTGCGGTTGGGGAAGTGCCAGGTAAGGAGAAAGCGGAAGGAGCGAGTGACGCCGCTGGGAATGCTCTGGCGAATGGCGACCGAACCGACCGGCGTCGAGGGGTCCTGAGGAATGCCCAGGTGGCCGGTTTTGGCAAACTCCTCAAACCAGAAATGCTGCGGGCCGCCACGCCAGATGGCGCCGCCACGCCAGGAGGGAAGCAGCTCAAAGGCGGCATCGGCTGCGGGCAGAGCGGCCAGCACGAAGGATCCCTGCATGGGATCATCCGCGGCCATTTTGGGATCGGTCATGAGGAGGCCGTGGAGGCCAGGGGCTAGGCGGGGAGCGTTGGTGCGCGTTTCCGACCAACCTACGGGGTTGGAGATGGACCAGGCGATGGCGACTTCAACCGGCGACGAGGAGGGATTGTGGATGGAGTAGTCCAGCACCGCGCAGGGGAGGCCGGAGGCGTCCGCGTCGAGAGGGAAGAAGGGCGAGAATGCATCGAGGGATACGTTGACCGGGCAGTCGGGGTCCGCAAAATCGATGCGCGAGAGGGGAAACGCGGCGGAGAATTTAGCGTCGGCCAGGCGCGGCAAACCGGGAACGTTGGCAAAGCCGAGGCCCTCCTGCTGGAGATCGTAGGGAGGGAGCAAGCGGCGCTCCAGAACGACGCTGTACGGCGCTGTGCCTGCTGCCTGCACCCACATGCAGGGGAAGGCATATTCGAGAGAGTTGCCGATGTCGGGGCGATTGAAGATCTGCCAATCCTGGAGGTTGCCGCGGCCGCCAAGGCCGATTCCGCCGGTGCCGATGCCGCCCAAAGGGCAAGAGATGCGCGCCAGGCCGCGGCCGGTGAAGACGCGGGGAGAGGCGATCTCTTCAGAGGACGCCTTGCGGTTGTGCGGGGTGCTTGGATTGACCGGAGGCGTTGAGGCTGTGGGAGTTTCTGCCGCTGCGTTTGCGGATGCGGCGACACCTGTAAGTGAGGCCGCAACCGCTGCCTTGACGAAATCCCGCCGCGACGTACTGTTCTTCAAGATCGCCTCCTTGCGCAAGCCCAACATTTGAAGGGATGGGCGGAGGGGCTGTCAAACGGCGAGCGGAGTGGGCGGGGAGTTCATGTCACTTGATCCGGCTCGATTGGGTTGGCACGGAGCAGAGCAAACGTAACTGCGGATCCTTTGGCTTCGCTCCCTACGGACAAGAAAGATGAATGAAGAGCTTTATAAACAAAATCAGCAAGTTAGCTTCCGCTTCGCGGAAATCGCGAGTTAGCGAGTTGGCGGCGGATCATTCCGGCCGTAACTTGCCGCCGTGAGTCAAAATGCTCAGGATGACAGTTCCCGGGGAATGCAATTCTCTGGGGCCGGATCAATCGTTGCCGAGCCGTTCCATCCAGGCGGCAAGGGCTTGCTGATCGTGTGATCCGGCGGCATGGGCGGCGTGGACCTTGGCCCGTTCGGCGGCGGCACGGTTCTGGCTGAGCTTGAATTTGCCTTCAATGCGGGCGATGGGAATGCGGAAGCCGACGATGCCGGCCAGCATGTTTTGGCGGAAATCTTCGGGGAAGGCGTGCCAACGCTGAAGAAATGCAGGTTCGTGCGCTTCGATCAGGCCTTCGAGCAGTGCGTTTTTGCCGGCTTCGTCCTCGACCAGTTGAAGGGTTCCATAGGCATGAATAGCGATGTAATTCCAGGTGGGAACCGAGAGCGGATCGACGTAGAGGGTGGGTGAGACGTAACTGTGGGGACCGGAGAAGACCGCCAGCGTTTCGCGGCCGGCGAGGGATTGCCATTGGGGGTTGGCTTTGGCGAAGTGACCTTCAAGGACGCCGTGGGGACCCGAGTCCTTCACCACCAGAGGGAGATGAGTGGCGGCCAGGGACGTAAGGCTGTTCGCGTTGGCTTTTGGGCCAAAGAGAATGGCGAAGGAATAGGCGCGCATAGCCTCGATGAGGAGGGAGCGGTCGGAGAGTTGGTTGAAGCTGGGTGTGTACATGGGGTCCTATTGGATGCGCTCGAAGCGGAAGGCGGCTTCGCGGAGAGCGTGGCTGATGGAGGTGATGTGGGTTGCGCCGCGGGTTTCCAGGGTAACGTCGATGACGGTTTCGCCCAGGCTGACGCCGTAATAGGCGCGGTTGTGGAGGGTTTCGACGATGTTGGCGCGCTCGCGGGCGAGGATCTGGGTGACGTTGAGCAGGGCGCCGGGACGGTCCTGTAGATAGATGCGAAGGCGGAGGAGCCGGCCGTCCTTGACCAGGCCGCGCTCGATGATTTTGGACAGAAGTGTGACGTCGATGTTGCCACCTGAGACAAGTACTACAGTACGGCGATGGCGCAGGTCGGATTTTGACTGGACGACAGCGGCCAGAGCGGCGGCGCCAGCGCCTTCAGCAAGAGTCTTTTCCTGCTCCAGCAGCAAGAGGATGGCGCTTGCAATTTCTTCGTCGTCCATGGTGACGATCTCGTCGACGTAATGGGAGACCAGGGGCAGGGTGAGATCGCCTGCGCGGCGGACGGCGATGCCGTCGGCGATGGTGGCCTGGGCGGAGATGGTGACCGGCGCTCCGGCTTCGCGGGCGCGCAGCATGGAGGGCAGACTACCTGGCTCGACGCCGATCACGCGGATCCTCGGGTTGGTCTCCTTGAGGGCGCAGGCGATGCCGCCGATGAGGCCTCCGCCGCCGATGGGGACAACCACTGCCTCGATGTCGGGGACCTGTTCGAGCAGTTCCAGGGCGATGGTTCCCTGGCCGCTGATGACTTCGGCATCGTCAAAAGGATGGATGAAGGTGCGGCCCTCGGATAGACGCCGGCGGATGGCTTCTTCGCAGGCTTCGTCGTAGCTGGCGCCGTGCAGAATGACCTCGGCCCCATAGGAGCGGGTGGCGGCCACCTTGACCAGTGGCGTGGCCAGCGGCATGACGATCTGGGCACGAATGCCGTGCGCGGCGGCGTGAAAAGCGACGCCCTGAGCGTGATTGCCGGCGCTGGCTGCAATGACGCCGCGCTTGCGCTCCGACTCGCTGAGGGTCAGTAGCTTGTTCAACGCGCCGCGCTCCTTGAAGGATCCGGTGCGCTGCAGATTTTCAAGCTTCAAATGCAGTGGGAGGCCGGTCAGTTCAGAGAGATAGTGGGAGAGCTGGCAGGGCGAGCAGTGAATGGCTTCGCCGATGCGCGCACGAGCGGCCTGGATGGTGGTGAGGCTGACGGATTGCAAGAAGTATCTCCTTGATTGCAGGAAAGCTGCCGATGGAAGGAAGACGGCTGGGGATGGCCATGAAACGAAAAAACCACCAGCCGCATTTGCGGTTGATGGCCTGAGTATTGCTTCACTGCTGAATTCTGTGGGTCAGGCCTGGTTTCCCGCGCGCGCATTGTGGACGCTAATTCGATGGGCGGGAATCGGTGCGTCCTTACACGTAGCCGGGAAGAAGGTCGCGTCGATGGCGGAAGTTTGCATGAGCTTGAAGAAGAGTAGAGCAGAGGGGCGAGGGGCGCGTCAAGACAGGCGGCGGGCGCGGATGGTTTTGCAGGCAGGTGAATTCGGATCGAAGCAGGCTCGCCGAAGAGGTTTGCCAAGGAGCGGAACCGCCGTGGCCGTGCAATTTCCCGGGGTTAATAGTTGATAAATCAGGCGTAACTTTTTGATTAACCAGAGGCGTTGGCAAACTAACCTGAAGGATGCGTACCGAGCGGGGAAACGCGCTCCGAATCCGCGCCGATCGCATTGCTAATCGGTACCAAACGCGGTGCTTGCCCGGCAGGGACTTTTAACTTCGTTTTCCGTTCCAATAAACTGTTGACATGCGAAAACCCGTACTGTATCTTCTGTGCATTTGGTAGGTGCTTCCCCACCCCCACAGACGAAATGGAATAGGCAAATGGCTAAGATGCGGATCCCCTTCGCGTTCGGTCTCGCTGCACTTGTGGCGATGCTCAGTCTTGGAATGGAAGCCCAGGTGGGTGATCCGGCGACGCTCATCCAGGAGAAACTGGTCTCGCAGATGAAGCTGACCAAGGCTGCAGCGGACCACTCGGATATTGTCACAGCCGGCGACATTGTGGTGCTGCACAAGGACGGGTTGATGATGTGCAGCTCCGCCTCTTCCTACGCGTTCTCGAATACTTACAGCGGCGGAGTTTTGTCGGCGAACTTGAACAACCGCGCCAAGGACGCTGCGAAGTCGTTCCTGAAAGGTCATCTTCCTTTTGGCGGGGGTGGCAGTGTCAGTGACGCGGCCAATAACGGCTGCACTTCGCGCAAGTTTGTCGCCGGAGAGAAGTTCTGGGTCACCGGGGTATCGATTCAAAAGGACGGGATTCTGGTGAGTACATTCAGCGATCCCTACAATGACGTGCGTTATTACGGGGAGATCAAGTTCCTCTTTCCAAAGGGTTCGGTGCCGCCGGTGGACGATTTTGTGAAGACCGTTTCTGAGGTCATCACCGTGCAACCCGCGGACGACAAGGACAAGGCGAGCAAGGACGACCAGGGAAGCCAACAGGCCCAGGCTGCTGCTCCAGCAGCGCCTGCGGCCCCGATGGCAGCCATTGCTCCGCCACCTCCACCGGCGGACGCGCCACCTCCGACGATCACGCTGGGCCAATCCAAGGATGAGGTGACGGCGGCCTTCGGCCAGCCGATGCGGCAAGCCAAGCTGGGGCAGAAGGAGATCTTCTATTACAAGGACATGAAAGTGACCTTTACCAATGGAAAGGTGAGCAACGTTGATTAAGGCGTTCGTGCGTCCGCGGTGGGACGCGGGCCAGCTTCAGGAATGAGGTCTCGATGAATTTGTTGCATCTTCGTAGAAATGTGAGCAAGGGTTCCGCAATAGCGATTGTTGCCGTGTTTCTCTGCCTGCCGGGCGCAGCAGGCGCAGCCGCAGACCAGAAGAAGAGTCCTGCTCCCGCGAAACCGGCGGCTGCTGCGAAGCCTGGGGCTGCCGCCAAGCCTGCGGCTCAAGGCCCAAGGCCTGCCGGGGGCGCGGCCGCGGGGCACACGACCGGAGCCGGAGGTGCGACCACTCACGGACCGACCGCCAATGGAGGAAGCAAAGGACCGACGGCAAACGGTGGATCGGCGAATAGCGCGAACAAGGGGCCGAGCGCGAACGGCGCCAACAGGACACCGGGTGCGAGCGCTGGAAACAAAGGCGCGGCGACTATGGGCGGAGGCAAGACGGGCGCCGGGGCCGGCACTGCGCACCAGGCCATCAAGAGTCCCGCACCCAAGGGAAGCAATGAGCATGTGACCAAGAGCGGCAGCGCGGTTCGCACGCGTCCAAACGGCAAGGTAAGCGACGTGCACGACGCCAAGCGCGGCATGGACGTCCATCACGGATTGAATGGCGGGCGGAGGGTTTCAGTGGAGCGCGCCGACCACAGCCGCGTGGTGGCCGAGCGGGGCCGTCGCGGATACGTGGAGCGCGGATACAATTTCCACGGCCATGATTTTGCCCGGCGCAGCTACTTCTACCACGGTCGCGCGTACGACCGCTTTTATCGCGGCTATGGGTACCGTGGCGTGTATATGAACGTCTACGCTCCGGGCTTCTACTATGCGCCGGCATTTTACGGATGGGCGTACAACCCATGGGCCGCTCCGATTGCCTTTGGATGGGGATGGGGCGGGAATCCGTGGTTCGGGTTCTACGGCGGTTACTTTGCTCCGTATCCTGTGTATCCTTCGGCGGCGTTCTGGCTGACTGACTACATCATCTCGCAGGACCTGCAGGCAGCGTATGCGGCGCGTGAAGCGGCAGCCGAGGCTGCCGGTGACGCTATCGTGGCGTCTGGACAGCCGCTTCTGGCGCCCGATGTGAAGCAGCAGATTGCGGATGAGGTGCGGGCGCAGTTGGCTCTCGAAAACCAGGAGGCAGGGCAGAACGCGCAGAATCAGGATGTGGACCCCGGATCCAGCGGGATTGCACGGCTGGTGAGCGACGTGCAGAACGGGCATCCGCATGTGTTCGTGGCCGGGGGCAGCCTGGACGTGGTGGATGCCAGTTCCGGAGCCGAGTGCGCGATCAGCGACGGCGATGCGGTGCAGCTAAGTACTGCGCCGGCCGCGGACGCGACGACGGCGAATGTGGTGGTCCTGGCCAGCAAGGGTGGCAAGGAGTGCGCCCGGGCGAGCACTGTAACGGTGCAGTTGGCAGACCTGCAAGAGATGCAGAATCATATGCGCGAGACCATCGACCAGGGCCTGCAGGACTTGAAGGCGAAACAGGGGACGGGTGGGCTGCCGGCAGCTCCTCCGTCGGCCCAGGCTCAAACGGCTCCCGCACAGTACGCAGCGTTGGCGCCTCCGCCTGAAGTAAACCTGAGCACGGAGATTCAGCAAGTGGACCAGCAGGGTGACCAGTCGGAGAAGGAAGTGACCGCGGAAGCGGCGCAGGATGGCGGCGGAACAGTGGCGGCAACCGCCGCAGCACCCGCAACGGTTGCGCTGGGGCAGTCTACCGTCGAGGTTGATGGCATACTCGGACAGCCGGTCAGCAAGGCGCTTCTGGGCGCAAAGGTCATTTACAACTACAACGGCATGAAAGTCATCTTCAAAGACGGTAAAGTTGCGGACGTGCAATGAATGCGGTGCCGGACGGCGCGGGAGGGATGGATCACTCCAGTTCGCGCGCCGTCCGCCGGCGTTTTTACAAGTTTCTGCAAAGTCGTCCAAGTGAGAGCGGTTTGAGTTCAATTGCTATTGGGCCGCCCCTCTTGGGCCGATACGATGCGGGGTCAAATCGACCGCCGGACCGGAAACGTCTTAGTTAGAAAATAGAAGCTAATTTCGTAAAGGAATCGAGCTCCAATAGTTGCTGGCCTTCAGGCGCGGCGGCGATCTCAGCATGCTCCAGCACCCAGGTGTCCTTGTGAAAGAGGAAGACGGCATGGAGGCCTGCGGCCAGAGCGGGATTGATGTCGCTCTTGGGGCTGTTGCCGATCATCCAACTGGTGTGCGGCTTGAGTTCGTGACGATGGATGACTTCGCGGTAAGTGGGCGGGTCCTTTTCCTTGACGATTTCGACGGCTGAAAAATGCGAGGCGAGGCCGGAGCGAGCCAGCTTGTCGGCCTGTTCGGCGCGGTTGCCCTTGGTCATCAGGATGAGGCGATGGCGCGTGCCCAACTCGGCCAGCGTCTCGGCAACGCCGGGAAGCAGTTCGATTTCCTGTTCGGCGATGGAGCGCGCGAAACCGAGGATCTGCTGCGCTCTTTCTTCGGTGACCGGCTCGGGACTGAGGCGCTCAAAGCAGGTGACCAGCGAGCGGGTAAAGCTGCTGAGCCCGTAGCCGTGGGCCAGGATGGTCTCGCGCTCGACGGCGTTGAGGGCCTTGCGCACCTGGGCCGGGGTGTAATTGTGGTGATTCAAGTAGCTGATAAAGGCGACGATGGCACGCTCGAAGTAGACGTTGTTTTCCCATAGGGTATCGTCGGCATCGATGAGCAGGGTCTGGCCGGGAGGGAATTGGGGCATGGTCCTATGGTAGCGAATTCGGCTGCCCGGGGTCATTGCGCAGGGGCAGGCAGGGTGTACTCGAAGCGGTAGGAATGCTTGCCGTCGGCGATGATGATGGTGAAGGTTCCGGCAATGCCCGCGAGTTCTCCCGAGCCTGAGCCGGGCACAACGGTGACGGTGAGCTTGTAGCCGGTGTGGTCCATGGTGCCGGTGTGCTGAAGGGCGAAGGAACCGGTGTGGCCGTGGAGGGTGCCGGTGACCTGCTCAATGGCGACATAACCGGCAGAGCCCTTGGCCTGATCGCCCGCGGCCAGCATTTCGCCTTTGCCTTGAGCTTCGAGATCGCCGTGAAATTGCTTGACGAGGGCGTAGCGGCCAATGGTCGTGCCTCCGGTGGCGTCATCCGCCGCCAGAAGGGTGGTTTTCACGTCGAAGGTTCCTTCAGCCTGCATGGTCATGGCGGCATCCTTTTGCTGCGGATTGGAGAGCGGGCTTTGCGTGCGAGCCAAAAGCGGCAGGCACAGGCAGGAGCATAGCGCGAAGCTCTTGAGAAAATACATGGCCACTCTGGTCTGGTTGGGGAGAAACGGCGCCAATCTTGTTTCTGATCATAACCCGAGTTTTTGTTTTCTTCGGCAGAGAAATTTGCTTGCCTGTCGTTTCACGGTTCTGGTAGAAGAGCGGCAGCAGGTTGGGTGCACCTCCACTCCCCAGGAGAGACCTATGAGCGTTACGATTCACCCCGCAGAACCCCTTGCCAAGTTGGATCAATGGGACGAATTTGTCGGAGGCCGTTACAAGGAAGGCAAGTCCGAGGAAGAGTTTCGCGTGTACGACGCGGCCGCCACACCGGGCGTGGCCGAGTTTTACCGGCTCAATCACGAAGGGCAAACGGTTGAGTATGTCCTTGAAAAAGAGAAGCAATACTTCGGACTGAAGAAGGGGATGAAAACTATCTGGGAGGCGGCGGAGTTTCTGAATACGCTGGTGGACGACAGCGACCCGGACACGGATTTGACCCAGATCGAACATCTGCTGCAAACCTCGGAAGCGATTCGCAGGGACAACCATCCTCGATGGATGGTGCTGACAGGGTTTTTGCACGACCTGGGAAAATGCCTGTGCCTCTATGGCGAGCCGCAATGGGGCGTGGTGGGCGATACGTTTCCGGTGGGGTGTGCGTGGTCGGAGGCGATCGTATTCAAAGAGTATTTCCGCAACAATCCCGACCGGCTGGTGGAGAAATACCAGACGAAGTACGGCATCTATGAGCCGAACTGCGGACTGGAGAATGTGCACATGTCGTTTGGGCACGACGGCTACATTGCCGAAATGATGAAGCCGTACCTGCCGGTGGAGTCGCTCTACATGCTGCGTTTCCACTCGTTCTATCCGTGGCATCGTCATGGAGCGTATGAGCAACTGACGAATGAGCAGGACCGGGCGATGCTTGAGTGGGTGCAGAAGTTCAACCAGTACGATCTCTACTCGAAGGGGCACGCCAAGCCGGATATGGAGCAGTTGAAGCCGTATTACGACGAGCTGTTTGCGGAGTTTCTGCCCGAGAAGATTGCGTGGTAGGAGAGCTTCAGTGTGGAGTCTCCGAAAATTATTGCATCTGTAGAGCGCGCCCGAAACGCGGGTCCTTCGACTCCCTACGCTTTGCTACGGTCGCTCCTGATGAACAAAAAGGTTCAATGAAGAGTTTTATGAACAAAATCAGCAAGTTAGCTTCCGCTTCGCGGAAATCGCGAGTTAGCGACTTGGCGGCAGTTCATTCCAGCCGTAACTCGCACCGCGTGTCGAGCTGCTCAGGATGACAACTTTGTTTTTCAACATGCTTTAACATGTTTTCAACGTGCTTCAGAGGCACGACAGTTGAGCGAATCCGAAAATCGAAAGGCCGCCGAGACTGAGCCCGGCGGCCTTTGCTGTAGGTAGGAATGCTTTGCGTTTTACAGTCCGGATTGGGTGGCGAGCCACCGCTTCAGATTCGGTTCCTGGAGGGTGCGCAGCTCGATGCAGCCGTCAATATGTTCGAGGGCGTGCTTGAGGGAGGCATCGGCGGCGGGGACTTTATGAGCGTCGAAGAAGCTCTTCACATCGTCGCGGGCCTCGGCGGAGCAGAAGCTGCCTGCGGAGCCGACCAGAGCGTTGCCCATTTCCGGAGTCAACAAAGCCTTAACCTGTTCCCAATGGGCCTGAATATACTTCCAGGCCGCGGCGCGGTTCTCCTCGATCTGGAGAGCGATGGCGAACTGGATGAGAGCATCCTGGTTACGGACCTTGCCGGAGACGGCGTAGTCCATGGCGCGCTGGAGGAGCGCAGGGTCCTTGAACTGGGCGAGGAGACGTAGCGCGGTCTCCTGAATTTCAGGATTAGCCGAGGTCTCAAAGACCTTCTGCAAGCGGTCAAAGAGGGCTGCGTCGCCGTTGCGGGCGGCGATAGCCAGGGCGGTCTGACCGAGGGTGGCATCGACGGAGGCGGGATCGGCGAGGTATTGATCGGCAATTTTGTTGGCTTCGGCGAGGAGGACGGGGTCTTTGCCGTAGTAACCAAGCAGGTTGAAAAGCTCTGCGCGCAGTTGACGGGTGTTGGGCGAATCGCCGGGGGAAGGAGCGCCGAGTTTGGCGTACTCCGGGGCGAAGGTCCTGGCAATCCATGCCGCGAGCGACGCGCGCTCTTCGGGAGAAACGGCAACGCGCGTGTAGATGGAGTTCACGCCGCCGAGCGAGGAGCTGACGACCTCCGCGTTGGGGTCGCCCTTGATGGCGTCGACAAGATTGAGATAGTCGCCGGCGGTGGCATGGTTGGAGCGCACCTGCGCCCATTCGTCGCCGATGAGGCGGATGCGCTCGACGGGAGTCAGGCTGGTTTCCGCGCTGGCCACCAGGGGCTTGTAAACGCTGGCAGGGTAGGCGCTGCGGTAGTAGCCTACGCCGCCTGCGTTGGCAAAGGCGCTGCCCGCGGGAACCTCAAGAGAGGTGGTAGTGGGAGTGAGAAGTTGGCAGTCCGTGCCCTTGGCCGACTTGAAGCAAACGGGGAGGGTCCACTTCTGGGCGGGGTCTGGCTGGATGGAGGGGCTCAGGAAAAAGCGCTTCTGGGTGACAGAAACCTTGCCGCCGGCCGGTTCGCCGAAGGTGATGAGTGGCTCGCCTGGCTGGGCTACAAGGCTCTCCATGATCTTGTCGACGGGCTTGTGGCTGGTCTCAGTCTGCGCGCCCCAGAAGTCTTCGGCGGTGGCATTCGAGTAGAGGTGGGCGGCGAGGTAATTGTGGACGCCCTTGCGGAAGGTCTCGGGGCCTACATAATTTTCAACGCCGAGCAGGACGGCGCCGGCCTTGCCGTAGGAGATGCCGTCGAACATCTGTTCGATCTCGTCGCGGGTATCGGCCTTGGCGCGGATGGCGCGGGTGGTGGGCTGCGCATCGAGGTTGAGGGTGCCGTCTTCGCCCGAGGCGACATCCTGGTCAATGTTCCATTCGGGGTGCATAGCGGCCACCGGCTTGTTTTCCATCCAGGAAGCGAAGCCTTCGTTGAGCCAGGTGTTATCCCACCATTGCATGGTGACAAGATCGCCGAACCACTGGTGGGCCATTTCGTGGGCGATGTCTCCCTCCACATTTTTCCTCGTGTCGATGGATGCGGTTTTGG
>Ga0182016_10005386_pt1 | contig 13808 bp, 10 predicted proteins | sample 712S2MmetaG_FD_120491 | JGI IMG/M metagenome (GOLD analysis project Ga0182016, IMG submission 120491) | Permafrost microbial communities from Stordalen Mire, Sweden - 712S2M metaG | ecosystem: Environmental > Terrestrial > Soil > Wetlands > Permafrost | place: Sweden: Stordalen | collected...
CCCCCAGTCCCGCGTTGCCGTTCCTGTCGATGACCGAGAAGGTCATGGAGGCGTACCCATCTGTGTCTCCGTACGGAGGGGAGTTCGCAAACATCACGCCGCACCTCACGTTGGGAGAGGACGTGCCCGTCGCGCACCTGCGTCGCGTCGCCGCACGGGCTTCGCGGCGCCTGCCCGTGCACGGAGAGGCGACAGAGGTCTGGCTCATAGCGTTGGGCTCCGACGGCTGGTCACTCCTTCACCGCTTCCGCCTAATGGGGATCGGTGTAGCCGAGGCTCCATCGAGTCTGGCGATTTCGGGTGGGAGGAGTCCCCTGCACAGCCTGCCGACACCCGTCAACACCTCTTTTGGTGGAAGAGGGGGATAAGGTCAGAAGTGCAGTGCGACTGAGCCCGCGCCCCGTGCGGAGGCGTCATGCCAGCCGAACACGAAGCTCGTGGCGCTCGGCCTCCCTGGCCGGCTCGGGCCTTGAGGCGCTCTGCTCTAAGAAAAGGCAGCCTGGACGCTCGGTGAGTGTTTGGCCGCTCTGCGGGTTGTGGTCCTCACCCGCTCCGGCCCGGGCGTAAGGTCGGCCAATCGGAGAATCTTCTGTTCAAGGGAAGTTTTCGGCCTTTCTGAGTGACTAAGAAGTCGTGAGAAGCAGATGACGGTGGGCAGAGGTGTAAGTCTTGCCGGTGGTCGCGCTGGCGTGGCGTTGTTCGGTGAGCCCGTGTCGTCCAGTTTGCCGGTTGCGTTCGTTGAGGATGGTCGGCCGTGATCACTGCGGCGCAGCGCGACGTGGGCTTGGTTGAGCATTTCGCGCGAGTGGCGGACGACCGCGGCGGAGAAGTGGCCGTTTCGGAGGATGGTTCGACTCTCACGTACGGTGACCTGGACGAGCGTTCGAACGGTGTCGCGGCCGAGGTGGTCGATCGTGTCGGTGCCGGCCGGGATTTGGTGGCGGTGCTTTCCGGCTCGGGGATCGAAACGGCGATCGCGTTGTTGGGGGTGTTGAAGTCCGAGCGGCCGTTCGCCTGTTTCGATCCGCTGATGCCGGCCGCCCGCCTTCGTCAAATTCGAGATCTGGGCGGTATCGAGCTGGTGGTGGCATCGCCGCAGCAACTCGACTTGGCGTTCGAGGTGATGGGCGGGCACGGTGCCTGCCTGCCGGTCGGTTCGCAGCGGTCTGGGGTTCGCCCGGCCGTGTCGCTCGGGCCGCGTGACACGGCGAACGTGACGTTCACGTCGGGGTCGACGGGTGCTCCGAAGGGTGTCGTGGTGCCGCATCGGTACTTGTCGTGGTTCGCGTGGTCGCATTCGCAGTTCCTCGGCTTCGGGTCGCGGGACCGGGTCGGTTTCGTGCTGCCGTTCTCGTTTTCGTACGGCCTGCTGGTAGGGATACGGACGCTGTTGCTGGGTGCCACGCTGCTGCCCCGCGATCCGAGGGTGCACGGCGTAGCCGACCTACTGGCCTGGATTCGTGGTGAGCGTATCGAGGTGCTCGAGGCCACGCCTTCGTTGCTGCGGGCGCTCACCTCGGAGCTGCGACCAGGGGAGATCCTTGACTCCCTAAAGATCGTGTGCAGTGGCGGCGAAGCGTTGTTCGGTGCCGACGTGATGGCCATCAGCGACCATCTCAGTGAGAACTGCAAGTTCTTGAACGTGATCGGTACGTCAGAAGCCGGGGAGTTCGCCCGCTACGTGATCCAGCCGTCCGACCGGACGCGCCCTGGCATCGTGCCGGTCGGGTTTGCCAGCGAGGAGAAACGCGTCGAGCTGGTCGGCCCGTCCGGCGAGCCGGTAGCGGCCGGCGAGACGGGCGAGATCGTCGTCGAGTCTTGTTACCTCTCCCGCGGCTACCTGCCAGGCAGCGAGGCGCCCACAGACCGCTTCAGTGATCTGGGCGGCGGTGTCACGCGTTACCGGACCGGTGACCTCGGTCGCTTCGAGACGGACGGCGCGCTCGTCTATCTCGGCCGCGGTGACGCCATGGTCAAGATACGGGGCTATCTGGTCGAGCCAGCGGAAGTTGAGGGCGCGATGCTGTCGACCGGTATGGTTCGCGAGGTCGCCGTGCAAGGTGTGGGAGGCGACAGTGAGCGCCCGCACCTGGCGGCGTGGGTCGTGCCCCGTGACGGGGTGCGGTCGTCGCCCGCGGCGCTCCGCCAGGCGCTGCGCGTCTCGGTACCTGAGTACATGGTGCCGCGTCACATCGTGGTCCTTGATCAGCTCCCCCACAACGCCAACGGGAAGGTCGATAGCACTCATCTTCCTGCTCTCCCCGACCGCGACCAGCCGTTCGTGGCCCCCCGGACTTCTTGGGAACAGGCAGTGGCGGGCGTGTGGCGCGAAGCCCTCGGCGTTGACCGCGTCGGTGCCTTCGACGACTTCTTCGCGCTCGGCGGTGACTCTCTGGCCGTCGAGGAGGTTGTTGCCGCCCTCACCGGCGACTACGGCATCGCCGTCGGCTCCGAAGCGCTCGTCGAGGCACCCATACTGGGAGATTTCGCGTCGCGGGCCCGCCGTCGACCCCCGAAGCGCAGCACGATCTGTGTCCCGCTACGAAGCTCAGGCAACCGACCGCCACTGTTCATCTGCGCCGGAGGTGGTGGGCTGGCCGTCAGTTTCGTGCCCCTCACCCTCCACCTCGACCACGACCAACCCGTTTACGGCCTACAAACGCACGGTCTGGAAGGTAGAGGCATCCCGGACCGCAGCATTCGAACACTCGCACGCCGTTACGTTAAAGCCATCCAAACCGTCCAACCGCGCGGTCCCTACCTGATCAGCGGACACTCAGCCGGCGGCCTGTTCGCCTACGAGGTTGCTCAGCAGCTGCGCAAGAGCGACGGCGCCGCCGTCGCTCTTCTCGTCCTCTTCGACAGCGTCCCACCCCGGGGCAGCACCGTATCCGAGCAACTCCGCCACGACGTCTTCGGTACACCCCCATTCCCCGCGACGGGCGAAGGCCTCTCGCAGCATGCCCGTTCCGCCCTCCGAGCCCTCAAAAGACGCACCCACCTGCCCGCGTGGGTCGAGGCCACGAAAGAAGGCCTGCGACCCGGGCCCCACCTACGCCACTTCGGAGTCTTCTTCGACTACAGCGTGCACCTCGTCAACCACTACCACCCGCAGCCATGGCCAGGACGAACAGTCCTCTACACCGCCACCGAAGGCGACATCAGAAGCCACGCCAACGACTGGAAGCCCTACCTGCCAACAACAGCCGCCGTCTACCCCACCAACGGCGACCACTGGACCATGTTCCGCTATCCCAACGCCGAAAGCCTCGCCGGCCACCTCCAAGAACAAATCGACCAGGCCCTCAACAACCATCACCCTCATCACCTGAACATCCCCCCGCGAGCCGGGGGAGGGGAGCGTCCGGGAGTGTCCACGTAACGGGCTTGTGGCTTTAAGCGCTGAGCGAAGGCTCGGCGAGGAGGTCCTCGGCGCCGTACCGGCCTGAGCAGCGGGCCAGAAGTTTTCGCCGCTCGGCCAGCACAGCGACCGCACCAAGCCAGGCGACCCTCATGTTCGGGCACCACCGAGTGCCGTTTTGGCAGATACCGTTCCACTGACGACGACCATGGATGGCCACCGGTTTCTGGGACGACTGGTCGCTACCAGGCCGACCAACCGGGCTGACCAACCGGGCTGACCAACCGGGAGGTGGCCAGCCAGCTTTAGGTGTCAGTGAAGACCGTGGAGTACCACCTCCGCAACAGCTAGATGAAACTCGATGTCACCTCTCGCCGGGCCCTGACCGCCCTTCTTCGTTGACCGGCCGCGTCCGCTGAGCAACTAGGCGGCGGGCGGGCCAACTGGGCGGCGGTTGGGCTCGGGGCAAAAACTAGGGTCGGACCTAGGGTCGCGCCCTGGGGACAAGACCGGGCTGTCGGCGTTGACTTAGAGCCATGGACAGCTCACCAACGCCGGGGCCGACCGTTCGTCTTCTTCTCGAGGTCGACCGGGCTCCCGACGGACGGCTCGAAGGACGGATAAGCACCGACGGCGCTGACGCCTGGAGCCCGTTCTCTGGCGTGCTCGAGTTGCTCAAGGTGCTCGAGGAGCATGCCTAGCCCGCATTGCGACCCTCGCTCACAAGTACCTACCTAGGAACAAGCACCTACCAAAAAAGGAGTAACCCATGAAGATCAAGACCAACCGTTCGGGCCAAGAGGGCAGGCTTCTTCGCCGGTCAGTCAACGGACGGGTACTGGGCGGCGTCGCCGCCGGGTTCGCCAAGCACTTTGACTTCGATGTGACGTACGTCCGGCTGGCCCTGGTCGTGTTGTCGTTTGTAGGTGGTGCGGGCGTCCCCCTTTACCTGGCGGCGTGGATCTTGGTGCCCGAGGAAGGCTCCAACATCGCCATCGTCGATGGCCTGCTGGCCCAGACCGGCGGTCAACCGTCATGACAGAACACGGCACGGCTACGGCTCTCCTGACTTCGAGCGGGCGCCCTTCCTCGGCGCCAGCTCCTACGGGCGGCAAACCCCGCCGGGCGCGCCTGGTCCTGTGGGCCGCTGGTGTTATCGCCCTTGTCGGCTTGGTGGGCGGAGGAGCGGCATCCTCGCACCTGACCTCATCACTGAGCGACTACGACGCTCCTGGGTCTGCCGTCGTACTGGCCCAGCACCAGGTACAACAGGCCACGGGCACCAACCCAGAAGAGGGCTACGAAGTTGTCGTCCGCACCGCCGCGCCGATCGCAGAGCCGTCAGCGCTGCCGGCCCGAGTGGCGACGGTAGTCGCCCTTCTCCGAGCGCGTCCAGAGGTCAAAAGCGTGCTCGATTATGCCAACACCGGGGATCCGGCCATGATCTCCAAAGGTGGCGACTTCACCGTTGTGGTAGCGACCGTTGGCGCCGTGCAGGAAAAGCAGGCCGTCACCGCCCTGGAGCGCGCCATCGCCGCCCAGCCGTCGCTGAAAGGGAACAGTTGGCTCGGAGGGCCGACGGTCGCCGACGTCCAGCTGGCCGCCGTATCTTCTCAGGACCTGGGCCACGCCGAGCTCTACGCGCTGCCGTTCCTGGTCCTGTTGCTTTTCTTCGTGTTCCGAGGCCTCCGGGCGGCGGCCGTACCCCTCCTGGGCGCGGTGTTCGCCATAGCGGTGACGCTGGGCGTCATGGGCCTGGTCATGTTGGTTGTTCCTCTGTCGGTCTTCGCCCTCAACCTGGTCATCGCGCTGGGCTTAGGCCTCTCGGTCGACTTCAGCCTCTTGGTCGTGTCGCGTTTTCGTGAGGAGCTCGGCCGGCAAGGGTCGGTCCAGGCGGCGTTGGCTACCGCAAGACAAACCGCAGGGCATACCGTCCTTTTCAGTTCGGTCACCATCGCGGCGGCCATGGCCACACTCGCTATCTTCCCCGAGCGCTTCGTCTACTCCATGGGAATTGCCGGGGCCATCGTGGTACTGGCGGCGGGAGCTTTCGCCCTGTTCGTCCTGCCATCGCTCCTGGCCGTCTTCGGCCCGCGCGTCACGGCGCCCGCCCGGTCGCGCCGGTCCCGCCCAGCCACGACCAGCGCACCTGAAGGAAGTGGCCGTTGGTACCGGATAGCGGCTCTCGTCATGCGCAGGCCCCTCGCCTGGGCGGCAACCGCCGTCCTGGTCCTGGTGGTCCTGGCCGCACCGTTCTTGCACGTCTCTTTCACCGGCGCCGATGCGAGCACCCTGCCGACCAGTAGTTCGGCTGGCGCCGCCTACGAACTTGTGCAGACCAAGTTTGCCGCCTTTTCTGAGGCACCGGCGAGCCTCGTGGTCGATGCGGCGACGGCCACAAGACAACGCCTGCAGGCCTATGCCGATGCCGCGGCCGCCGTTCCGGGCGTCAAAGCGGTCTCGTCTTTCCAGCACCTGGGCGGGCCCCTATGGGAGTCCAACGTGGCGTTGTCCTCGGCACCGTTGTCGCCGGCCGCTCAGCGCTCCGTCGAGGCGCTGGAGTCACTGCAAGGCCCCGGGAGGGACGCCGTCATAGGACAGACTTCCTCCTTCCTCAGCCTGGAAAATAGCCTCAAGTCACATCTGCCGACCGTGCTCGGGCTGATCGTACTGATCGCGCTCGTCATGCTGTTCGCCATGACGCGCTCGGTGCTGCTCCCCGTAATGGCCGTTGTTATGAACATCTTCACCATCGGCGCCGCCTTCGGCCTGCTCGTGTGGGCCTTCCAGTGGGGCCACCTGAGGCAGCTGCTGGGGTTCAGCGCCCCGGGCGCGCTGCAGTCGACCTCGCTCATCATCATCCTCGCCGTGGTGTTCGGGCTCTCCACCGACTATGGCGTTTTCCTTCTGGGAAGGATGAAGGAGGAGCACGACGCCGGGGCCGCTCCGGGCGATGCGGTGGCCCGCGGCCTCGACCGCACCGGTGGGATTGTCAGCGCCGCGGCGGTTTGCCTGGCCTTGGCCATCGGTGCTCTGGTGCTGTCCCACCTCGTCTTCGTAAAAGAGCTGGGGCTCGGTGTAGCCTTCGCCGTAGTCCTCGATGCCACGATAGTCAGGGCAGTCCTCGTCCCGGCCTTGATGAGGCTCCTCGGCCGAGCCTGCTGGTGGTCTCCTGGGTCGGTCTGGCGAGCCCCGCGGCCAGTCCCAGTGCTGGCTCGGCCGATGCAGCCACTGGTCCCCGGGGCCCTGCTCAGCGACGACCTCCCGGTGGCGAAGTAAGGACAGCCGGGCACCCGACGCCGCGTAGTACCGCCGGTGCGCGTTGGGCTTTGTACCAAACCATCATTAGCCTCTAAAAGGAGAACTGCACATGACGAACGTAATGACTGAGCCCACCACTTACCTTGTCCGTCCCGAAGGACGAGTCGCTTACAACGTCTCGGGCCAAGGTCCTCTTGTCGTGCTCGTGCCGGGCATGGGCGACCTACGCGGGGCCTACCGGTTCCTCGCTCCCCGGTTGCGCGAGGCCGGGTACCGCGTAGCCTGCACCGAGCTCCGTGGCCACGGCGACAGCGACGCCACATTCAGTTCCTACGGTGACGTTGAGACGGCGGACGACATCGTCGCGCTCATCGACGAGCTGGGCGGCCCCGCTGTCGTCATAGGCAACTCCATGGGCGCCGGGTCGGCAGTCCTGGTGGCGGCGGACCGCCCCCTCCTCGTTCGAGGACTGGTGCTTATTGGCCCGTTCGTCCGGAGCCCCAAGACCAGCGCCATGAAACGGGCTGTGTTGCGAACGGCAATGGCCGCCCCGTGGGCGGCGATCTCGTGGAAAGGTTACTTGCCCAAGTTGTACGCGGGCCGCAAGCCAGCCGATTTCGACGAATACCGCGCTGAGGTGATCAAGAGCCTCCATAAACCGGGGCACGCAAAGGCGTTCTCGCTCACCACCCGCACAGACCACAAGGCCGCAGAAGCGCGCCTGGCTGAAGTCAAGGCGCCTGTTTTGGTCGTGATGGGTGAAGACGACCCCGACTTCCCCTCACCCGAGGTAGAGGCCGATTGGATCGCCGGCGCCCTGCATGCAGAGGTGGCCATGGTCCCCGAGGCCGGGCACTACCCCCAATCACAAAGACCTGATGTCACGACCGATGCGGTCGTGCGGTTCTTGAAAGGACTGGACAGCTGAACACGATGGATCCCACCGATGTAGCCGTCGGTGAGATGAACGAGCTTCACGTCGTTCACCGCTCAGGCCGCAGCTAGTGCTGCCTTACGAGCACCAAGTAGCTCGTGATGCAGCGGTGTGGCGATCACTGATATACCATTACACTACACACGATAACTACGATTATGCCACGTAAGCAATCGAACACTGAAACCAAGGAAAACTAATGGGAACCCAGCCAAAGAAGCCGACTAGCAAAGGCCCAGCCGAATGGTTCACCGGGGACGTCTGGATCGACCGCCTCGTCGAACCAAACGACCACTCGCAACTCAACGTCGGCGCCGTTCACTTCACCCCCGGCGCCCGCACCGCATGGCACTCCCACGACGGCGGCCAGACCCTCTACGTCACCGAAGGAAAAGGCCTCGTGCAGTCACGCGGCGAGGAGATCGGCGAACTCCGCCCCGGCGACGTCCACCTTACCCCGAATGGCCAAGAACACTGGCACGGCGCCGCTCACGACCACTTCATGACCCACATCTCCATCACCCAGGGCCCGGCCACCTGGGGTGACCATGTCACCGACGACCAATACGGCCGAACGGCATAGCCAGCCGACCACCACCGACCCCGTCGCGCCCCCGAATTACCCATCTGGCACCTATGCTTGGTGAGCGTGAGCGACCACCGTACGGAAGGAGCCGCTCAGGCTCGATAGGTGACCGGCGCGAAGTCGACAGCGGTTGATATCCGCCGTGAGCGGCGCCGGTCTCGGCACGGTTGTTGGGAGCACCTGGTTGTGGCCCCGCTATGGGTGGCCTACGGTGCCAATCTCGGGACGCTGATGCGGACCTGCGACGCCGTCGGTGCCTGCATGGCTGTCCCTCCGACCGATCATTACCGCCAGGCCCTGGACCATGGCGACACCTTGGGGGGGCGCTTTCGCCCTCACGTTCATTGGGCGCGGCCAGGCAAGGACGCCTGGATCGAGTCGATGCGGGCCCAGGGCTGGCGGATCATGGCCATCGAGTTGGCGGACGGCGCCGTACCGCTACCTCGACTGGGAACGGCGCGCCAGCCGACGGTTGTCCTCCTCGGCCACGAGCACGAGGGCATCCCGCCCCGGTGGGTCGAGAGCGCCGACGTCTGCGTGGAGATCCCGATGGTCGGCAAAGGGGCCAGCCTCAATGTCGCCGTCGCCGGCAGTTTGGTGCTCTACCGTCTCGCCGGCTTGTGCTGAGCCGTAGGCAATCAGCCCGCGTTTAGCCCGCGTCACACGGCGTCCAGGCCCGTCCATGACAGACGGGACACGCACCGTGAGCAGGGACAACAGGAGGAACGCCAAACGGCGCGACTGGGGCATTGACGGCCGTGATGGTCGCCGGTGGTGTGAAGGGTCCCGCTCAGGTATGGTTTACTTATCGTCGATACTTAGTAACAGTCGACACTTAGTAACATAAGCACGTATCGAGGAGGGCCCAGGACCCCATGCCGGTCGACGCTGCGAAGGCTGACATAAGGACGGAGCCGGGCGGGCCCTCGCCCCAGGCGCTGGCCAGCCGGTTACGGCTGTCGATGATCCGCCTGAGCCGCCAGCTGCGTCGTTACGACCCTTCGGAGCTCACCATCGCCCAGCTTTCGTTGCTGGCCAGTGTCGTACGGGGTGGCCCGATCGGCGTCGGACAGCTGGCCGAGATCGAAGAGCTGCCCTCGCCGGCGGTGACACGCCTGGCCGACAAGTTAGAAGAGGCCGGCCTCGTCACCCGCCGAGCTAACCCCACCGACCGCCGAGGCGTTCACTTGGTGGCGACCGTTGCGGGCGAGCGACTGCTCGCTCAGCGCTGGGAGTCCGGCAACGCCTGGCTCGCCGGGCACCTCATTGCGCTGAGCGATGAGGACCGTGTGGCGTTGGAACGCGCCGTGACGGTACTCGAGTCTTTTACCACACAAAACCCCGAAGAGAAGGAGGTGCTGGCATGAACGCCGGCACGACCACGTTGCCGTCTGTCCCGTCACCGGTCGTGGGGCCCCACTACAAATGGGTCGTCCTTTCCAACACCACCGTCGGGGTGTTGTTGGCCACCCTCAACGGGACCAGCCTCATGATCGCTTTGCCGGTCATTTTCCGGGGCATCCACCTGGACCCGCTGCAGGCCGCGAACTTCCCTTACCTGCTCTGGATCATGATGGGCTACACATTGGTGTCGGCCGCCGCCGTCGTGACGGTCGGCCGTATCGGCGACATGTACGGTCGCACGAAGATGTACAACCTTGGCTTCGCCTGGTTCACCGTCGGGGCGGTCCTGCTTTCAGTTGTGTGGAGCACGGGCTCCACCGGGGCTCTGGAGCTCGTAATCCTGCGGATGTTCCAGGCCATTGGCGGGGCGTTGCTCATGGCAAACTCGGCTGCCATCATCACCGACGCCTTCCCCGCCGAACAGCTCGGCTTCGCCCTCGGGATGAACATGGTCGCCGGCATCCTTGGCTCTTTCTTGGGCATCCTCGCCGGCGGGTTCCTGTCCCAGATCGGGTGGCGCTGGGTGTTCCTGGCGAACGTGCCGGTCGGGGTCTTCGGCACTATCTGGGCCTACTTGAAGCTGAAGGAGATCGGCGTCCGTATAAAAGCCAAGATCGATTGGCTGGGCAACGTCGCCTTCGCCGGGGGCCTGGCCATGGTCCTCACCGGGGTGACCTATGGCATCAAGCCCTACGGGCACGCGCTCACCGGCTGGGGCGACCCCTTCGTGCTGGAGATGATCTTTGGGGGCTTGGCTCTGCTCGTCATCTTTGTCGTCGTAGAGAACAAGGTGGCAGAACCGATGTTCCGCCTGTCGCTGTTCCGCATCCGAGCGTTCACCGCCGGCAACGCCGCGTCGTTCCTCGGGGCGATCGGGCGCGGTGGCTTGCAGTTTATGTTGATGATCTGGTTCCAGGGCATCTGGCTGCCCCAGCACGGCTACAGCTTCACGAGGACGCCGCTGTGGGCGGGGATCTACATGTTGCCCTTCATGCTCGGTTTTGCGATCGCTGGGCCCATTTCGGGCAAGCTGTCGGACCGGTATGGCGCTCGGCCCTTCGCTACGAGCGGGATGCTGGTCTCCGCCCTCATGTACTTGGCGATGATGGCCTTCCCGGCCGACTTCTCCTACTGGCCCTTCGCGGCGGTGATGTTCGTCTCTGGGATCGGCGGAGGCCTGTTCGCCTCTCCGAACACCGCCTCGATCATGAACTCGGTCCCCGCTCGTCACCGGGGAGCGGCTTCGGGGATGCGGGTGACGTTCGCCCAAGTCGGGATGCCGCTCTCGATGGGGCTTTTCTTCACGCTGCTCGTGTTCGGTCTTAACTCCAAGGTGCCCGGGGCGATGTACCAAGGCCTGGTCGCCCATGGGGTCCCCGCAGCCAACGCCACGCAATTGGCCCACCTTCCCCCGCTCGGTTACCTCTTTGCGGCTTTCTTGGGCCTCAACCCGCTGAAAAGCCTTCTCGGGCCGGCAGTTCTGGGGCACCTGGCCCCAGCGCAGGCCGCTGCCCTGACCAGTAGGGCCTTCTTCCCGCAACTGATCGGGCCCTCGTTCAAGCATGGCTTGGTGATCATCCTGACCTTCGCCGCGGTCATGAGCGTCATCGCGGCACTCGCTTCTGTACTGCGAGGCCAGAAGTTCATCCACGAGGACGACGAGTCGAGGGACCAAAAGGCGCTGCTCACCTCGGGAATTGCGCCCTCGCCCAACGGCGGCGGCGCCGCGGTCGCCGCGGTACCTGCGGCTTCGGCGACTGCCACGGTCAGCCCAGGCCGCCGGGTGCCCCAACAAGTACCCGGCGATGGTACGCCCGCGCACACGTTGACCGACGCCTTTGCCGCCAGCCCAGTGCCATTGTCGGCAGCCAAGCCTCGCCCGCACAGGTTGTTGCGTGAGCGGGTGCGTCATCCCGGTGGCAGCGCGCACGGGCGTCGCCACTGAGAGCCCGGCCATATGGAGCGCGCAAGTACTAGGCGGTCCCCAAAACTACGGGCCGGCAGCGGGACGGGGTGGCCATCGTGAGGGACCTCGTTGTCGGCATCGACGGCTCGACGACGAGTTGGCGCGCCTTTTCCATGGCCGTCGGTATCGCCATGAGGTACGAAGCTCGCGTGCATGCCTGCTTTGTCTTACATGTGCCGCCGTCCGCGGACCTGGCCGTCTTCGCCGTGCCGGTCACGGCCTTTGTCGACGGCGACGACGGCGGCGATTTGGGGCGAGATGTGGTCAAAGAGCTGAGCCAGGCCGGCGTAAAAGGCGACTTCACCTATGTCAAAGGCGACGTAGCCCATGAGCTCGAAGAACTGGCCCAAAGCTGCCTTGCTGACGTGATAGTGGTGGGGCGCTCCCACCACCCTGCCCTACACCTTGGTGGTGTACCCAGGAAGCTACTGACCACGGGCCGCCGTCCGGTGCTCGTAGTGCCATAAACCGCCGCGGCGCGCTACTACGCCTCCACGCCGGTGGCCCCGGCGGCTGGTGAGCCGGCCGGCGGCTTTGTCGCGCCGACGCCCGGGCTTCGGTCCCGGTAGGCGTGCGCCGACGCCTCGATGAGCTCGACCAACTCGGGCCGGAGGCGGTGAAAGCCCTTTTTGTCGTACCACATGGTCACGGCGGCGCCGACGGCGACCCAGAACACGAGCCCTATGGACGTGAGGAGCAGGCCCCTGTCCAGGCCGGCGTCGCCCGCGCCGTTGAAATAGAGGACCGCCCGTACCGCGCCGACGATCTGGCGCAGCGGCTCGAAGCTGGCCACGAAACGGAAGAAACCGGGGAGCGCCTGGAGAGGCACCGTGCCGCCCGACGACGCCAGCGCGAGGTAGACGAACACTATGAGGGCGAGCAACTGGCCGAGGGCCCCCAGCACGGCGAAGAGAGCCAGCGTCCCGATGCCGACCACGGCGGCGGCGAACCAGCCGTACATCCACAGCTCGAGCCAATGGGGCGCGTCCATCCTCAGCAGTCCGGCCGCCATCCCCATCAGCAGCCCGGTGAACAACAAGGTCGCCGGTACGGCGATCACCCATTTGGCCACCAGGGTCTGCCAGCGCGTGATCTTGCGGGGTAGTTTCTGGCTCCAGCGCGGCCCGATCTCGCTCGCGGCGTAGCCGAGGGTGGAGTCGACGGCGGTGTTCACGATGGTGGCGCCGAGGAACCCGCACATCATGATGAGCAGGGAGATGTAAAAGGCGCTCAAACCGAGGCCGGCATGGGCAGGCAGCGGCCGGTAAGTTTCGGCCAACACCGTGACCGGGTCGGCCAGCAGCGCGGTGCCGGGGCCGCCGGGGGCTGCCTCGGCCTCCAGGTGCTTGCCGACCGAACGTGAGACATCGGCGAGCGCCGGTCCCAAAACTCCTTCGGCCAGGCTGACGCCGAGGGTGCCGGCGCGCGTGTTGGCCATCAGTTCGACCGTGGGCAGCGATGCCGACGAGGAGGCCGTCTTGGGCCCGCCAGCCAGGGCCAAGACCGAGGCCGTGAAGTCGGACGGGACGACAACGGACGCGTAGGCGGAACCCTTGTCCATTTCCGCTTCGGCGTCCGAAAGGGACAGGGCCCTTACCTCCAGCCGGTCGGTCACCGCCGGCGTCTTGGTGAGGGCGCCGACCACCTGGTCGCCGAGATCCACCCGCCCCGAGGTCGTGGTGGCACCGACGTCCTGGTCGACGACGATCACCGGCAGGCCGTGCAGGTGTGCTGTCGGGTCGACGATAGACCCGAAATAGAAGAGGGTCATCAGCACCACCAGCACCGAACCGACGCCAAGGGGGAACGCCCACACCTGCTTGCCTTTGAGGAGCTGCGCCGCTCGAAGTTCCGTGGTGGTCGACTTGGTCGCGCCTGTCATCTTCGCTTACCTTCCTGGCGCCGGGGCCCCGGCCGGTACGGGCCGTCGAGCGGTCAGGTCGACGGCGGGGTCGAGAGAGGATCTGTCCTTGTCCGCCCAGCACGAGGAGCACCCCCGCTGTTGCCCCCGCAGCGGCCCGGCGTACGCGCGGCCCGTTAGCCATACCGAATGTTAGCTGTGCCGAAACTTCGCGAGCCGGGCGACGGCTCCAATCAGCTCGCCCTTAGCTCGCCCTTGGCCCGTCGGACGCCTCGAGGTGCCGGCCCATCGGCCGGCGGCCGGCGTGCCTGAGGACTACGCAGGTCCGTCCCGGCCACCACCAAGTCGCACGGGTCGGCGTTGCCACCGCAGACGACGACGGCGACGCGCTCCGACGGGGAGGGCCGGTAGGCGCCTTCGAGCAGGGCGGCTAGC
>Ga0182016_10005395_pt1 | contig 13791 bp, 11 predicted proteins | sample 712S2MmetaG_FD_120491 | JGI IMG/M metagenome (GOLD analysis project Ga0182016, IMG submission 120491) | Permafrost microbial communities from Stordalen Mire, Sweden - 712S2M metaG | ecosystem: Environmental > Terrestrial > Soil > Wetlands > Permafrost | place: Sweden: Stordalen | collected...
GCTCACCAGCTCTCGATTCAGCAGGTTCGCTCGACCAGATCAACTTCCCGACGCGGTTGCCACCCCATACGGCGCCGCCGGACGGTTACACAACGCCTGCAAACTCAAGTTTTTGGGTCCAGCGATAAGCATCCATAAATGGGAGACCTACCAAGAAGCCATCGCGAAAGAAATACTCTCCGGACGCCACCGCACCTCTTGAAGGAAATCCGTTGTCGAAAAGGCGCCGTTGCACGATGCGGACTGTGAGAAATACGATAGTCCAGTCGCGCCAGGACGAGGTCTTTCCAGAATTTGCGAGGTGGATAATGATGGAGTCAGAAAGCGTCTGAATCTTCACGTTTTCAAAAATAGCGAGACCTTTGTCGGATTTGGTCCAAAGTTTGTTGCAGTCTTCAATTACGGCTTCCTTCAAGTTTGCGAAGACGTTGTCAAGTATTTCGACGGCCTTTTTGACATTGTTATTGTCGATGAAGTTTTGGTATCCTAAAATATCGAGAAAGGCGACAATTCCCTGAGTGGATTGAATGGCTGTCATGAGGTGGCAGAGTATCGGAGTCCGTAGGGAGCGTCAAACGCGCAATGCGAAATTCCGCAACAACGGACAGCCAAAATTCGCCCCCTAAAGGACCCAAACCCTAGAGTTTCAGACGCACAGGACTTTTCCGGTCTATGCTAGATCTTGTTCTAGTTCCTGTTCAGAATCTCGGTCTTTTGAGCCACACGGCGAAGGTGGCGAAAAGTAACACAACTGCAATACTAGCACTGGTTTCGTGAGTATCGCAATTCACGGCCTGAAATAGCCAAAAGTGGATTTTTAAGTCCTGCGAGTGCTGTCTTTAAAATCAGTTGCGAGCCGGGGCCAGTTCGGCGGTAAAACCGCCGTCGGGCGAGAGATGGACTTTTAGCGTATCGGAGGTAGAGAGGCGGAGTGTTTCCTGGGTTAAGTGGTTTGGCTCGGTTTCCGCGTCGGGGGCGTCTTTCCAGATGCGCGTGGTGTAGCTTCTGCCACTCCGCAGGAATGAGAGCGGAATGGAGAGGTCGCGGGCTTCCTTCGCGGACATGCCGCCCAAGTACCAAGTGGCGCCCTTGCGCCGGGCCGTGACCAGCAAACGGCCAGGTTCGCCCGCCAGCACCTTGGTCTCATCCCACCAGGTGGGGACCAATTGGATGAAATCGAAACCAGGCTGGCCGATATAAGCGGTGGGATAATCGGCCACCATGGGGTTTGGGTTGTCGAAGCAAACATACATGGCCAGCATCCGCGGACGCGTGCCCAGGACGTTGGGGATGTTCTGCGCGGTAAACTTGTCGCGGGGCACGGCCCGGAAGCCGCCCAAGTGATAATCCATGGGACCGGCAATCAGGCGGGTAAACGACATCAGAAGGTCGTGCTCGGGCGTGCAGCGGTCGCTCCATTTCAGGTATTCGAGGTTGAGCGACCCTTCATGGTTCATCAAGTTGGGATAGGTGCGCTGCCAGCCGGTGGGCTTCCACGCGCCGTGAAAATGGATCATTTGATGATGCCGGGCGGCGGATTGTAAAATAGATTCCGCAAACTCGATGGAATCCTGGTCATCATGGTCGAAGAAATCGACCATCATCCCGCTCCAGCCCATCTTCTCGAACGCAGTGAACGCTTCTTCCACCCGGCCGCGCAAGGCGGCTTGGTGGACCCAGGTCCATAAGCGGACGTTCTTGGACTCGGCGTATTGACGGATCAGCGGCAAGTTGAAACCATCGCGAGGGCGCGTGACATCGGTGTCCGGCCCCGGGACGGTGCCTGGAGTGGACTGGTGATACCAGGGAGTAACGGTGTTTTCGGTGGAGGTCAGCGAGTGGGTCGGGATGCCGTTGCTGGCGCAAAAATCAATGTATTTGCGCGCCACGTCAAAGGAGAGAATGGGCTCGCCCGGATGGCCGTCGTAGGTGTCGCCGTTCCACCAGTGGAAGGTGATCTTGCCCGGCTTGATCCAGGAAGTGTCCCCGATGGCCGGCGGATCGTTCAGACAGTAAAGCGTCTCCGATTCCAAGAGCGCTCCCGGCCGGTCCCCGATCAATACGACCCGCCAGGGTGTTTGCATGGGCAAGGGGCGCAGCACTTTGGTCCCATCCGCCCGGGGCGTTAGGCGGCAAACCAATTCATCCTCCGCACCGCCGGACAGCCGCATGAGCGACATCCCGGCGTAATGGCGCAAAGCGCCTTCCGTGATGGCGGCAAAGGAACCGTCCGGCCAGGAAAAGCTCAGCGGCAGGTCCATCAATGTATTGCGGCGCAGGTCCTGGTAATTGGAAACGGTCACATTGTGCTCGTGAGAGGTGCGATAATTCTCGAGATATTGCGCGTAGGCCGTTGGGTTGCCCGCCAAGCGGAAGGAGGTTGTTTCCTCGGTGACCGTAATGATGGCGTTTTGTTCCGCAGCCGGCAATTCATAGCGCACGGCAATGGCGTCGTTGTAGCAGCGGAAAACCACGTCCGTCCGCCGCCGGCGCGCGGATTCGACGGTATAACGAATCTCCGCGAAGCGGTCCTCGGCATGATCGGCTTTGCCAAAGAGCACCGGAATACGCTCGTCCACCGCGCGGCGGCTCAATTGCACGACGCGCGCGCCCGCCAGCAAATCCCCCGCGTCAACCGTCTCGAGGCCCAGGCGGCAATTGGACAGAATGGGTTTTCCCCGAAAAGAGGCCGACCAGTGCGAGCGAGCGCCCGCTTGGTTGGCGGACATCGCAATGGAGACTTCAATCCGCCCGTCGGGAGAGGTGAGGACGTCAGGCTCGCTGGCGCGCAGAGATCCGGCGCCGGCCACGATGAGGCAGGCCAGCAGCGCGGCAAGATGGGCTGCGCGAAAATTTACTGGTTGAGAATTCATAGATTCGGAGCCGTCAGGGTGTAAAGAAATCGCATGATTTGCAACCTTTGAGCGGGGGATATTTTTAACGGAACCGCGGCCAAGAGATGTTTGACACGGCGTGCTGAAACCGGGCAAACGCAGATCAGATCCCAAATGACGAATTTATCTGGACGCCAGCCAGGCCCATTTCAAAATGAGAGGGTCCACCCCATTTCATCACGTATTTTGCGCTTTCCCCATCTCCCGAAGATAGAGCGGGAGCAAGAGATCGAATCATTGTTTGAGCAACTAGGCCGGCACTTCATCGAAGCGGCGCACATGGAGAATTTCATTGATGGCGAGCGGCTCGATCTCGGACTCCCGCAACGTGACGACAGCGATGGTTTCACCAACGGCGTTAAAGACTTCCAGGCTGTAGCCCGGCTCTTGACCGGCATGACCCGAGTGACACTCGACAATCGTTGCGACGTCGCCAGCTTGGAGCCTGTATTGGGGAATGGCGATCCGCAGCGCCACCCGGCTATATAATTCGTGCTTCATAGATCAATCTTTTGCTGGATACAACGTGATGAACTTCACCAACCCCGTTGGGTGCTCTTGCATCCAGATGCTGGCTACTTTGAGCGAACGCCCGTTCGCCCCGGTCAATAGGCCGCAGATCCGGAACATTTCCCCGTACTCGGTTTTCTCGATAAGCTCGGCGTCCAGCGGCAAGAGTTGCTTTCGTACATCTTCAACCAACCGGTCCGCCTGTTCCATCGTGTATCCTAGCCCTGCCAGGAATTTGGATTTGTCATTCTCCGGACGGTCAACCAAAAGATATTGAGTCATCTTGGCCCTGGCAATAACCGCCTGGCCTGAAAGTTTCATGAGCACCCGCCTCTGGCACCCACTTCCCTAATGCCACCGGCGTGGAGGTGGGCGCTAACGGGAGAAATGAGAGGCAACAAAAGGCAGGCCCTATTAAGCCATAACTGAGGGCGTCCGATCCTCCGCCGACTCAAACCGCAACGGTGTGGGGCTTCCGTCATCGGATGGACTTTATCTTTCGCCATCTCCCCCGCGTGAGAACAAAACGGAAGACAGGGCAGTTTTTTGGTCTTGCTCTTTCCCCATCGCCCGAAGACAGAGCAGGAGCAAGACCGAGAGCCTCCTCAATAGATTTCATCGCTTGACCTAACTCGGCACAGGAGGGGTGCGGAACCTGCACCGCGCCTCGGTCAAGCTCAGACCGGCGACTTCAATGCGTTTGAGATCGTTCGTTCCAACGCCCGCTTCCGCCGCCCAGCGCAAGTGGTTTTCGCCCGGAAAGGGGAATTGGCCGGTCCCGACAGTGGGGTCGTAGCCCATCGCGGTGGCGCAGACCGCATCGGTGCAGACGGGGTTGCGGCCCGCAAACAGCAATTTCGGCTGGAGGGCCTGGACATGCTCGATCCAAGGGCCTTCGCCGCCCGTAATGGTATTGACGCCGTCGATAATGGCCAGGTCCACCGGCCGCGCGCCGAGCAGGTCCGCCACGATGCGCGGCACGCGCGCCGCGGCCCCGTTGGGCGGGTTGGCCCCGAGTTGGGCGGGCACGCCCGCAGGCAAACGACGGCGGTTCTCATGCAGCGGCCCCACGCGCGCTTCGACGGAATCTTCGTTCGGCGCGTCGTCGCCATAGAGCGCCGTGGGTGTGATGCCGAAGACGTTCTTGCAGCTCATGGTCACGCCGCCCACCGCGTGGTCTTTCATCTTGGCGACGGAGACAAACACGTCGGTCTGCTCGTACCACCCATTCAAATCGAAGGCCGGGAAGAGGTAACCACCCCACGGCACCTTCAGTTCGCTATAAGATTTCCAAGTGCCGCGGTTGCGCGTGTTTTCAAAGACGACCTTATGCCCTCCGGCCGCCCGAATGACGGGCAAGTCCCACCCGGCGTTTGTCAGCACCGTCTCCACGGGTTCGTGGTGATACCAAGCCTCGACGATCGCAATGCGCCGCGCCCCCGCCCGGTCCAAGGCGGCGCAAAGAGCGCCCACCACATTCGGGTGGATGTGGTAGGTTCGCGAGGCCGGCAGCCCCAATAATTCTTGTGCCGGGCCGGTCATATTCACCTTGACGGTCACGGTCTTGTCGCGCACCAAGTGGCCGATGCCGCCGATGGCGTCGAGGGCCGCGTTCATTTTCTCCCGGACCACGGCCGGTTCGTAGGAGGGGCATCGTTGGATGGAGACGGGCAAGCTGGGGGCGAGTCCCGCGCGACGCGGCAAATGGGCCGGTGGAGGGACTTCTTCGGCCCGCAAGAGCGCTGACCAGCCACCGGTGGACAGCAACCCGAGCACCCCGGCGCTCCGTGCCAGCCATTCGCGTCGGCTGAGGGTGGAGCGCAGTTGCCGTTCACAGACGAAACCGGAGTAACCGTATGGATTTTGAGGATTCATGGTAATGATTTGATGCGAAGTGAGGCCAAGCCGCCATGCGCGAGTGGCCCCCGCGCTTTGCCGCCACCGTTGAGGCAGTTGGAGATTGCGACTTTAGCCATAAGCTCAAATAAAGCACAACCACGGAAAACTGAAAGTCCCAAAAGCAAAAGTCCGCCAAATATGACTCGAGTCTGATTTGGCGGCGGCCATCGATGCCGCGATCCGATTTGCGCCAACGACCGGTATTTGCCTCACTCGTCTCGGTTCTCGCACGCTAGCCAGCGTCCGCCAGGCCAATTCCCGCTTTGGAGGCGCGCGAAGCTTGGGACCGGGGCAAGAACACTTTGAAGACCGAGCCCCGGTCAAGTTCAGTCTCTACTTCGATCCATCCCCCGTTCTGTTTGACGATGCCGAACACCGTCGCCAACCCCAGCCCGGTGCCTTTGCCAATGTCCTTGGTCGTAAAGAAAGGCTCAAAGATGAGTTGCATGGTTTCCGGTGTCATGCCCTTGCCGGTGTCGCTGACCGACAGAAGGACGAACTCCCCGGCAATACGATCGGCATGAGCGCGAGCGGAATTCTCATCCAGAATAATGTTGGCGGTTCGGAAGACGACGGTCCCGCGTCCGGCGATGGCGTCGCGCGCATTGACGGCGAGATTGGCCAGGATTTGGTCCACCTGCAAGGGGTCGATATTGACTAACCAAAGTTCCGTTTCGGGAACCCATGAGATGACGACATTCTCGCCGAGGAGACGTCTCAGCACTTTGAGCATACCCGCGACAGTCTCGTTCAGGTCAAGGACCAGCGGCTGCACTTTCTGCTTGCGCGCAAAAGCCAGGAGCCGGCGGGTCAAGTCAGCGGAGCGTTTGGCTGAACTTTCAATTTCCTTTAGGTGGCCATACAACTCGCTTTCGGGCGGAGTGGTTTCCATGGCCAGGCTCGCATTGACCAAAACCACCTGCATCATGTTGTTAAAATCGTGGGCGATACCACCAGCCAGGCGGCCCACCGATTCCATTTTCCGCGATTGCAACAACTCTTCCAGGAGTCTCTCTCTGTCCTTTTCGGCCTGTTTGCGCTCGGTAATGTCGCGCGCAATGGTGGAGAGGAAGTTGATTCTCTCCGAGGAACCCTTGTGGGCGATGATCACCTGGGAGACAGGGATTTCCCGGCCATCGCGCGCCAGGAGAGCGGACTCCCCTTCCCAGGTGCCGCCTTGTCGCGCGGCCGGGATCGCTTCCTTGGTGAGGCGCCCCGCAGCCCAAGGCGGCGACATGGAAGTCAGGTTCAAGCTGCTGACATCCTCCCCCGCGGTGTAACCCAGCAGTTTACGTCCGGCGGGATTGACATGCAGCAGGCGCCCGTCGCAGTCGGCAAAAGCCACCATGTCGGTGGTCGCTTCCAGGATCGTGGCCAAACGTGCCTGCTCCCTCTCCAAGGCCTGCTCCTTTTTGAGCAAGGCAATGCGGCGTTGATAGCGGCTTTGCGTCGCCCGCCACGCCGCCAAGCCACATCCGCTGGCCAAGCCCGTAACGGCCAGGATGCGGAACCAAACCGTTTGCCAGAGGTAAGGTTCAATCGTGAAGTCCAAGCTCGCTCCCGTTTGACTCCAGACTCCGTCGTTGTTGCGCGCTTTGACGCGCAGTCGGTAGTCGCCCGACGCTGGAGGCGAGTGAAAAACGAGTTCGCGTCGGCCGTCAATGTCGAGCCAGTTGGTGCTCAAGCCCCGTCCTTCGAGGATGTAAGACATCCGCACTTTCTCGGGGGAGGTGAAGCTTAAGGCGGTAAAGTGCAACACCAATTCCGTGCTGCCCGCCGGTACGATGATGCGATCCGGAAAAGGCGGGGTGAACTCATGCTCCCGCCCGGAATGATCCACAAACATCATGCGTTCAATGAGGACAGGCGGCGGGTTGGTGTTGAGTCTGAGCTTGGACAGATCCGCCATGACAACTCCGTTTAAAGTGGCAAACCATAACCGGCCGGCTGCATCTTTTAAAACGGTAGGCTGATTGCCGTCGGCGCAGTTACCCCACCCAACCCCGTCGTGGTTATCGAAGATCGAGAAGGTGGCGCTGGGGTTCAAACCCTGCTGCACACGATGCAGATCGTCTTGCGAGACGCGCACGATGCCCCGATCCGTTCCCATCCAAAAGTAACCAAGCCCGTCGTCAATGATGGAAGCCACAGTCTGGGCGGGAAAGCCTTGGTCCATTCCGAACAAAGCAATCTTCTTATCCCGGACAGAAGCCAGCCCGTGTCCAAAAACACCCACCCAGGCGCATCCATCACGATCAATGAGCAGGGCCGTGATTCGGTCCGAGGGAAGGCCCTGTATGCGATCGACCTGTGTAAAGTTCTCGTCTGCCACCCGGAACAGCCCCCGATCCGAGGAGCCAATCCAGATCGCGCCTGAACGCGGATCCGCCGCCATGCAATTGGCGTTGTCAATCAGCGCGGCCGCCGCGTCAGGCATGGCATGAACCACGTCCGCATCGACAAAGCCCACCGCGCCGCCGGCTCCCACCCAGACGCGTCCGCGACCGTCCTGCATGAGGCAGTTGACCGTTTGTCCAAAGGACGGCGGCATCGGCACCTGTCGCTCGACGCCGTTTTCCAGCACCAGCAACCCGGCGCCGAAGGTCCCAATCCAGAGCCGCCCGGATGTATCCTTAAGCAGACTCCATCCGTACCGTCCGGAAAAGCCTGGCGCAGGGGAGCGAACCGAAACCACTTGGCCGTGGTTGATCTCGGCGATGCTTCCATTATGCGTGCCCGCCAAAATGTGGCCCGGCGACATTTCCACCAGGCTGCGCACGACATTATCGGGCAATCCCTGGTCCAACCCAATGTTGACGAATTGCCGCGGAGAAAACCGGTGCAAGCCGCCGTTATAACTGCCCGCCCAGAAATTGCCTTCCTTGTCCGCCATGATGCTCCAAATGGAATTTTGCGCCAGGCCATTGGTCACCGTCATGGTCCGGGCTTCCCACGCCGCCCCCTTCGGAATCAACCGAGTCACGCCTTGCGAGGTTGAAACAATCCAAATCACTCCGGAAGAATCCTCCATCATTTGACGAAAATCCGGAACGTCCGGCGCCTGGGCAGTGGTGGCGGCCCCATCAGCCTGGTAGAGGCGCAACTCGCCTCTGGAGTAAGTCCAAATGCCGCCTTCGCGCGCGGGGGCTGCGAGCAGCGGCAGGGAGGCCGGATCGGCTGCCCCAATTCGTTTCCAGTGTCCCTTTTCCCAACGCCCCACAAACCCCCGGTTGGCCAGCCAAACACTGCCGTCCCGCCGGTCTCGCAAGCAAAAAACACCGCTCCGGTACAGTCCTTCCGGTTGCTCAATCGGCTCAATTCTCCAATCTTTGACGGTGAAAACACGGCCATCGAAAGTGCCGATGAAAATCATCCCACTGGCATCTTCGGCAAAGGTGCGCGCGGCCACATTGGTGCCGCTGACACCATGCCACGTCCCCTTATCACAGCAGGCCATGCCCGTGTCCGAACTCACCCATAAGCGACCAGAATTGTCGGTGCCAAGGCAGACAATGACCCCTCCCAAACTGTCCAGACCGGAAACCTGGGCCATGGGTGTGAAATTGGCTCCATTGAAACGCAGCAAGCCGTCATAAGAGCCGACCCAGATGTAGCCATCCGGCGTTTGGGCCAAGGCGAGCGCCGAGCCTTCTGGAATGCCATCCTGGCCAAGCCAGTTTTCCACCACAAAATCAGGATTGGAGTCCAGCACTCGTTCGGCGCGAAGGGTGCCGAAGCCAGCCGTCAGGGTCATCAGCCCGGCCAAAAGTTTGACCGCTTCGATTGGCCACGCCCTTATTTTAGTCAAAATGCACCACCGTAGGAATAAAATTGAGTGATCAACACCCGCGATTGCAATAGCAAACACCGGCAAATTCAAGCTGAATGTCTGCCGCCCACGCCACAGAGCCGGGTCCCTGTCGGCCCCTCGGATCATTTCATTATCGCAACTGAATGGAGCGAGTCGCAACGAAGGTGTGAACTCCCGATAACAGGGACGTCGCTTTTTGCTCCGAATGGCGGTTCAGCATGAACCTGTGAATGCGATGGAGGGTATCCAAAGAGCGAAAGATGAGTTAGAGTTTCCACTCTGATGAACGATAAAAACAAGGCGATTCCGAAACTCGCGCGGAGCGCCGCAAAAGCCGGCTGGGCCGCGGGTCGTTGGAACGCTCCGACATCCGCCCGCATGAACCTGCCGGCCCGCATTTCGTTCGTGTTCATCTTCTTGGTGGTGGTGCTGGTGGGATGGCAGCAAATGGGCGCGCTGCTCCTCTCCGTGTTATTCTCCTATTTCGCCATCGCCAAGCTGGCCTTCATTAAATCCCGGGGAAAATGGTTGGCGGTGGCGGTCTTTCTCGCCATGCTCGCCGGTCTGGCTTACGCGCTGACCTACTTTATCCAGGCCACGGTCCAGGCGCTGCCCAACATCGCGGAGAAAGCGGTGCCCGTCATCATTCAATGGGCCGGCGATCACCATATCAAGCTCCCGTTCACCGATCTGGACAGCCTGAAGGATAAGGCCTTTACCATCGCGCGCAGCCAAGCAAGCAATCTGGGAAATTTCGCGGATTTTGCCCGCGGGGCCACGACGCAGTTTGTGTATTTGTTGGTAGGTTGCCTGGTGGCGATTGGATTGTTTCTCAATCCACGGCTGGAATTGGAACAGCCCTCGGGAACTCTCCCCCATAACCTCTATTCCCTTTGCTGCGAAGAAATCAGCAAGCGTTTCGCCACCTTTTACCGCAGCTTTGACATGGTCATGAAAGCCCAGGTGACCATCTCCGCCATCGACACTGTGCTGACTGGAGTATTCATGGCCAGCATGGGCCTGGCCCACCTGCTGGTGGCGGTCGGAGTGACCTTTCTTTGCGGGCTCATTCCGGTAGTTGGCAATCTGGTGAGCAACACCCTGGTCGTGGCCTTGGGGTTCATGGTCTCGCCAGCCAAAGGATTGGGGGCCCTGGTATTCCTGGTGCTCATTCACCAATTGGAATACCTGCTCAATAGCAAAATCATTGGTGCGAAAATCCACACTCCTGTGTGGCTGACGCTGCTGGCTTTGTTGCTCGGCGAGAGGCTCATGGGAATTACCGGCATGGTGCTTGCGCCGGTGGTACTGCACTACATCCGCATCGAAGCCTCAAAAATTGAAGTCCACCCTAAGCCGGCATGACAGCGCGCGGGAGTCCCTTATCTGTCAATCAAAAGCAGAGGATTGTCCGCTGGATCTAATCCTGCGGGTCTCTGGCGGCTTGACGCATTTGATCATGTTCAGCCCCGGCAAGGCCTTCTTGCACCAGCCTCTCATTGTCGCTGCGTCCTTCCTCGTCCTCATCCTCGCTGGGAGCCACCCGGGCCTTTTCCCCGCTCGAACCGGGGAGCGGGTCCCAGCGTTCGGATTCGGGTGCGGCTTCCAGCAGCGCGTCGTTCGGATCCATCTCCGGCTCACCCGTTAATTCCCGCTTGGCCCGTTCCGTCTCGGATTTCGACACGTCCTCCGCGCGACGACCGTCAATCAATGCCAGTTCGCCCGCGCGGTCCCGCACCATTTGCCGGGTCACGGTGCCAATTCCGGCGGCGTTTTCGGTCAAAGTGCCCTCTTTTAGTGGATTTGTTTTCATGGGTAATTTATTCAGTCTGCCGCAGCGAACGAAGCTGCCGGATGCTCAGAGCTCTGTTCGACGGCTTCCTTGGTGAGATGGACGAAGACCGTCGAATCCTCGTAACTGATCCGGTCCACTTTGCTCGTAGGTATTTGGACTTCTTTGCCCGAAAACCGATGGCCGGTTTTGATCACCAATTGAGCAATACCCCAGGTCTGATCGTCCATCATAAAATCGCAAACATGGCCCACCAACCCATCACTGGCTTGGAGGTGATAACCGTTCACGGCCAAAGTGCTGCGCAAATGAGCATCGGCGCCTTTGGCCGCCGGACCGCTGGCGTGCGCCAGAGGTTTTGCCAGCAGCGCCACCACCGGTGAACTGCTCATGCCCCACAAGGCGTCGCCTTGCCAGTAGTAGGGCCAACCATAATGACGGTGATACTCTTCTTCGTATTGGCGCGAGACCGGTTTATGCGCCTCGATCAAGGGGCCGTCCTCAATTTGTTTCCGAGTCAAGTTTACGCGCAGGACATTTTCGGACAGAACCAGGGGGCCGAACGAATGGGGCGAGAGCAGCACTTGCAGCCCCGGCAACCAGGAACCCGTGTCCGCGACCACATAGCGAACCCCCCAGTTCTCGTCGTCAAAGTAAAAATCCTTGACGTGCCCGATTTCGCCATCCGACGCTCCGAGTTTGTCCCGGTATAATTTTTTGATGCTTCGCAACATAGTTTTGTGATTCGTTTGTCTTCCGTCTTTTTCCGCCGCGCTGGCCGCCACGTTGAGCCGGAAATGTTTTATTGTTCCTGAAACGAGCATAACCTCAATCCGCCCCAGCGCTATTCGGTGTTACCCGAATAAGGCTTCGGGGGCGCCGGATTTCGGGAGGCTTAATTACTTCAAGGAGTACGACGGTACCATTCGGTGAATGGAGGGAACCGCTGCAATCCTTGAGCATATACCGCGCCATTGCATATGGGTTGAACACCTAATAGCAAGAGGTTGGCCCACAACTTAGCCTCCTACTTACGGAAAAAGCAAAAACCAAAATCCTCCTGACGGAAAAAACGAAGGCCATGAATAATGCAGTCGTGATTGTGTACAAATCGCACGTAGAAGCCGAAGCTGCCGTAACTCAATTATTGCAAACGGAAATTAACCCCAAGAAGCTTTCGATTATCGGATATGATTTTTACAGCGACGAAGAGTTGGCCGGCGTGGACAATGCCTCCAACGACACGAAACCTTCGGGAAAAGATGGGGCTTTCTGGAGCGGGATTTGGGTGTCGCTTGGTGCCGCGTTCCTGTTCGTCCCATGTTTCGGACCATTGCTCGTGGCGGGGCCGCTGATCAGTCGCATTGTCGAGGCGTTAAAAGGCGGGGTGGTGCTGAACGGTCTGAGTGCGCTTGGTACTGGGCTGCACAGCCTTGGCATTCCCGAGGACAGTATTTCGCGCTATGAAACACTGTTGAAGGCCGGCATGTTTGTGATCGTCGCCCAAGGTTCCGCGAAGGACGTACCCCAGATGCAACGGTTCGCCGACCATACCAACCCGGAGTCATTGAAAGTACATCCGCTTGCGCACGCAATCCCGGAGCCGTGCCTTATGGGTGTATAGTTTAAGCGCTAAGCATCAAGCCGGTGCCTCAATCCCAGTTTCCCAGGATTATTTCTCTTCATGGTTCGCGGTTTTGCCGCCCTTTTGCTCCGTGGCGGAAGACTTCCAGTTTGTCGGGCAGAATTTGGAAGCAGCCGGCAAGGTTGGCCTGGATGTTTACCAAAGATAAAACAACCTATAAAAGCGCGTGGTCGCGGCTGAGGCCGTGCTATCGAGGTACGTGTAAGGGCTGGTAGTCGGGGTGGGCGTGGTGAGGGTCGTCCAGTTGACAAGGTCCGGGGAGGTTTGCAGTGTGAGGACGAGATTCGGCGTGTTAGTGATGACGAGGGTCACTGAGCCGTTTGCGGCGCGTTGGATGGAGTCGAAGCCTGGCGGGTCCATGACTGAAGAAATCGTAATGGTATTGGCCTCCAGCGTAACCGCAGTCTGTGCCAGCATCCGACCGTTGATGGCTGCGCCAGTCTCCAGGTTGATGCCTGCGTCGGCGAGGATCGTTCCCTCAAACCGCGAGGTAGTTCCAAGGTCCACGCCCACACCGCCAGCGATCTGCCAAAAAATGTTGCGCGCCTGGGCGCCGCCGCTCAGAAGGACACTTGTGGCCCCGGCGATGGTGAGATTCCCAACTACCTGAAAGATCCAAACATCATTTGGGCCGCCAGACAGAGTCACATCCGTTGGGATTGTAACATCGGTACTCCACTGGGAGAGGCCTGCGGCGAGCGTCATCCCCCCAATGTTACCGCTCCCCAGTTCAGTATGATCGGGCAAGGTCCGTCCCGCGGCGTCTGTGTAGGCCGTTTGCATGTCGCTGACAGCCGCGGTCAAGTTGAACGGAGTAGGAGACGCATAATCGGAAGCGTACGCTTTCCCGGTTACTTGAGACGACGTCGCAAATTGCCCGGAGGCGTCGAGTATGAGAGAGAAGCCAGTTATGGCAGATGAGTCGATTGGACTTACGGCAATATCGCCGGTTATCGCGGAAGGCGGAACGGTGCTGATTCCTGATTTTGCCAGAACAACATAATTCCCAGCTGTGCCAAGATTTACCAGTCCTTGTCTGGCCCGGGCCTCAGGATGCGCGAACATCAAGGCTACCGCAAGGCCGATGGCCCATCCGCGAACATCGATATCTGTAATCTTTTTTACAACTCACGAGTGGTACGTTCTCCCGCTGAAAACAGGCTTCACGGGGTCATTTTTCCAATTCCAATCGGGCCAGTTGGAGGGCCGAACCGACCCATTGATCAGTCAAGCGGCGGAA
>Ga0182016_10005399_pt1 | contig 13783 bp, 12 predicted proteins | sample 712S2MmetaG_FD_120491 | JGI IMG/M metagenome (GOLD analysis project Ga0182016, IMG submission 120491) | Permafrost microbial communities from Stordalen Mire, Sweden - 712S2M metaG | ecosystem: Environmental > Terrestrial > Soil > Wetlands > Permafrost | place: Sweden: Stordalen | collected...
TGCTACGCTCGACCGCGGCGCGCTACAATCAATTGATCGACGACATCCGCAACGACATCGTGCGTATCGAACCGTTCTTCATGGCCGCGCGCCGGGTCGCCGATCTCGATCGGCGGCGTGAGGCGAGCATGGCGCAGATCGGCAGCCTTACCCCCGCGGAACGCCTCAACGCGCAGGCACGTATCGGCGAGAACAGCCTGACCATTGCCTGGGTGCGAAATTCGCTGGATCTGCGTTGCGCCGGCTACCGTTTCGCGCTTGAACACCTCGCGGTTGCCGAGCCCGAGCCGATCGCGGCCGAGGCCGATCGCGCGCTCACCGAATTGCAGCAGCGCATCGAGGCGAACCCGGTGGCTATCGCTGCGCCGCGCGTTGCCGAGGCGCCGGTCGCGACGCGGAAGATTTCGCAATAGCTCACTGCACCGGCTGAATGCTGCAGGTCGCACGCGCCAGCGCCCCGCGCGCCGCCGCCATCAGTCCCGGTTCCGGCGCCAGCGCCCGCACCACGACGAGCCCGCTCGCGCCCGGCGATTCGATGATCAAACGATCGGCCGCGGTGACGTCTTCCTCTTCCGGTAGTTGCGCGTGCTGCGCCGGCGTCATGAGATCGAGCTCGATCGAGCGCCGGCCGGCGGCGCGGTCGTTGATGGCGTAATAAGCGACGCTGTTACGGGTATAGAAAGTGACCGATGTGTAGGCCTGGCTCACCGGCGCGATCAGCTTGAGCGAACCGCCGGTCAGATCGTAGCGGCACACCGCCGTGGCGAAGGCCGGATCCATGAACGGCATGATCGCCTTGTCGGGTGTCGGCGCCGGCAGCGGCGCCATGGTATTCACCGGTGTCAGCGGAACGAGCCGCGAATAGGCATCCTGCTTTGCCGCCTGCGGCAGGGCGAGCACGGTCGAGAGATGCACGACGCCGCCGAGCAGGATCGCGGCGAGGAGCCACATCAGCGCGCGGATCATGAGCAGCCCTTCCGCACGATGGCCGGCATCGGTCCTTCTTTGGTCGTCCGCGTGGCGACGCCGATCGGCGTGTCGTAGAGACGCCAGACCAACACGAATTGCTCGATGCCGCCGGTCGGCAGCCAATTGCCGGGGCGCGCCAGCGGCGCCACCGCGATGGAAAAGCGGCCGTCGTTATCGCGCAGGATTTCATCGCTGGTGAAGCCGTGCCGATCGATGGTGTTGGCGACCAGCCGGCCTTCGGGGTCGTACAGGGTCACGGTCCAATAGCGCGCCGCCGGCGTCATCCCGCTGATCACGAAAGTGCAACGGCCGTCGAAATTCTGTCCGGTGTCGTCGGTATGGGCGTAAAAGGTGATGCCGTCGCCGACCCCGGTCGGCAACTCGCCCGAGCGCGCGATGCTGGCGCGGGCATAAGGATCGATGTCGACCGATCCGGTCTTCGGCCACGCCGTCCAGGCGCCGACCGTCAGCGATCCGAAGGCGACGCCGCGTGTCAGCGTGAACCATGTGGCGCCGAGGCCGAGCGCGGCCGCGATCAGCAACGTAAAAAACGAACCGAACAAGAGGCGCATGGGCTCTAATCGCCGCGCGCTGCCGCGCGGTCGGCTGCGTTCGCGAAGGTGTCCGTGCGATTGCCGGCGCTGCTGTGCTCGTCGGCTGGCGCCAGCGCCGCCGCAGGGGCGCCTTGCCGAGTGAGCGCGCGGCCGGCGTCGTCAAGCATATGCTCGACTTGGATGAGCGCCTCGGTGCCCTTGCGCGTCAGCAAGGCCGGGTGCGGCTCCTCGCTGCCCTTGAAGGACGTGTCGGTCATGGTCGGGGCATGTTCGGGCGGCGGCAGGCCGGGCAGCGGCCGCAATTCGATGCCCTGATGCGCATAGGCCATGATGTTGTGCCAGGTCATGGCGGGGAGCGTGCCGCCGGTCATGCGCTTGGTCGGCGAATAGTCGTCATTGCCCATCCACACCGCGCCGACGAAGTTGCCGGTGTAGCCGACGAACCAGGCGTCGCGCCAACTATTGGTGGTGCCGGTCTTGCCGGCGACCTTTATGCCGTCGAGCTGCGCCCGCTTGCCGGTGCCGTTTTCCACCACCGAATTCATCATCTTGATCATGTTCAGCGCGACTTCCGGACTGATCACTTGTTTCGGCTTCGGACCGTCGCGATCGAACCGCCAGACCAATTGGCCGCTGCCGGTGCGCACTTCGAGCGCCGCATGCGGCACCACGGCGCGGCCGAGATTGGGGAACGTCGCGTAAGCCACTGCGTGCTCGTAGACGTAAACTTCGTCGGCGCCGATCGGCAGCGACGGCGTGTCCGGGAGCGGCGCGTGGATGCCGAAATTACGCGCGGTCTGCACGATCATGGCGCGGCCGAGTTTTGGATTGCCGTTGCCGAGCATGATCGAGAGCTTGACCGGGATGACATTGACCGAATGGGTGATCGCTTCCATCAGGGTGATCGAGCCTGAATAGCCGCCGGAATAATTGTGCGGACACCAATTGCCGATGCAAACCGGTGAATCGACGACGACGGAATTGGGCGTGAAGCCGTTGGCGAGCGCGGTGGCGTAGACATAGGGCTTGAACGAAGAGCCCGGCTGGCGCAGCGCGTCAGTGGCGCGATTGAATTGGCTGGCGCCATAATCGCGGCCGCCGATCATGGCGCGGATGCCGCCGTCGAGATCGGCAAACACCGCCGCCGCCTGGCTCGCGCCGTAGTCGTGGCCGTATTGGCGCAACTGAGACTCGACTTCGTGCTCGGCGTAGCGCTGCATATTGGAATCGAGCGCGGTGCGCACCACGAAGTAACGGTCGGTCACCGATTTCGGCAGCGTGTCGACGAGCTTTTTCATCTCGTCGAAGGCGTAGTCGAGGTAATAATTCGGCGCATCCTCGGCGGTGCGATCGATCGGCGTCGCCGGATTGCGCCGCGCGCCATAGACCTGACCTTCGGTCATGAATCCGTTCTGCACCAGATTATCGAGCACGACATTGGCGCGGGCGCGCGCGGCCGGCAGATTGACCAGCGGCGAAAATTTGGTCGGCGCCTTGAACATGCCGGCGAGCATCGCCGCTTCCGGCAGCGTGACGTCGCGCACCGATTTGCCGAAATAATACTGGGCCGCGGCGTCGACGCCGAAGGCTCCGCCGCCCAGATAGGCGCGGTCGAGATAGAGTTTCAGGATCTCGTTCTTCGCCAGATGCGCTTCGAGCCACAGCGCCAGGAAGGCTTCGTTGATCTTGCGCGACAGGGTGCGTTCATTGGAGAGGAACAGGTTCTTGGCGAGCTGCTGGGTCAGCGTCGATCCGCCCTGCACCACGCCGCCGGCTTGGGCATTGGTCATCAAGGCGCGGAAGGTGCCTTGGAGATCGATGCCAAAATGCTCGTAGAAGTGCCGGTCCTCGGTGGCCAGCACCGCCTTGATCAGGTGATCGGGAAATTCGTCGAGCGGCACCGATTCATTGTGCTTGATGCCGCGGTTGCCGATCTCGTTGCCGTAACGGTCGAGGAAGGTGACGGCGAGATCAGACTTCTTCAGCCAATCGTCGTCGGAGGTCTGGCGGAAGGCAGGCATCGCCAGCGCGACCATGAGCACGAGGGCGCCTGAACCCAGCGTCGCCATTTCCGACAGCGGTTCGACGATAAGCCAGCGCCGCCAGCCGGCGACATGGCTCTTGTCCATGAAAGCCGTAAAGCGCTCGTAGACTTCGCGGGTCCATTTGCCGCTCTGGAACACCGCGGAGTCGATCCGGGCGTCCATATCGAGCAAAAGCCGCTTGAATCTGGGCCGCCAGTCGTCACCCGGATCGGGGAACATGTCCGTCACAACAGCGCGCTCCGGGAATCGCGTATCACAGGAGTTGGACCCACTTAGCGTCTCTTTCTAGCCGACCGGGGTTTTGCCGGCCAATAGGCCATCATCCAAGCTTTAGTGGACTGCGGCCCGGCGGCCAATGCGCGGATAAACACAGGGTGAATGGTAATTGCGGGTAAATTTGGCATAGCTTGGCGGCAAAGGCAGACAAGGCGGTAGAACAGCATGGCAACTCAAGATCCGGCGCCCGACGAAGTTCCGTTCTGGAAGCGGAAGTCGTTGGCGCAAATGACGGATTCGGAATGGGAGAGCCTGTGCGACGGCTGCGGCAAATGCTGCCTCAATAAGCTCGAGGAAGAGGAGACCGACCGGACCTATTATACGGATGTCGGCTGCCGGCTCCTGGACGGGGAGACCTGCCGCTGCCGCGACTACAAGCACCGCCTCAAACAGGTCGAGGACTGTGTGCGGCTCACCCCGCGGAACCTGAAAACCATCTCCTGGCTGCCCCCCTCCTGCGCCTATGTGCGGCTCGCGCAGGGCAGGGACCTGTACTGGTGGCACCCCCTGGTCTCCGGCGATTCCGAGACCGTGCACACGGCCGGCGTGTCGGTGCGCGGCCGTGTGACCGCCTCGGAGGCGGACGTCCCCGACGAAGACCTCGAGGATTACATCGTGAGCTGGCCGCTGAAACTGCCGAAGGCGGCGCGGCGGCCACGTTAGGTCCGTACGGCCCGGTAGGCAGTCCTGCTCTGCGCCCAAGCCTGTTGCATTGTGTGGCCGCGAACGCCAAGTGATGCCGGCCAAGCCGAAATCCGAGATGACCAGCGAAATCGCCCCCGAGGACGTCCACAGTATCGCCCCCGATCGGGAACCGCATGCGTTTGCCGGAACGGCATCTGCGGGTTCGGCGGCGCACGCGCCCACCCCCCTCAACCACGCCGCGGTGCGGACGATCGTCGCCGGCATCATGCTGGCGATGTTCCTCTCCGCGCTGGAGCAGACCATCGTGGCGCCGGCGCTGCCGGCGATCGGCAAAAGCCTGGGCGGCATCGATGATCTCTCCTGGGTAGTCACCGCCTATCTGCTCGCGGCGACAGCCGCGACGCCATTGTTCGGCAAGCTATCCGACATTTACGGCCGGCGCGTCATTCTTCTCACCGCGATCGCGATCTTTATCGCCGGTTCGGTGGCCTGCGCACTGGCGCCGTCGATCTGGATGCTGATCCTCGGCCGCGGTCTGCAAGGGCTCGGCGGCGGCGGCCTGTTGCCGACCGCGCAGACCATCATCGCCGATCTATTGTCGCCGCGGGAGCGTCCCGTCGTGCAGGGCCGCACCGCGATCATGTTCATGATCGCAAGCATCCTCGGCCCGGTGCTGGGCGGGTTGTTGACCGACCACCTGCACTGGTCGTTGATTTTCTGGATCAATCTGCCGCTCGGCCTGCTCGCGCTGGTCATGACCGAACGGGCTTTGCGCAACTTGCCGCGCCATCACCGGCCGCATCAACTCGACGTGCTCGGCGCATTGTTGCTGGTCGGCGCCGCGCTGTCGCTGATGCTGGCGCTCGCTTGGGGCGGCACGCATTACCCCTGGACCTCGGCGCGCATCGTTACGCTGATGGGAGCGTCGGTGGCCTTGTGGCTCCTATTCGCAGTGCGGCTCTTGACCGCGCGCGAGCCGTTCATCCCGCTTGCGATCTTGCACGGCCGGGTGACGTCGACGATCACCGGAGCGGCGTTCTTCAGCGTCGGCACCATTATCGGCATCACGATCTACATGCCGCTGTATTGCCAGACAGTGCTCGGCGCATCGGCGAGCCTGTCCGGATTTGCCTTGATTGCGTTCATGGCCGGCACTGTGCTCGGCGCCCAGATCGTCGCCCGGATGATGGTGCGGATTACACATTACTTGCGGCCGCCGCTCATCGGCCTGGCGATCGCCGCGAGCGCACTCGTCATGTTTGCCGTGGACCCCGCCGGCTATTCGCTCGGCGAGGTCGGTTGCCTGTTGTTCGCCGTGGGCTTCGGACTGGGGCCGATGTATCCGGTCAGCACGATCGTCATGCAGAACGGCGTCAAGCCGCATCAGATGGGAACGGCGACCGGCACGCTGAACTTCTTCCGTACGCTGGGCGGCGCCATCATTGTCGCGGTGTTCGGCGCCATCGTTCTCGGCGGCGGCACCGATGGCACAGGAGTCAAGACGCTGGAACAGATCGCGGTGAGTCATGGCAACATGGCGCCGGCCTTCCACTGGGTCTTTATCGCGGCGGCGATCTGCATTGCCATTTCGTTTCTGTGCCTGCTGGCGGTCGAGGAGCGGCCGCTGCACGGGCCGGTTCACCTCGCTCAAGACGCGGCGGAATAGCCGAGCGCATAGCTGCCCTCGCGGCCGGTCCCTTGCATCGCCCCAGCGCGGAGCGCAAAGCTTGGCGTTTCATCGGGATCACGCTGATCGTGTCGCTCGCAACATCGTCCAACAAAAAGACCGGCGAATCGCTGACGCGAGCGGGGGGGCAGGCGGCCGCACCGAGGGACGACACGGCTGATGCCGCCGCCGCGCGAAAACTCGGCAAGCGCGAGGTCCTCACCATCATCAGCGGGCTGGCGCTCGCCATGTTTTTGTCCGCGCTCAATCAGACCATCGTGGCGACGGCGCTCCCGACCATCGGCCGGGCCTTCAACGATTTCGAGAATCTGTCCTGGGTGGTGATCGCCTATCTGTTGACCTCGACCGTGGTCGCGCCGCTCTATGGCAAGCTCAGCGACATCTACGGCCGGCGCGGCATGATGCTGGTGGCGCTCGGCGTCTTCATGGCGGGGTCGGCTGCCGCCGCCGCGGCGCCGAGCATGATCATGCTGATCCTCGCCCGCGGTTTGCAAGGCATCGGCGGCGGCGGCATCGTGCCGCTCTCACAATCGATCATCGCCGACGCGGTGCCGCCGCGCGAGCGGGGCTACTACCAGGCCTATACGGGTTCGATCTGGGTCCTCGCCGGCGCCGGCGGGCCGGTGCTTGGCGGCGTCATCGCCGAGCATCTGCATTGGTCGATGATTTTCTGGCTCAATGTGCCACTGACACTGGCCGCAGCCTTGCTCTCGCACCGGCAGCTCAAGCTCCTGCCGCGTCACGAGCGCGCGCACAAACTCGACCTTGTCGGCGCCGGACTGATGATGCTGTCGGCGGTCGCGCTGCTGTTGGCGCTGACCTGGGGCGGCACGCGCTATCCATGGCTGTCAGGACAGATCGTGACACTGACGGTCGCGGCGGCGGCGCTGTCGGCCCTGTTCATCTGGTGGGTGCTGCGCGCCCCGGAGCCGTTTTTGCCGATTGCGGTATTGACCAATCCGGTGATGCGGATCGGCTCGATCACGGCGTCCTGTTCGCAAGGCGTGTCGATCGGGCTGACGATTTTTGTGCCGCTTTATTATGAGTTGGTGCACGGACTATCGGCGAGCGATTCCGGTCTGGCGCTGATCCCGATCATGGTGATGGTGACGCCGGGTTCGTTCATGTCGAGTCGCGCCATGCTCTACACCGAGCACTATAAGCGCGTGCCGATGGTGCTTCTGACCCTCGGCGCGGTGGCGGTCGGAGCGCTGGCCTTCGATCCGCTGATGCCGCTATGGGGCGTCTTGGTGGTGATGGGTTGCGTCGGCCTCGGCGCTGGCAGCTCGTACCCGACCGTCACGGTGTCGATCCAGAACGCGGTAGCGCATCGCCAGGTCGGCATCGCCATGGGGACGATGAACTTCTTCCGGGCGCTGGCGAGCGCCTTCGTGGTCGCCGTGATGGGGGCGATCATGCTGGCTGGCCTCGGGGCCGCGCCGCAGCGCGGGGCCGTGTCCTCGACGGTGGTCACTGCTGCAGTCGGGGCCTCGCCCGAGCAACTCGTCCGCACCTTCGGCATTATCTTTGGCGTGGCAGCGGGTTTCCTGGTGCTCGGCATCATAGCTCTCGTTGCAATGGAAGAGCGGCCGTTGCGGGCGACCGTCATTGATCCGGCCGGCCACGAACCATCGGCGCAACCCGCCGAATAGCTCCAGCGGCCATATGCGTCTAAGCTTTCCTAAAATAAAACGGGAGGAACTCATGACTCGCATGTCAATCGCGACAGCCGCCGCGCTTCTGCTCGGCGTTGTGGCGGCCCATAGCGCGACCATTATCGACGATTGGGCAAACGCAAAATTCCCGGCACCGCCGCAGCTCAAGCCGGTGACGCTGGTGTCGACCGAGACCGCGCTCCTGGTCATGGATTTCACCGTGCAGACCTGCACCGCCGAGCGCCGCAAGCGTTGCGCCGACTCGGTGCCGAAGGTGAAGGCTTTCGTCGAGGCGGCACGGGCTAAAGGCGCGCTCATCATCTATAGCGTCGCGGTGCCGGGCTCGGTGCCCGCAGACGTGCTCAAGGAACTCGCTCCTGCAGCGGGCGAGCAAGTGCTGCCGCCGCTCGGGCCCGACAAATTCATCAACAGCGATCTGGAGAAGACCCTGCACGACAAGGGCATCAAGACGGTGGTGGCGATGGGGACGCAGGCACAGACCTCGGTGCTGCACACCGGCGGCGAGGCGGCGCTGCGCGGCTTCAAGGTGATCGTTCCGGTCGACGCGATGTCGGCGGACGATCTGTTTCCCGAGCTTTACACCGCCTGGCACCTCGCCAATGCGGCGCGCATCAGCAATCAGGTGACGCTGACGAGGCTCGACATGATCGGGTTTTAGCTTTCGCGCTCCAGGCGGCGTCAGGGCGCAAGCGGCGAGCCGAGTGCGCGGGCGGTGTCGAGTATCCAAGCCCGATAACGCATCAGCGGCGTGATGCCGGTCAGGCCGCCGCAGCCGCCGGTCAGGTTCGGACCGGTCGACCAACTCACGAGGCCGATGATGACGGGGCCGCCGTTACCGTCGCGGAACGCCGGCGCACCGGAATCGCCAGTGCAGGCGCCGAGGCCTGGTCGCAGGCCTTTGGTCGCGGGATCGAACAGCCGGACCTCGAGCGAACTCGGATGGCCGGTGACCGCGAGTGTCGCTTCGCGCAGGATGCCGTCGAGACGATCGTCGCCGCGTTTGCTGACGCCATAGCCGGCGACCGCGACCGTGTCGCCAATGGCGACGGTCTCGGCGTCGCCCGCAAGTCGCGCTGGCGGGATGCGGGCCGGCAAGGGTTCCGTGAGCTTGAGCAGCGCCACGTCGGCGGTCGCAAGGTGAGCGAAAAGGCGTTTCAGGTCGAATTGCGGATGGCGCTCGATCCGCGCGATATCCTTGAGGTCAGGCTTTTCGCCCGGCTTGTTGCCCATCAGCTTGTAGTCGGCGCCGGGCTGCACGCAATGCGCCGCGGTCAGCAACAGGTCGCGCCCAATGGCGGTCGCGGTGCAGACGGTTCCATGGGAGCCGAGGATCATCACCACTGAGCGTCCGGCATCCGCCGCCGCCGCAGGCGCACCGCCGACCATGGCATTCGCCCCGGCCGGAGCCATAACGAATAAAGCGCCGATTGTGATGGCGCTGACCGTGGAGCGAGCCAAACGGGACACCCGCGCGGGCAACTGTTTCAAGCCTGTCATCGGCCTCCTCATGCGCCAGCGGCCCGCACCCGCTATATCAGCCGTTCAGGTCAGGTTCACAGCCCGGCGCTTAGAAAATCCGCCATGGCCACCCAAAAGCGATTCGCCGTCGTCCTTTTGTCCGGACTCGCGCTGGCTTGCGCGGCCGGCCTGATGCCGGTTGCGGCGCCGGCGTGGGCCGAGGAACTCGCTCATCCGGCCGTACCATCCGAAACCGAGCACACATGCCTGAACCAGAAAGAGCGTCGCGCCGAGGCCGAATCCGGTAAGCTCGTTAAGCTCGGCGTCGCGATGCATGCGGCGCGGGCCCGAATGCCCGGAACCGTGGTGCGGGCGCGGCTCTGCCACGGCGACTTTGCCGGTAAGGACGGCGGGCTTGTCTACGTGCTGACAGTGCTCGCGCATGATGGCAAAGTGGCGCAGATTGCCGTCGACGCCGTAAAAGGCACCCTGGTCGGCGGCCTCTAGGACCGGCCAGACTTTTAGGCGGAGCAATCATTGCGGCTTCTCGTTGTCGAGGACGATCCCGATCTTAATCGGCAGCTCGCAACCGCGCTGACCGATGCCGGTTATGTGGTCGACCGCGCCTTCGACGGCGAGGAAGGCCATTACCTCGGCGAGAGCGAGCCCTACGACGCCGTCATTCTCGACATCGGTCTGCCGAAGATGGACGGCATTTCGGTGCTGGAAGCCTGGCGGCGCGCCGGCCGCGCCATGCCGGTCTTGATCCTGACCGCGCGCGACCGTTGGAGCGACAAGGTCCAGGGTTTTGACGCCGGCGCCGACGACTATGTCGCAAAACCCTTCCATCTCGAGGAGGTTCTGGCGCGGGTGCGCGCGCTGCTGCGCCGCTCCGCCGGTCACGCCAAGAGCGAATTCACTTGCGGCCCGGTGCGCCTCGATACCCGCACCGGCCGCGTCGCCGTCGACGGTAATCCGGTCAAGCTCACTTCGCACGAATACCGCCTGTTGTCTTATTTGATGCACCATACCGGCCGCGTGGTGTCGCGCACCGAGCTTGTCGAGCATCTCTACGACCAGGACTTCGATCGCGATTCGAACACCATCGAAGTCTTCGTCGGCCGCATTCGCAAGAAGCTCGGCGTCGACGTGATCCAGACGGTACGCGGCCTCGGCTATTTGCTGACGCCTCCCGATGCGCGCTAATTCGCTCGCGCTGCGCCTGTTCATCTGGGCCACCGGCTGGACCGTGGTCATTCTCATCGTCACCGGCATCGCGCTGTCGACGCTCTACCGGCATGCCGTCGAGCGTTCGTTCGACCGAAGACTCGATGTCTATCTGCGCACGCTGGTCGCCGATGTCGCCTCGCCCGAGGAAGGCGCCGACAAATATCCACAGTCGATCGGCGAGCCGCTGTTCGAACTGCCGCTGTCGGGCTGGTATTGGCAGGTGACACGGCTCGATACCAAGGCGCCCGAGATACATTCCTCGCGTTCGCTGTGGGATTCAAATCTGCCGCGGCTGCCGGACGCGAATTCAGTCGCCGCGTCGGAATACCGGCAAGGCTATGCGCGAGGCCCCGAAGATCAGGATTTGCGCATGGTCGAGCGCAATGTCGATCTCGGCACCGACGGCCGCTATTTGATCGCGGTGGCGGGCGACGCTTCCGAGATCGACGACGAGACCCATAGCTTCGATCGCGCCATCGGCTTTACCTTCGCCGCCTTGACCGTCGCTTTGTTGTTGACGACGGCGCTGCAGGTCCGCTTCGGGCTGGCGCCGCTGACGCGTATCTCGCAAAGCCTTGCCGCCATCCGTTCAGGCCGTGCCGAGCGGCTCGAGGGCGAGTTTCCGGTCGAGATCGCTTCGCTCGCGCGCGAGACCAATGCCTTGATCGATGCCAATCGGGAAATCGTCGAGCGCGCGCGGACCCATGTCGGCAATCTGGCGCATGCGCTGAAGACGCCGCTGTCGGTCCTCGTCAATGAGGCGGCCGCCCGCGGCAACGATCCGCTGGCGCATAAGGTGTTGGAGCAGACCGACATCATGCGCGATCAGGTGGCCCGCCAGCTCGAACGCGCGCGGCTCGCCGCGCGCTCGACCGTGATCGGCACGCTGATCGACGTGCCGCCGGTGGTGACTGCGCTCGCCCGCACCATGGAGAAGCTGCACCACGCCCGCGACATCGCCATCGACATCGACGTGCCGGAGCACGCGCGGTTTCGCGGCGAGCAGCAGGACCTCGAAGAGATGATCGGCAATCTCGTCGACAACGGTTGCAAATGGGCGCTGTCGCGCGTGGCGATCGAAGTGACGGCCGAACCGGCGGCGGCCAACGACGCCAAACCCCGCGTGCGCATCATCGTCGACGACGACGGGCCGGGCCTTGCCCCCGCCGAGCGTGAGCGCGTGGCGCAGCGCGGCCAACGGCTCGACGAGACCAAGCCGGGCTCGGGCTTGGGCCTTTCCATCGTGGTCGAGCTGGCCGGACTTTACGGCGGCGTGCTGACGCTCGGCACCGCGCCCATCGGCGGCCTGCGGGCGGAGCTGGCGCTGCCGGGGGGATGACGGCGTGGTCTCACCGCCGCTAATATCGGGCTCCGATCGATGCCTGACCGCCGGACCATGCGAGGGGAGCAAGCCCATGAGCTACGACACCATCACCGTCACCCCTTCGACGCCGCATATCGGGGCCGAGATCGGCAATATCGATCTCACCAGGCCGCTCACCAATCGGCAGGTGGAGGAAGTGCACGACGCCATCATCGCGCATGGCGTCGTCTTCATCCGCGACCAGAAAATCGATTTCGATGCACATGAGCGTTTCGTGCGTTATTTCGGCGAGCCGCACATCCATGTCGGCGGCAAGGGCACGGCGTCGCGGACCATTCCCGGCCACCCCGCCATCCGGCATCAATATTTCGACGCCAAGTCGAAGCGAGTGTCGGGCGAGGAATGGCACTCCGATCAGAGCTGCGCCGAGATTCCGCCGATGTATAGCGTGCTCTATCAGGACATCATTCCGCCGAACGGGGGCGGCGATACGATGTTTGCGTCCGCCGCCAAGGCCTATGACGAATTAAGCGACGGCATGAAGACCTATCTCGAGGGCAAGACCGCGACGCATGACGGCTCGCGCGTCTTCGACAAGAATGCCGACGTTTATCCGGTCGCGGTTCACCCGGTCGTCGTTCGCCATCCCGAAAGCGGCCGCAAGGTGCTATTCGTCAACCGCGAGTTCACGAGCCACATCAACGAAGTGCCGGCGGCCGAAAGCCGCGGCGTGCTGGAATTCCTCTACGACCACATCGCCCGGCCGCATTGGAGCATGCGCTTTCATTGGAGCGCCAATGCGATCGCGTTCTGGGACAATCGTTGCACCCAGCATTACGCGATCTGGGATTACTGGCCGAACGTGCGCTCGGGCTACCGCATGTTCGTGAAGGGTACCGAGCGGCCGCTGGCGGCCTGACGACAAGGTCCAGGCGACAAAGATCGACCCTGGTGGTCGCGGCCACCGACCGTATAATGGCGATCCCGCGACAACGGCAAAACAAACTATGCCGTGCGCGCATAGGGGAGGGGTATCCAATGACATTATCACGCCGCCGCCTGGTAACGGCGAGCGCTTCCGCACTGATGGTAGGTAGTGTCGGCGCGCCGTTTGTGGCTCGTGCCCAACAGGCGCAGTGGACTTACAAATACGCCAACAATCTGCCCGATACGCATCCCATGAATGCGCGGGCGCGCGAAATGGCGGCGGCCATCAAAGCGGAGACCAATGGCCGCTTCGAGCTGCAGATTTTCCCCTCGAGCCAGCTCGGCTCCGATACCGATACGTTGAGCCAAATCCGCTCCGGTGGCGTCGAATTCTTCACGCTGTCGGGATTGATCCTTTCGACGCTGGTGCCGGCGGCATCGATCAACGGCATGGGCTTTGCGTTCCCTGATTACGACACGGTCTGGAAGGCCATGGACGGCGACCTCGGCACCTATGTGCGCGCGCAGATCGCCAAATCCGGTCTCGTCGCCATGGAGAAAATCTGGGACAACGGCTTCCGCCAGACCACCACATCGACCAAACCGATCCAGACGCCGGAGGATTTTCGCGGCATGAAGCTGCGGGTGCCGCCGTCACCGTTGTGGACGGCGATGTTCAAGGCCTTCGATGCGGCGCCGGCCTCGATCAATTTCAATGAAGTCTATTCGGCACTGCAGACCAAGATCGTCGACGGCCAGGAAAATCCGCTGGCCATCATCGCAACCGCAAAACTCTACGAAGTGCAGAAATATTGCTCGCTGACCAATCACATGTGGGACGGGTTTTGGTTCCTGGCGAACCAGCGCGCTTGGCAAGCACTGCCCGACGACGTGCGAGCAACAGTCGCCAAGAATATCAATGCCGCCGGTGTGAAGGAGCGCGAGGACGTCGCCAAGCTCAACGCTAATCTGCAGCAGGACCTGACCAGCAA